>ERZ1292625.963-Hain-H41-01um-R1-963-length-38387-cov-9_pt1 | contig 38387 bp, 53 predicted proteins | sample MGYA00564400_ERZ1292625 | MGnify/ENA primary metagenome ERZ1292625 (study PRJEB36523, sample SAMEA6512639) | groundwater metagenome | collected 2019-01-08 | study: AquaDiva: Metagenomics assemblies of 32 groundwater samples
CCGCATCTCCATTTTGATGTTATTATTAAACAATTGTTAAAGTGGACGAATTACACTTACGCATGGGGTAGAGGTAAGCTTGAACAATATTACGTTGACCCTATTACTTATATAAATAACTCACAAGAAATCATGATAAATTCATTGCCTGACTGGACAAAGGAAGACTGGAAAGAAGCTCAGAAATTAGGATTACCCTTTAAAGACCCAAATCAAGAAGTTGATCTAGCCGAATTTCAAGCTATGGCTCAATACTACGGATTAATTAAGGAGGTCAACAGAATGCCGGCGTACAGAGCAAACACTTTATTACTAAAATGGAAAAGAGCTGTAGAAAATGATTAAAAATCTCTTGACTCTTCCTACAAGTAGGAATATACTCTTGTTGTACTTAATAAAACGACAATGATTAACTTTCCTGCTTTCAATACAGAAAAAACAAAGAAACACTATGTGCAAGAGAATCATGTGTTTTTGGTTGATCTTTGGAGAAGAGGGTTGTCCTACAGGGGTATTTCGCAAGAGATATATAAATCTACCGGAAACTGTATCCATTTCACAGATTTGAGGAATTATCTTTCTGAATACATAACAAACGAAGATAAGATCAAGAGGTTTGCTGAATCAGTTTCTTATAGCAATGAAGACTGGAGAGAAAGACAAGATCAGATAGCGGAATCGTTTGATCCTTCACAATTAGCATAAATGATATTGTCCTCGCAAGAGGGTACTCAAGGAGAACCAGTCGGGCTCGAGAGGGAACTCGTCAAAAATTATTCTCCGGTAAGTAGCATACTGGCACTGCTATTTACCACGAGGACAATGTTATTTATTAACCCAAAGTTTATGAACAAAACTACAAATATCAGCACTGCGATAATGTTCTTGGCAAGCATGGTCGCTATGGTGTTCTTATTTGGATTCGTATTGCCACTTATTTAATTCTTAAAGCCACAGATGTATGAAACTATATAACACGAAAGATGCAGTAGCAAAACCTTCAATAGTAATGATGGTCTACGGAGAAGGTGGAGTTGGTAAGACAACATTCACTTCAACAGCCCCAAGTCCTTTACTTGCTGATTGCGAAGGAGGATCAAAGTATTTTGGACTACGAGGTATTTCAATGAACGTCGCAATGATTGAATCATGGGGAGATATGAAAGAGTTTGTTGCGGAAGCGATGAAAGATCAATATAAAACTATTGTAATAGATCCCATAGGGGAATTGATGGAAAAATTAATGAGGTATATGACCAAAATGAACGACAGTAAGCTTGTTCAAAAAGACGGTCAACCTACAATGGCCGGCTGGGGGTGGCTTAAGAAATCAATGAGAGATTTAATTAAGTTCCTTAGAGATAGCGGAAAGCATATCATCATCGTTGCCCATATCGACGAACGAGCTGATGAGGACAGGATGATTAAACGTCCTATGATCGCAACCAAACTATCTCAAGAGTTAGTAAACATCGTTGACATAGTCGGATACATGACTTCTGTTGGGGATGAAGGTGATACAAAAAGAGTAATAATAATTGATCCAACAAATGACAAGTATGTGGCAAAGGATCGCACCGGACAACTTGGCAAATACGTAGAACCAGACTTCTCGAAGATTGTTAAAGCGTGCCAAGGAACTGAAACTTATTCTTGGAGCAAGCCGGTGAAAGTTAAGATTGAGGAGAAGAAGGTCGAAGAGCCAAAAGAAGACAAAGAAGCTAAAAATGAAGCAGTGAAGAACGTGCAAGCAAAACTTAACAAAGTAACACTAAAACCAGATGACAAACAAAATTGAATTTAAAGTTTACGGAGATACGTCAATAACATTCTACCCCGATTCTCACCAATACCGTAGAACCGGAGAAAAGACATGCCTTGTAAGTGTGACAGGCGCGACAGGAATAGTCGATAAAAGCCGTGTTCTCATGCAATGGGCGACTAGATTAAACGCAGATTATTTAAGAGAGTGGGTTCAAAAGAATCCACTCACGGAAGAAAACTTAATGGAAGCAATCGGAAAGTCACAAGAATACTATAACGAGAAGAAAGAAGAGGCGGCAGACATCGGATCACAAGTCCACGCATTCGCACAAAACTACGCCTTACATCAATTAAAACGTGGTGAGTTACCCCAGATCACTGATGATATGCCAATAGGCGTTATAAACGGAATTTCAGCGTTTCTGACATGGGTCGACGAAAACCATGTTGAATTTATTGATGTAGAAAAACTTGTGTATTCAAAGCAGCATGACTATGTGGGTCTTGCAGATGCGGTCGCTAAAGTACATGGCCTATTAACTATGATTGACTATAAGACAAGTAATGGAATCTATTTTGAACACATCATGCAGGTGTCTGCGTACAGAGAAGCATACAATGAAGAATTTGGAGATCTTATAAAGTATTCTGTAATATTAAAGTTTAACAAGAGTAATGGCGAACTTGAAACAAAACAGATTGAGATGGGGGAGCATATTGATTCTTTTGAGGCATTTAAGGCTGCATTGACGCTTAAAAATATTGTAAAAGAATATACAAAATATTGACTTTTGTTTTAAGAAGATGTAAGATGTTGGTGAATTTAATCCACACGTCTACGAAACAATCAATCAACGACAATCTATAAATACCTTTCCGCTCCTGTTTGACGTGTGGAACTTCAACGGGAGTGGAGAAGTGTTTATAATTTAATAATCAGTTTATGAAAATAAATTATCAGGAATTAGCGGTAAGACTCTCCAATGCTGGATTTGGCGTGTACGGATTTGGAAACTTTGATTTACACTCAGGAGAAGTTACAGATGTTTTGGCAACTTTGGTTGAAGGAACAGAGGAAGAATTGCAATCACTTTACAAAACACTATATGCAAAAAGGATGGGTTAGGCTTTACAGATCATTGGAGGAGTGGGAATTTTATTTTTCTGAACCATTTACTAAGGGGCAAGCGTGGATAGATTTATTTATGATCGCCAACCATAGCAAGATTCCAAAATCTCTATTTGTTAGGGGTAATTTAGTGGAAATAAAACGTGGTCAAGTAGGCTGGTCGGAGGAGGCCCTAAGTAAAAGGTGGAAATGGTCGAGAAACAAGGTGAGAAGGTACTTAGAAATACTAAAAATGAAACAACAGATAGAACAACAGAAAAACAAGGTGTTAAGCGTAATAACAATACTTAATTATGAAAGATATCAATCAGACGAAACAACAGAAAGTACAACAGAAAGACAACAGAAGGTACAACAGACGGACACTAACAAGAATGTAAAGAATGGAAAAAATGTAAGAACTACTACAGGAGTTGTTAAAAAATTAGAAAAATGGTTGTCAAATATGGAAGATGTATCCTCTTCTAAAGGATTGGCCTTTACCTACTTGAAAAAATATCCAGAGCGGGTAATTGAACGTGCGTTAAATAATTCCTCTTGCGTGGGTAGAGCGAAGTTTATTGAACTTTGTGAATTCTATTTAGGAAAACAAACTTCTTGACTTTAAGTAATACATATAATATACTTCTTATATAACAAACATAATATGAAATGTAACTGTGGTAGAAAAACAAGAGTAGTAAGTACAGTATTCCCTAAGAGATACCGGAAGTGCGACACCTGTAACAAAAGATTTAGTACGATTGAAATACACTCAAGCGCACTGAAGATTATAAAACTACAAAATGAACTCAACGGCAAAACTATTCCTGTTGTGGGTAATTGAGAAGTTGAAACCTATTCATAAAGATAAGGCTAGGGAAGTTGCAAGGAAGTATTGTAGAGAGAATTGGAATCGATATGGCGAGGATGTTGTAAAGAAGGCGTTATACATGACAAACACAACGACACTTACTCAGTTTGAAATCCATTGCATCACTATTAAAAAGCAAAATAAAAAGAATGACACACACTAAATCACAAACAGAGCTTGCAGAGGAGATATTTCTAGGGAAGAATTATCCCCAAAGAACACCTAAGCAACACAGGGCGTTACATCTGTTTTTCACAATCCTATCAGATGCTTTTAATGAGTCTGGATTGACAGTGAAAGATATCTTGGAAGTTATAAATATCGGTGTTAAATGGACTCCAGTGAGCGTGAAAGAAAGTTTCTGGAAGCCCATACAGAAAGCTTTACTAAACAAGGAATCTACAAAGGATCTGAATACAATAGAGATAACAAAGGTTGTAGATGTAATCACAGAAGCTTTGGGAACACGGATTGGGTTCGAAATGCCGGAGTTTCCGAGTGAAGAACAAACGCAAGCATACCTAAACTCTTTAAAACCCCAAGGATGAAAACATCTAAAGCCGTTGAAATAATAGAGAACAGCACCCCAAGATTCCACTATTATGGGGTAGAATCTCAAATTGGGATATCTCAACTTATGCATCAGATCGCCTTGTATTCAACTCAAATACATAAACATGGAATAGGTAACGGGATAGGTAACGAACTACAAAAGCTGGCTAAAAATAAGGAACTACAAATTGACGAAGATAGAAAAGTAATTTTATTAAAACCACAAACCAAATGAAAAACAAACCAACGCCAAAAAGGGAGATCGAGAGAAATCCGATCCGCAAACAAGCCAAAGGAAAACATGGAGAATTACTCAAAAAAGCATTTAGACTGAAAGAGAAGAATCTCAAGGAAGCGCAAAGGAAAATACTGAAAGCAAAATTGCTTAAAACCAAATAAAATGAATAAAGAAAAGAAAATGACGATGAAAGAGTTTGACGATTTCCTTTTTGAAACAACTGTGGGACAAAGAGTTGAACAAGCCCTTTCTAATCAAAGACAACAGATACTGAAGGAGGTTGAAGGGTTACCATTTGTGGCGGGAGGATTATCAAAAGCAAAGTTTGTAGAACTCGATGAAGTAAAAAATATTATAAATAAACTTTAAATGGAATGACTAAGCTGATAGGTAAACTTGTAAATACTCCAGTCTTTCGAGAGGAAGGACATGAGCCTGAATTAGCAAAATTTGAAATCAAGGAATGTTTTCATGAAAACAGAGGGGTGAGGCTTCCGCCAGTAATAAGAACAGTAGCAGACTGGTATGACGATGCCTACTGGGAATACTGTAAAGATTGTGGAGAGATAACAAGAACAAATGCCTAACCAAGAAACAAATGAGTGAACAAAAAGAATGTGAATCCTGCGAAGGATTCTGGTCAGGAAAAGGTTACTGCAAAGAATGCGGGAGTTTTGATACCTGTTACTACGCACTTTGTGATCTTACAAGTAAGCAAATGGACGATGTTTTAGACTTCGTTAAGGATATGCAAGGAAACCCACAACTTAAAAATTTATCTTAAACAATATGCTCGAACTCCTGATAGCTCTTGCAATAATAGCATTACTAAAATATATTTTCTTTGAATAATATGAACGAAAACTTAGAATACGTTTGTGCTTGTGGAAAGCCTGTACCAAAGGATAAACTCAAACAAATAGAAGAAGAATTCAAACATTACAGACAAGGAGTAATCGACCAAACTCAAGCCATCACGAATTATCCACAAGAGCACCCTGAAATATTTGCTCCCTTGCTTAAAACAATACTCGGAAGATTATCAGGTTATAGATGTGGAGAACATAAGAAACTGAAAGAATTTATTAAAAGTTTAATGTAAAGTATATGTATACTGAACACATATAGTATACATAGCTTACAATCTATGTATACAAAATCCATAAAACCTATATATGAAAATAGAAATAGAGAAACTTGACAAGTATGACTGGATGCTGATGAGGGAAGATAATGAACTCACTTTTAGCATTGGTGAAAAAGGTATGCCTTTCCGTACTACAATATACGCTAAAACCCCTGCTGGAATGGCGAGCAAGATCAAAAAACTTTTAACTCAATCAAAATGACATATATAGAAGAAAAGATAGAAGAATTTGAAAAGAACTGTGGTGAATCTAAAAACTGGATAGGGGGAAGCGGCAGAAGAGGACTACACCCAACAATTTTTAAAGACTTCCTCACTCATGCTTTAGAAGTCCAAGCTAAGATGTTCTTAGAAGGATTGCCTGAGGGGATTACCGTAGAAAGATGTTACCCCTCAAAAATTGCTTTAGACCAAGCTAGTGGCTTCAACGCCTGTCGTGCTCAAACCCTCAAGAACTGGGAAGAACAAGGACTTATAAATAAAGATTTATGAAAATACAAGTAACTCCAAAAGATAGAAGTTGGACTAAAAGTAAATATAAGGCGACAAATGCTCTCTTTAACTATGTTTTAAAAGAAGAAAAGATTGAGGAAAAAGTACAAAAAGCGTTACTAAACAAGTTAATATATGGAGCTATAATTCCTAAAGATATAAAATGAAGCAAGCCTCTCTCATCATGAATGACCTAGTGCGTGGAGTGAGTGAAGTTAAAAACTCTGGAAGAGTTGACCATGCTACAATCCACTGGGCTTTAGACAGACAAGGATTGCATATTGAAATAAATATGATAGTCAAAGGGGTGGAAAAGAAAGTGGCATGTGTTTATCCACTTGAAACAGAAGATATTGTAGGAAGAATATTACATAAAGTTAATATAATATTAAGATGAAATTTGAACTAATAAATAGCAGGCTCATGAAGAAACTCAGACTTCTATGTCCTGAGCAGTGCGACAAAGTATTTGGACAACAGTATGCCGATATAGACGGCGACTTCCTAGGCTTTGTGGACACTTATTACTACCTCTCGAAAATTATCCCTAAACATTGGACTATAATGGATTTTGGTTGTGCTTACGCGCCACAAGCGTATTATTTCAGAAAACACAAGCATTACATAGGGATATGTCCTTCCGTTAGCAAGAGATTTTCCTTCGAAAACACTACTCATTGCACAGACACAATAAAGGGCTGGCTAGGCGGAGCAGGAGACATGAATACTGATGAAGTTTTTGCTATTTGTAATTATGTCCCCTCTCCTGAAACTGAACTTGTAAGGCAGCGATTTAAGAATTGTTATGTTTATTATCCTCATGGAGATTTCAAAGCCTTAAGCAAATCAATATGAAAAAACACTGTAGAATCTACACAAAGTATTTCGGAATAGGAGAACAGGATCTTCCTATATGTGAATGGTGTGAAAGAGCGGTAGCCGTAGACATAAATCACATTATTCCAAGAGGCATGGGTGGTAAAAACCCCAGAGTGGACGTGATAGAAAATCTCGTTGGAATGTGTCGAGAAGACCACGCCAAGTTTGAAGCTAAGAGGATTTCAAAAGAAGAACTACGGGAAAAACATAAACAATTCATGAAACACTATGGACAAGCCATTTAATCAATTAGACGAGATAGCTACAAGATTGAACAATCTACGTATGTCAAAACAGCTTGATAACGTAGGTTGGCGATGGAGAGTAAGTGCAGAAGGCGTAGAGGTGAATTTAGATCTGATCGTACATAGAGTACTTGAGAAAGTTAGTGTGACCATAAGGCCTGATGAAGTAGACACACTCGTGGATACAGTGATGGATAAGGTGGCCGAAGTAATTCATAAACATAATGAATGAATTGTGGTAAAACAGTATACCGCACTAAGAAATGGGCGGAAACAATTAGGAACATTCGCTTAAAAGAAAGAAGGAAACAAGCAAACCTTCGGGCGTATTACTGTAGCAACTGTTCGGCTTGGCATCTGACCTCTAAAAGAACACCTCCTTACCCACTTGACAATATTCATAAAAAAGCGTAGACTAAGGATAGTAAATAATTTAAACGGCATAAGTGAGCCATATAAAAAAGGAGTAGTCGAGCCAAAACAAAAACAAATATTATATAATTTATACAGACAATGGATAAAAAACAACTTTCAAAAATAGGCATAATCTCCCTTTTAGTTTTCCTGTTAGGGTTTGCGGTAGTGAAAACATCACTAGGCGTTATTCCGCTTTCCGCAAGCACAAAGGAATCTCAAGCAGAACTTATCAAGAATCTTAATCTCGAAAAGGCTCAACACGAAATAAAAATTGCTGAAATCAAACCAATATGTGCAGAACTTGATAATGAGCGTTTCATGAGAGATACGGTACAAAATAAAATCAATAACGCAATCAACGGACTTTTTCCGCAGAAGTGAAATCTTCTAAATCTACTCAAACCTTGGTAAATCTACCTAAATCTATACAAGACCAGACATTGGAAAAACCCATGTCTGGAAGGTTCACGCAAAATTATATCTACAAAAAGCACGACATCGGTGAAGACGTACAAGCCAAAATTAAATCCTTACAGGAAATCTGTTACTCTAAAGGAATGACACAAGAACAGGTATTGTGGACAACCGCCCTTGTAGATCACGAATCGGGCGGTAGTTGGAATGAGAAAGAAAAAGGTGACGGCGGGTGTAGCATTGGAATAGGTCAATGGAATAAATGTGTTGGAAGAATCGCACCACCAACATTTAATAACCAAGCAGACTTGATTTGTTCCGAAATGAAGCAAAAGTATGACAGATTCGGAATTAAAACAGGAGTAGGCAAGCACAACGCGCCGGCGTGGAATTCAAACCCTAAGTATCTAAAAAGAGTAGAGAGAAGCACTCACGAATTCAAGTAAACATTTACGGCTGTATTTAAACAAGAAAAGGACTTCTACCCAAAATTGGGTAAAAGTCACAGTAGTCGCCTAGGCCAAGACCCTCCCCAAAATTGGGGAGGATTGACACAGGAGGCAAAAACACTACAGGATATGTATTGCTATAATGAAATTTTAAAAAAAGATTTGCAATTCACTATTTTTAGCGATATAATAAACATGAATTTATTAACCATATTATTATGCAGACTGCGGTTGTCATGAAAAGGGATCTACAAGGGGTATCAATAAGGCAAAACTCAAAGACGGGCATGTTTAATGCCAATGATTTACTAGAAGCCCATAATTTACAAAAGCCAAATGGACAGAAAAGATTGCAATACTATATGGAGAACAATGCAACCATTGAATACATGGATGTGATAAAACGTGAGCTAGATAAGGAAAATTCAAATAGCTACAATTCCAGCGAATTAGAATTTACGCTTGTGGAAGGCAAAAAGCCAGAAAGCGTAGTGAAGACCAGTAGAGGGCGTGTTAATGGTGGGACTTGGATGCATCCATATTTATTCATAGATTTTGCTATGTGGTTGTCTCCCGAATTAAAGTTGCAATGTATGAAGTGGTTAAGCGATCATCTTTTGCAATTTAGGGATGAGGCTGGCGATACGTATAAAGATGTCAATATGGCTCTTTCTATAGGAGGAGAGCAAAGACAAATGGTGTATATCTATGAGGCAAAAATGATAAATGGCCTTGTTTTCGGGAGCGACAAGGGTGGGCAAAGAAACAATGCCACCGAAGAACAGCTCGATTTATTACAGAAATTACAGAAGGCAGATGTTAAACTTATAAAGAAGGGAAAAAGTTTTAGCCAAAGAGAGCAAATATTAAAAGTATTGAAAAGTTTGTTAATCGAATAATGCTTGATGATCAAGCATTTTGATATTAAATATGTTGCAAAAGATATATTTATCTGATACTATTACCTCACTAAAACTACTGAAAATGTTCTACATTCAATCTGGAAGATTAAAAACTGTCAACAATAAAACCATTACTTTTAAGGAATTACAATCTTTAGCTGATCCCGATGGAGTATTAAGATGTTTTTCTGCGTATAGATGTGTTATTACTGACTGTCCTACTATACGGAGACAGGATTTTCTTTACGGATTGGCCGCTGAGGAAGTTTGCCTAGAAGATTGTGATTTTCTTGATTCAGATGGTGGTAAACGAGTTGATATTCAAGTTGGAGTATTGTCAAGGATTGAAGATGTTGACCGTCAAATAGACATGCTTTTGGAAAAACGTAAACAACTACAAGATGCTAAAAAATAAATACATAAAAGGAAGTTGGTATCTATAAAAAAAGAATATGTCTAATATAAAAGAAATGGATATAACAAACAAAATAGCAAACGCAAGAGGCACTAGACTTTCTCGATTGTTAGACAATGCGTGTAGAGAAGCATTGCCGATGCCAAAATGGATAAGGAGATTTGAGTTTTTGGCAAAAATGTACGCAAGACTGCATAAACTAGAAGTAAGATTTCATCAGGATAGATGTGAAGTGTGGGCAAAGGGGAAAAGATTTAGAACAATTTTAAAATAATCAAACATGCCTAAACAAAAAACATTTAGGGAGCGACAATTTGAATATATGGATGCTGTAGTGACTCTAGAGGAGATATCTGATCAATTGCACGGAGACAAGCATGATAAACTGGAGAAATGTGTTGATATATTTTGGGACAACTTAAAATGTCTTGGTTCGTACGTAGATGTCAAGCAGGGGAAAGTAAAAAGTGGTAAGATCAAAAGGTAGGTTTCTGTACATGGTGACATCAAAAAGAAATAATAAAAAATATGTTATAATATTATGAAAAATGGAAAAGAAATCAAGACCAAGAAAACCAAGGTACTAGACAATCCACTAAGGCACAGAACAGCGTCAGGAGTATTATTAACGGAGAAGGAGACAAGATTTGTTAGGCTTTATGTTGAGAGCAATGGAGAGCGTATACCTTCGGCAATAGAGGCGTATGACATAGATAGGACTAAGAAAGGGTTTCACATTACTGCAACTTCAGTAGCTTATGAGAACCTCGCAAAACCTCATATTCAAGAAGCCGTCAAGGAATTGTTAAAAGTTGAAAAATTAACTGATGAATCTGTTGACAATGAACTTGCTTATATTATCAATCAGAGAGGAGAATTAAATCCAAAAGCTAAAGCCATAGAGATCTATAATAAAATAGCAAAACGCTATGACAACACAATCACAGTTAAGCACGGAGTTGCCGGAATATCTGATGAAGACATTGAGAAAGAATTCTCCGGAGTTATATCAAGACTATCTGAGGGGCTTGGAGCTATTAAAGGAAATAAAGAGAAGGCAGACTCTTAATCCTGCTCGTAACTATATTCCCAATGGAAAGATCGAAGAGTTTATCAAGATCGTTGGATCGGGTAAATGTTTCGTAAACATGGTGTGCGCAGCGAATGGGGTCGGTAAAACTTGTGTCGGGGCTAATATCCTTACCAATGTTGTTTACGGGGCTCAAAACGAATATTTTGACCTCCCTTTATTCCAAAAGTTCCCATATATCAAGCGCGGACGTATAATTTCAGATCCGACGACGATAAAAGCGAAAATCATTCCGGAGTTAGAAAAATGGTTTCCAATCAATGAAGCGAAGAAAATGCCAGATGCTAATTTTGAGTTTGGGAAAGAAGGGAAGAATTACGTTTGCAAGATTACTACAAACACAGGTTGGGAAATAGATTTAATGTCCACAGAGCAGGACGCAAAAGAATTTGAATCAGCAGATCTTGGTTTTATATGGATAGACGAGCCGATGCCAAAAGATAAATTCATGGCCACACTTGCTCGTGCTCGTTTAGGAGCTATCGTAGTATGGACATTCACTCCTCTGTTCTACGCTGCATGGATTAAAGAATGGATGGATGAACACGCCGATGGTGAATACGCTGATTACGTAGAGGCGGAAATGGAGGATAACTGTTTCGGTGAAAATACCGAAGTACTAACCAGTAATGGTTGGAAAGACTTAGATAAGTGCGAAGAAGGCCAGATCGTGGCGACATATGACATCAACACCCAAACCATCGAATATCAGCCAATTACAAGCACGATTAAAAAACCGTATACCGGAGAAATGATTGAATTTGGTCTTGGATTATTGGCAACGCCAAGCCATAGGATGGTTGTTTTGAAAGAAAACGGGGTAAGAAGTTTGCGACAAGTCAGTAACTCTATTTTAGCTATTCAAAGTGCAGGGGAATTGAAACGTGGTGTTCGCATGTTTGGAGCCGCTAAGCGCAAATTTCAGATGACATACGGGAGATTTGAGCACCGAAATATTAGTCCCGGGGACTGGTGTGAATTTCTTGGGTGGTATTTGAGTGAAGGATGCGCGAGCGGTGTGAGCGGTGGGAATCCAAAGAAGAATCAGGTTTATATTAGCCAAAACCGGGGTGCGAAGAAGGAGAGAATACGAAAGTTACTAGAACGCATGGGGCTTGATGTACACGAGCGTAAAGGAGATTTGTGGTTTACCGATAAGGAGATTCACGATCATCTTTTGCCTCTTGGAAATAAATACGAAAAATATATACCACGGTACATTTTCAATTATCCGCCTGATAACCTTCTCCGGTTGTGGGAATCGGCTGTATTGGGCGATGGTGACGGAAAGAATAGATATATTACAACGTCCTCACGGTTAGCAGACGATCTTCAAGAGCTGCTTTTGAACACCGGAAGACTTTCAACTGTAAGAACCTGGCATACCGCCAACAGGGGCAGCATCATTAAAAGCAAGGTGGATCAATTTTGTGTGAATGTATGTATTAATAATAACTACTACCCGAATGCTTTCAATAGAGTGCAATATGACGGAACTGTATCGTGCGTGTCCGTTCCAAATGGAACGATAATCGTGAGAGATAAAAAGGAAAAATATCCACTTATTACTGGGAATTGTTTGATCCATGGCGTGAGAGGAATTTTAGAGCACGTAAATATCCAGCGTATGGTAGATGCGTTTCCAGAAGACGAGAAACAGGCTAGAGCTTTTGGAAAGTTCGGACATCTTATAGGTAAGGTCCATAGAGATTTCAGGCGAAAAATCCACGTCATCAAACCGTTTTCTGTTGACGAGAGAAAGTACACTACGTATATGGCACTTGATCCTCACGCTCGTACGCCAGATCACATCCTGTATTTATCTGTTGACAAATTCGGTAGAAAGTATGTAACTGGCGAGATTGTGAGTGAAGGCCTTGTTAAAATGCTTTACGAGAGGATAAAGGCTTTTGAATCCGCTATGCACTATAGGATAGAAACAAGGCTTATAGATCCATCTGCTTACAACGACGATCAGCATAAAACCGAGCGAAGTATTGGTCAACAACTGTATGATTTAGGTCTTACAACCTTTATAAAGGGATCTAAGGATCTAATGGCTGGAATTAAAAGGACAAATGATGCCTTGCATTATGAGCTGAAAGAGGGTACTTTAATAAAGCAACCGGAGCTTTACGTGTTTGATACGTGTACTGTTGCGATTAAGCAATTGGAGAATTATGTATGGCAAGAGTGGAAGGGGTCGTCAAAGGATGACAAGAAGTTAAACGCTCATCCGAAAGATAAAGACGATCATCAGTGTGAAAACTTACATAGATTACTATTGCACGAGCCTAGTTTTGTGCCTTACGAAGCTATGAGCGCGAATCGATATCAAGACTATCAAAATGAAATAAAAGAATTAGATCCTTATCGTTAATAACTATGGCGCAAAAACTAATTGAACTTGAGAAGATGTCTTTAATGGAATTGAAGGCTTTTCAGTATGACAACCTGCTTAAAATTGGCGAGCTGGAGCTGGCAATGAAAGCCGTGGATGCTGAGATTAAATATAGGAATACTTTCGGTGACAAAGTGGTGGAACCCAAATTAACTCCTAAGAAACCTAAAAATGACAAAGGAAATGAAAGTCCTAAAAAGGACTGAATATAGCGGAGTTATGATCTATGTTATGAATTACGGGAATATGTTTCAATATTTGTTTCCATATGATGGGGAGATAATACAGGATCACATGTTCTTAAAGCCAAAGAGTATCTGGGGAAGAATAATTGGACTATTTGGATCACCGGTATATACTGAAGAGGAAATGGATTTTGCTATTGAAGTTATGTTATCCGGAGCGATGAGATCTATAGAAACGATTCAATGGATGCGCTCAGAAGAGCTTAAAGATGTTCCTGCTGGCAGATAATGATTACAGTCTTAGTTATATTTAGTCATATAATTTAACTAAAGACAGATGGCGAAGAGCATTTACAAATCACTCAAGGCGAAATACGAGGACATAGACAGGGAGATCGTGAAGGATGGAGAGATTGTCACGGAAACTATAAACGCAAAAACTCAACAAAGAATTTTAGAGCAGGTCAATGAAGAGTACGACTTCGCTTATCGTTTCAATGAAGAAAAGAGAGCACTTAATCTAGCACGATTGAGGCTTTATAATAACCAACGTAGGGATGCTGATACCGTTGGAGACCCTTTGATGTTTACAGTATTCAACACTGTCCATGCTGCGCTGTACGATGACAGACTTATGGCTACTTGGGAAGGCAGGGGGGGTGAAGGGGATGAAGATATAGAGGAAAATCTAAATGCACTTAGTGACTACGATTACGACTTAATGGGGAAAAACGAATTGGATTACTACTGGAATTGGGATGCTGAATTTTTCGGAAGAGGATTACTGCAAATGGTAGATTTTGTTAGGAAACCTTCGTACATGGCTCCAGCTCCAGAGGTGTTAGACGCTGCTGCTTTTATACGTGATCCAAATGCGAAATCTGTCAACGGAGATAATCAAGGAAGAGGAAGCATGAGATTTGGTGGCACGGAAGTTGGTGCAACTTATTACGAACTTAAAAAGCTTCCGGGGTATTTTAATATAGGTGCATTGAAGAAAGACAAAGAAGTTAAATCTCTATTGAAAGCGGTTCGGGATGCACGTGCAGACGCACAAGGAACAAACAAGTTTGATCCACAGCAAGAGTCTCTCGGTAAATTCAACAACTATGAATTCAATCTTCTAAACTGGTACACTACAATTAAAGGCCAGAAATATCTTGTTACGCTCGGAAATTTGAGATCAGTGGTGGTTAGGCTCATTCCGATTGATTACGACGGTAGATGGCCTATCATAGATCGTGCCTTGTATCCTATGTCGCATGACTGGGATGGAGTATCTATACCTGATTTAACGGAAGACAAACAGCGTGGTAAAGCTATTCTTCTTAATTTAGGGCTAAAATCTGCTACGGCTGATGTAATTCCTCAGTATCTATTCGATAAATCTAGAATTAAAAACACGAATGACCTTAACTTTAAAACAAACAAATATATAGGAGTTGACGGGCGTGTTGACAATGCAATTATGCCAATGCAGAAATCAACCGCACATCAGTCTGTAAATATTATAATGGACATGCTGGACACCGCTGCTCAGCGTGCAACAGCAACACCGGAAATCCAGCAAGGAATGCCGTCAAGTGATCAGAGAACTCTTGGAGAATTAAACCTCGTTTCCTCAAAGGTGGATACCCGATATTCAATGAACGCTAAAGTCTACGGATGGAGTGAGAAGCAGTTTTGGAGACAATGGTATAGACAATATAAGAAACATTTCAAGGATGAAATAGACGAAAAGGTTCTACGTATTCAAGGTGCATTAGCTCCGACATGGAGACCACTTACAAGGGAAAACATAATTTCTGAAATCGATCCGGATGTAAGAATAGAATCGAGAGTTATCTCTGAGGCCAAGAGGATAAGGGATCAAAAAGCTTTCGGTGCTTTTGCTACTCTTGCAATTCAGAATCCACAGAACAACAGAAGATACATAGAGAAGAAAGCGGCTAAACTTAATGGTGCTACAAAGGAAGAAGTAGATTTGATGTTCCCGCCTACTGTTGACGAAATGCAGGCCGAAGATGAGAATGTTCTATTGAATATAGAAAAACTTCCTAAGATTAATATCAATGACGACCATAGAACTCATATAGAAATTCATAGTAAAGCAAACCAGAATCCTCAAACATTGGCTCATGTCAGAGCGCATAAAAGACTTATGATCACAAAAAGAGATCGTCCGGAGCTAACTCCACAACAGCCAATGGGAATGTCTCCGCAAGGTCAACCACAAGGACAACAGATGCCCTCAACACCGGCACAGCCAATGCCTACATCACCCACACAATAGCCTATGGATTTTTTAGATCCACAAAATAAGGAATTTACATCAAATACTCTTAGAAACGGAGTAGGAGGTGATTTTTGGAAGATAGTTCAAGAGGCACTGGACAAGAATATTGAGAATCTAAAGACGGTATTTCTATCTGATATAAATAATGGCGTGTATGACGTATTGCCATCAGAAGAATGTAAAATAGCCATATACTTGTTTAAAGAAAAGTTATCGCATTATGAATTACTAAAAGAGCTTCCGTTAAACATAATACAAGAATTCTCAACACTAGATCAGGAGCAAATAGAATTTGATCCGTACAAGAAAGCAAAAGATTTCCTTCCCAAAAAAGAAAAGTAGTATTATGATATAGACAAATACCTTCATTGATTACAGTTTTCGATTACAGCTCTTGAATTTTATCCGTCCGGATAGATGTGTTTCTCGCCGTTTCATATCTTCCGAGTAACAATATAAAAATATGGCAGACCAAAAAGATACCGATCTCGATAAAGAGATTGAGGGTGCAGACTTCACACCAGAAAAAGAAGCCGAGAAAGCCGAAGATAAAGCCACTGAACCAGTCATAGAGGAGGAAGACGTCGAGCTGAAAGAAGATGAGATCCCTATCAGAAACAATGCTGCACAAATCATAGCGCGAAAAAATCGCCAACTAGAGAAACTGCGAGCAAAACAGAAGATAGAGGAGGAGAAGGATGACGAAACAGACGAGGAAGATACTGTTAAAACGGGGAAAGATCCTCGTGTAGACATTATCATGGACGCTCTGGCGAGCAAGGAGGATGAAGCATCGCTAAAAGATCTCATCTCGGAAGAGCCGGACGCTAAAAAATACGAGAACAAGATCAAGTCTTACATGAAACATCCAAGTTATAAAGACGTTCCTGTGGCTATGATCTACGCATACTTGTCATCAGCGGCTAAAAAATCTGTTATCGCTAAGAAAAAGCAGGTAGCCGATAAGGAGGCCGACATGACAAAAGGTGGCGGTAAAAGCTTAGGACTTAAAGAAGGTAGAGCTGGCAATATGCCAACAGTTGAAGAATTAAATGATATGAGCGAGGAAGAATTCTCAGCGTTTCAACTCAAAGTTCAGGCTGGCAAATTCTCATAAAGATTACAGACGTTGATTACAGACAATGAAAATTTTTATAAGTAATCAACTAAAAAAATGGCAGATACAACAACAACCCAAGTGACTGCGGCGGTCAATAATTATTACGACCGTGCAATGCTTAAGGCTGCGCGACCTTATTTAATGCACACAAGATGGGCGCAAGTCAAAGACTTACCAAAAAACGGAAGTGCTGTAATTAAATTCAGACGTTATTCTCTTTTGACTGCTAATACAACTGCTCTAACAGAAGGTACTACACCATCAGGAGCGCAATTGTCTATCACAGACGTGTCCGGAACTGTAGCTCAATACGGTGACTATGTGACACTTACAGACTTTGTACAAATGACAACTCTTGATCCACTTCTAAGTGAAACTGCTGATATTCTTGGACAGCAATCAGGAAACTCTATCGATCAATTATGCCGCGACGTAATGGTTGCAGGTACGACTGTTCAATATGCTTCTACGGCTACTTCTCGTACAACTGTCACGGCTTCAATGAAGCTTACAAGACAGGAGATTAGAGAGGCTGTCAGAACTCTACAAGGTAATGACGCAATGAAGATTACATCAATGGTTAGTCCTACAAATGCATTCGGCTCTTCACCTCTTAATGCTTGTTTCGTAGGCATCGTAAGTGAAAATACTCTTTATGACCTTAAGAACGAATCCGGATGGGTTCCTGTCGAAGAATATTCTTCTCAGAAAGATGTCATGGAAGGTGAAGTAGGTAAAATGGATGATGTTCGTTTTGTGATGACTACAAACGCAAAGATCTTTAGCGCCGGTGGTGCTGGATCCATTGACGTGCATGCGACCCTTATTCTTGCTAAAGAATACTACGGTATTTCAAGAATATCAGGAGAGGCTATGAAAAATATTATAAAACCACTTGGTTCTGCTGGAACTGCTGATCCTCTTGACCAGAGATCTACATCAGGATGGAAAGCAACTTTCCTTCCTCTACGTTTGAATGAAAATTTCTGCGTAAGAGTTGAACATGCTGTTTCTGCATGATAATTACAGTCCTTGAATTTAATTTCTAATGTTACAGACCTATGGGTAATCCAACTAAAGTATCAGTTATCGAATCTCTAAAGGCACTTGGTGTCGAAGTTGACGAGAAGGCTAGTTATAAAGATCTTGTTGCTAAATTAGCGTCTCTACAACCAAAGGGCACAGAAAGCGTTGCAGAGAGTGAACCGGAAGAAGACGTTCCGGAAAAAGAGGAAGAAGACGTTCCGCGAATTACTCCGGAACAATCTGCTCCTACGGAAGAAGAAGCTGATGTCGAAGATGTAGATCCTCCAGCTTCTGTTGCTCCATCAGTTCCTGAAGAACCAGTTCCTCCACGAATACAGGCTACTGAACCAGTTGTTAATGCTGTAGAAAAGGAAGACTATCTTCGTCAATATCAGTATAAGAAGCAAGCAGATTTCGGATCAAAAGCATCTGATCCAGCACCGGGAAGCAAGGCGGATAAAATGAAACAGTTCTTGCTTTCTCAGGATAAAATTAGAATCATTATTCCAAGGTTGAATAAAGAAGATCCTTCAATCAAACATTCAGTCACTCTAAATGGATATAGATTGGATCTACCTAAACAGCAATACTTGGAGCTTCCCCTTCAGGTGGCTATGGTGATAATGGATTCTCTTGAGCAAACAGAATCAGCAATTATGAGGGGACAGATCTCTGCTGCCAAAGAAAACCAATTGGCATAATACAGACATTGAATTGTATTTATTTAAAAATTAAAAAACATGGCTATCACACAAACACAGACAAAGAATCCTGCAAGCGTGGTGCAAGTTGTCAGAGGTAGATACCTCGACGACGCTGCGACACCTGCCGCTGCATCTCTTACGACAGGCTTTGTGCCAAGAGCTGTTAAATGGCTTAACCTTACGGATCGTATTCAATACGAATGGTATGAAGGAATGGCCGCTGATACAACCCTAAAAACGGTTGCCAATGGTACAAGAAGTCTTGAAACAACGGACGGAATAACGGTTTCCTCTACAACAGGAGTGATTACTATCGATGCAGATATCATTCTGCAAAACAAGCAATACGCTTGGGAGGCCGTTAATTAAGACTTTGTCCAGTTATTGATTCCAGCTATTGGTCGCATTTAATCATGTCCGGTAGGCAAGCGACAGCCTCAAGCCGGATTAACAATCAATAAACATGGGAAATTTTGAAGAAAAAATCGCAGAAGCCACAAAGCGTGAGCTTAAAAGCGCACGATATCAAAGCTTGCAGCAACATGCTGCTGGTAAAACAGGACGTGTATTTTACGTCTTGAAGACTTCTGCTACAAATTATACGCAGTTTGTAGAGGATCATCCTGATTATAAATCTGCTGATGGCGTTGTTACTACTGCGGCAGTTTACAACACTCTAGATGCTGCCGTTGGTGCATGTACCGCTAATCAGGGGGATACTATTTATGTTATGGCTGGTCACACAGAAACAATCGCATCAGCGACTGCATTAGCAATCGATGTTGCTGGTATAAACATTATTGGTCTTGGTTCAGGAAACGATAGACCGGTATTCTCTCTTTCTGCTACAACTTCTACTATTGCGGTTTCCGCAGCTAGTGTAGTTTGGAAAAACTGTATCCTTAAAGCTACTATCAATAATGTTGCAGCAGGTATTACCGTATCTGACGCTAATTGCACATTCGATCTTGAAACGCAAGATACCGATGCAACAACAGAATTCATCAGTGCTTTCGTTACTACAACCGCAGCGAATCGTCTTACAATTAAGGCAAAACATATTGGTTTCCTGGCTGGTGCAGTTGGTACACGTTATATCGATTTAGTGGGTGCAGAAACGGCAAATATCGATGTTGATTATTTCGGTGTATCTTCAGTTGCAGTGGTTAACATGAGAACTACGGCTTCTGATAACGTCAGGATCACTGGTAAATTCCACAATGGAACTACAAATCTTACAAAAGACGTAGTAGATACGACTGGAACTTCAACATGGTCAGCTGAAGGTTTCGACGTAGTTGCTGGTGCGAACTTCTCAGGAGGATCTGGTGCGGCTCTAGCCGTGGACGATGCTTCTGCTATTGCAGCACAATTGACAGTCCCTTCTGCGGACGTGTCAACAAATACAAACGAAAGAGATGTTATTGGTAATAAAACAGACGCGGCCACCTACACGCCAACAACTACAAAGTCATTGATGGCGTATCTGAAAGGACTTGTCAACGGTACGATTCTTGCTACAGGTACGTTTACAACGTCTTCCGCAACTGTTCCTGCCGATACGGGAAGAACCGAGGCAAATGACTATTGGGAGGGATGTGTTTTGATTCCGCTTACTGGCGCAATCGCGCTCCAACCTCGAGTTATCGCTAGTTTTGCGAATACTGGTGGTATATTCACACTTGACTCAGATCGACCATTTACGGCTGTTCCGGGTCTTGTCACCTATATTATCGTTCGTGGTCAGGATGCAACTGTTCCTGCTGCCGACTCTACAGCAAATACGATGTCAGCTCACGCCGTTGGTAATAAGACGGATGCAGCGGTTACTATCCCTGGGCCAACCACAAAATCAGCGATAGCTATTCTCAAGGGTCTGATGACGGGTGCGGGATACGTCAAGACGGTCGCTCTTGCCGCGGCTGATATGGTAGGTACGACAACTCGATTCACGGTTACTGGCCCAATCAGGGTTAAAAGCTTGGGTCTTCTTACTACGACAGTTTTACCTGCCGGTGCAAATACTCTGAAAATTTCATTTACGCCTACGGGTGGTGCTGCTACAGATCTTTGCGGAGCGACAGACACGGCTTCCGCAGCAAATCAACAACTCTTTTATGTTGATGGTACGAAAGCTACCGGTCTCGTAAAAACTACCGATGTTGGTATTCTTGCCGCTGGCCAGAAGCAAACATCCGATCTCGTATTGAGTGATGGTGTTATCCAGACAATTTACTCTGCTGGTGCTCCAGCTTCCGGTGCTATGACATTATTCATAGGATGGGAACCACTTGGCGGTACAGCTTCAGTAATCTAGTAAATGTTTCTTATGTGGAGCCTTCGGGCTTCACTAAGAGATATTTATCACTAACAATTACATATATGGGAAGTGCTCAAACAGCAGTGAACTTTAAAGGTCAAGATACTCCTCGTTCAGGTTTTTCGTACGATTGTTTACAGAGAGGATTAGATGCCTCCTTTTGGAAAACCATTGCGGCTACGGTATCCGCTGCGTCAAATAAAATTCGATTAGCCAGCGGGGGCAACATTGCATCATATACTCAATTTAAGTATGGAATCTTTAGGTTTGGCTTAAATGTTCCGACAACTCCTTCTGCGGGAGAGGCGAAGAAGTGGGGATTATTGATGCCCGCTACCCCAACAGTAGGGTCAATGTACTTTGAGATCACGGGGGCTACCTTTAGATGTGTTTCTTATGATGAAAGCGGAAACGCTCAAACTACCACTGCTACATGGTCAGGTGAAGCAGCGGAAACTTTATTTGAAATTGAATGGGAAAAAGATTACGTGATTTTTAAATTAGCCGGAACGGTTATTGCAAGTCATCAGACTAGAGTTGGAAACATCTCTTTGCCATTATATTTAATAAATTCAGACGCAGATAACACGGATCTTGGCTATGTAACAATTAAAGAAACAGCAATATATGTTTAAACTCAACAAAATATCGGCTTTCCTGTTATCGATTACCGTCTTTGTTTTGTCAGGGCTTACTGCTTATGCTGGCCCAACAACACCGGGAAGTGGAAGCCCGACAACTCCGGGTGCATTGTGTTTGGACGACGCAGATACATGGATACTTTGCGAACCCACTTTCACCTTTGGTGATGCTTCTGCTGCTATAGCGAACGGGAATTTCACTTCTTTAACCGTAGGAACTCTTACAGTTTCAGGAATTACAATGGCAGGAAATCTTGACATGGACGGATATAATATCGTAATGGACACAGACGGTGATTCGGCTTTTGTGAACGACAGAGATGTCGGAATTTTGGATGACGAAATTGGAATAAACTTAAATGGTGCTGCAGATTTCTTGTTTCAAGCGAACACATTTAATATCTTAGCGGGCAGCGGACTACATCTAGCAGATGATGCTCCTTTAAGAATTGGCAACACTGTTGCTGCCCCCGATGCTTCACTAGCTTGGAATACTACACAGACAGTGGACGGGTTGTACCTAGCTACTGCAACAGCACAGAATACTTTATTAGTGGCAGAACAAGGGGACATTGCTTTTGACTTCGCTCACGCTGCGGCTACGAATCCGACTATGTTTGTACACTCGGCCACGCAGTCAACAACCCAGTGGCTTTCCCTTGCACATAATCAAACAAATGCGGTTTTTGATGTAGGAACAGGTGGATTTAATTGGAATTTTGCGACAGTCAATAGGATGACACTAACCGACGACGCGACTTTTGACACCATGCTTAAAATCATGGATACAACGGCCACACCGCTCGAAACGCATATTGGGCATTTTGCGGACAGTGCTTCGTTTCCAAGAACGTATATCATGGGTGGTCAAGACGCTACAGATACAAATTGGGGTCTCCGTTTTTCCCATAAAAATAGTTCGTCTGCTGCACAAATTCCTGTGATAATGCAGATCACAAGCAATAACAATACTTCGTACACCAATGCCGAATCGGTCAATTTAGTTGCAGGGACTACTACAAATGCAGGTCATATGATTTACACTGGGACAGGCTCTGCTGCTGATGGCTTGCCACTTTATATTGGTACAGAGGCCAGTGGAGTTCTTGCAGATTTGGCTCTTAAAATTAATACGGTTGCCACTGGTCAGGGAATAGAAATTTGGCAAAGGGCTGTTACAAGTGGTACACCAAAAGCTTTACTTGTTACTAGTGCTGCGCATACAGGACTTACCGCTTCTACTGAAGATATTGGAATCAATTTTAATCTATCTGCAGATAAAACTTGGGCGGCAGGACTTGTTGCTACACAGCGTGAAGTTTTAATTCAAGCTCCGACATATACCACAGCTACATTCACGACAGCGGCTACATTTGCAGTTTCAGGTGCACCTAGTGGAACAATTACCAATGCTTATAGCATCTGGGCTCAAGCAGGTGTATCAGCTTTTGCTGGCGGAATTATTGGCGGAACTCAAACCGCTCTTGGTACTGGTTATTTGTTGGATCTAAAAAACTCAAGCTCCGCGAATGTCACTATGGCCACCACAAACTCCAACTCTGCTGGGTTTGCTCAAATGGCGTTATTCAATAATAGTGGTGATTCGTCAGTAATTGACGTGTTTGGTTCAACCTATGTAACCGCAGCTTTTCAGCGTAATACGTTATTAGGTGCAGGAAGAAGTCTTTATATCACATCAAATAGTTCAGGCGGCCTTTCAACAGCAACTATTAATTTATACACAGGAGGCAATCCCGCAACACCTGAATTCACAATGGCTGGCCCAGTAGGCAATGCAACTTTTTCAGCATTAGCTTCAACTTCAGGTTCTCCAACTGTCTTCACAATTACTGCTCCAGCCCACACAACCCTAGCAGCCAGTACTGAAGCAACAGATGTAAATATCAATCTAGCTCGCACGGTTCAATTTAATACAGGAGCACTGACAAATCAGAGAGCATTTAGAATCCAAGCTCCTACTTATGGTTTTGTAGGTGCATCCACAATGACAAGTGCTGCGACCTTCGTAGTTGGCGGAGCACCATTAGAAGGGACAAACGCTACAATATCATTCTCAAAAGCAATGGTTATTGAAGATACAGCTCACAATGCCGCTAGTGGTTATGGATTGATTATTGAAGGAAGTGGAATTGCAAACGGAGCTGGAGCGATTACTACCATCGTTGATTTTGCTGTCGGTGGATCGCCGTTCAGCGTATCGTTAGGTAACGAAACATCTACATTAACAAATCTGTACCGTGTTTTTGTTGATAATGACGAGTACGATTCAACAACAAATGTCCGTACAGTTTCAAACGTGGGCGCTGCTTCGTTCAGTGCTCCTTCGGTAGTTGTTGGCAGTTCGCTTGTCACAATGCAGAATATCGCAGGTGTGAGAATCGACAACGACATTCACGAGTATCCATCTCTTGCTGCTCTAAACTATAAAGGACTTGATGTTGGTCTAGGAACAATCACGGTAACAGGCACGACAGGAATGACGGCAACGGTCGGAGTATCTGGCGTGAATATCGGAATTATCACGGTGACAGACGCTTCAGTAGCAACAATGACTGCCGCCGCTTCGCTGTATGTCGAAGGTGCAGTAGCTCAGGCTGGATCGCTCACAATTACGAATAAGTATGCCATGTGGGTAGACGCGGGCTCCTCTCGCTTTGACGGTGATTTTGTCATGGGTTCCAAAGGGATCGACACGACAGCAGGAGATTCAGCAACGGTCAATGGTATCGCCGGAAGATTCCGTAAAGATGCAACGGGTACGACATTTACACTTACAAACAGTTTTATTACGGCAAATAGCATTATTCAGCTTACATACGCAAGCGACCCTGGAATCACTGGATTTGATGCGTATGTTGTAGCGGGAGCTGGTTCAGCAACAATTACATTTACGACATCAGGGGTTGCAGCTGCTCCAACAAATTCAACCGATATTAATTTCTTCGTAGCGAATTAAAATCGGGGCTTTTTCCTTGCGGTTTAAGCCCCTCAAATAAAAAACCGCAACTTAAAACACCCATATTTCATTAACCAAAATCGTATATGGACAAAACCGCAAAAACAGGATTGATAATGCTCGGAGTGATCTTCGTTCTATCAATCGCAGGAAACGTAGTCGCTTTCTATCGAGAAAGCACAGTCGCTCAAGTAATCGCATCAAGTCAAGGTTATCAGCAATGCGTAAATGAAGTGAACACAAAGTATACTCTAACGCCAAAGGAAGAACCTAAACCAGTAGAAAATGGAACTAAAAAATAAAATCATATCAGGTCTAGTTACGCTGGTTATCGCAGGAGCAGGAGTTTCCGTAGGCGTGGATAATGCCTGTATCGATGAGAACGGAGTTACTATGTTTCCAGCAGAAGAATTGGTATTGAGAGAGATAGACCAATCTTCCGTAGTGGATAGCGCAAAAGAAGTCGGTACAATTTGTTTTCAATCAAAATCTGATTACGAAACATATAGGGATGACAGGATAGATACATATTTGTCAAAATCTGAAAAGGATCGGGAATTATGGAAACTCACAGGCGATGGGCAAACATTGGATGATGTTTTAACTCACGAAATTGAAAAGCTGGGAAAGATTTCGTTTCCAGTTAAGGAAGGTGAAGATATATTTTTACTTATTATTAATAAACTAAAACTATAACATGGATACACTAAATTTACTTTCGCAACGTAGGGTTTGGGCTGCAATCATTGGGTTTACGGCAACTGCGCTTTCTGTATTGCATATGTCATGGAACATTGACGTGCCAGTATTGACAGAATTATTGACAGATTTTGGTGGAGCTGTTTCTACTCTAGCAACAGCCTCATTAGCTCTTTATTCATTCCTAAAGCCTAAAAAAGATGTCGGAACTCCTTAGTAAACATACGATTAAAATACAACTTGTTGCCGCCGTAAGCGTAATTTTGGCAGTGATAACATGGACTGCATACGGAGTTAGATACATGGCGAAAGTTGACGCAAGTGTAAAAACTCTTGAGGAAATTCAGCCAGAGATTAGAAAAGTCCCTATTTTAGAAAACAATATTCAATACATGAAAAATGATATTGGAGAAATCAAACAAGACATTAAAACCTTACTACGAAAATAAATGAAAGCGTCAGAATTAAATACACTTATAAATAGAAAATGTGGCACAAACGATACCACTTTTACAACAGCGGATAAACTTGTGTATGTAAATCTATTTAAAGACGAAATGGCTTCAAAGATAATGGAAAGAAATCCTAATTTCTTTTTAGTACCCTCTACGTTTAATTTAGTGGCAGATCAAAGGGAGTATGCTATTGGGAATGATCTGTTGAATAGAATCAGGAAACTTGAGATCAAGTTCTCTTCAAGTGATTCTCGATTCCCGTCTACTTACATAAAAGACTATCTAGGATCTGAAACTGAAAGCGAGATAGTCAAGCAATTTTCTAATGCCGAAAATGGATTTGCTCACACGATTAGACGCAGGGCGTTGTTTATCCTTTCTGGAACTATCTCTAGCGTAACAGGAGGAGGCAGGATCTGGGCTAATATCTTTCCAGCGGATTTAGCGAACTTAACCGACAGCACGAATGGACTGGAAGTTGATCCGAGTACAACATCCTTCGGATTTCCTAGGCAGTTTCACGAATTACTGGCTCGAAGAGTAGCAATTGAATATAAGAGTAACAGAACAAAGCCCATTCCTTTATCTATGGTTGAACAGGCGTACGCAATTGATCTTGAAGCTCAATTGGCGGCGATTAGTCATCAGGATGATTCAGGGGAGGTGATAGGCGAATTACCGCCGTCAAGGGACACATGGGATAACGGATGGAATCTATGACAAAAGCATTAGAAAATAAGGAGGCATTACCAGCTAATTCACAAACAAAGGTGGTTTTGGCTGCAAATACTCAAACAAAAGTGGCTTTACCAACTAACAGTCAAAGCAAAGAAGCTTTACCAACATGATACATGCTTATATGGAAAGGAAATTTTACGGGACAAAGCGATTCAAAATGGAATGGAATTCCGGACAGCTTTGCTGAATGCATTGGCGTTGACGGTCACAGCACTCCCGGTCTTCTGAAAGTACACCAAAAACTCACAAAGAACAGCGGTTCAACGGTAGATGAATTTTGCAAAGTATCAGTATCGGCCTCAACAGGGTATCACTTCTGGTTCAGTGCTGATAGTGGGAAAATATACGCTAGGGCATCTAATGGAACTTGGACTTTGGCATATACAACCGTTGCTGGTGCTGGCGAGCACAAATGTCTAGGCGCAATGGAATTTGACGGATATATCTACTGGGCTACTCAATCACGACTACACAGAGTGACTATCGCAGGTGCCGATGATTCGTGGGCTGCTGGTGCAGTCACTCTTAACTTCGCTACGTTTGGCGTAACTGATGCAAGTTTTCATCCAATGGCTCTACAGGATATACAGTTGTTTATAGGCGACGGGAATCAAGTTGCGAGCGTGGACGAAGCAGGTGTATTTCTGGCAAACGCATTAGACTTGAATACTCCGTTCAGGATCAAGTCTATGGCTGCTTACGACATTGATCTGCTGATCGGTACTTACGTGGCAGATTCTGTCAACAAAACACAGATTGTTAGATGGGACACAGTTTCTCCAACTTGGAATACGTCTGATCCTATAGAGGAGAATGGAATCAATTGTTTTATTCGTGACGATAATTATCTATACGTAAATGCTGGAAAAGCCGGCAATCTTTACGTATACGACGGACAATATTTATTGCCGTACAAAAGAATTCCGGGGAGCTACACAAGTTCTGCCTATGGAGAGATCTACCCAAATGCAGTAGGGAATTTCAACGGTGTGCCAGTATTTGGATTCTCAAATGGATCAGGAAATCCGGCGAAACAAGGTGTATACTCCTTTGGTTCGTATTCTAGGGATTATCCAAAAGTTTTAGATTTGTCATGGGTCATATCTCAGAATATTGTCGCTTCAGTAGAAATAGGAGCAATCTTAGTTTCAGGATTAGATTTATACGTTTCGTGGAAAGACGGCTCAAACTACGGTGTAGACAAGATTGACTACACAGCAAAATATGCTTCTGCTTACCTTGAAACACGGATGCTCGGTCAAGACGTGAGAAATCTAGAAAAAGTCTTTGCTAGGATTGCGGCGTACTATAATTCCCTTCCAGCAAGTACAGGAATTACGTTCTCGTATTCGATAAATGGAGCCGCATATGTGGCGATGACTTCTGTTACAAATACTGAATTAAATGAAATATTCTCTGATTTGTCAATCGGTAAAATAGGAAGCCTACAGATTAAAGTCGCATTTACTGTTTCTGCGAATGATGCGCCCACGGTCGAAGTAATCTCAATAGATTTTCAATCAATAGAAGATGCCTGATATAGAGTACCAAGATCCACCCGGACTTCCCGATAAGAGCGATCCAAATTTAAACAACACTTATCCACCAAGTCCAAAAGGAAAGCCCGATGTAACAGACCTAAAAGAACAGTTGAGGGCCATAGGGATTGTTGTGCGTCCGGGGCTTATGGAATCGTATAATTTTGTGGCAGGTAGTGCTGGCTGGCAATTAAAAGCGGACGGAACGATCACTGCTTTGACGGGTTCAATAGGGGGATGGAATATCATTGCTGGTTACCTATATAGCCTTACAAGTGGTACTCCAACCTCATCTCCGTCCGGCGGTATAGTGATCGCTTCGACTAATCCCGCTATTACGACCTACGAGGGAACAGACGTACGCACCATTATGGGGTATCTTTCCGCGGGCGTATTCGGATTTCGTGGATACGCTGCGAACGGAACGACAACTATATTTGAGCTTTCAAATACTCTTCAGCAAATAGGTGGATGGAATTTCACAGATACAGTTCTTAGAAGTGGAGCTTCTGATGCAGCTTCAAATGTTTTAATTGATAGTGCGAATTCTCTCATAAGACTTGGTCCAACGTCTGGCAATTACTTGACGCTGGATGGCGCAAATCTGAGAATTCGTACTAGCAATTATGTAAGTGGAATGGCGGGGTCTGGATCTTCATGGGATCCAAATCTTTTGGAAGTCGGGAATATAGCTTGCAGGGGGCTTTTTAGAACATACGTTTTACAAAAAGATATTTTGTCGGTGAATGCCGGAAGTTTACTCATAGCTCCAAATGCGGACGTACTTGATGTAGATATGACGGCCTTGGATGCAAGCACTATGACAATCAAGGGGACGGCCACTTTTGCGGTTAACGATAGGCTTAGGATTAAAGACACTACTAATGACGAGTGGTTTTTGGTTACAAATATCGCTTCTGCACCTACCTATACCGTCACTCGTGATCAAGCGGCAGCTTATGGAGCGGACGCAAATCCTGCATGGAAGAAAGGGGCTTCGGTTGTGAATTATGGACAGAGTGGAGCAGGAGGGCTTTATCTTACTGCGAGTGACACAAATAATCCGTATTTGAGTGTTTTCACTCATGCGGGTAGTCCTTGGAGTGCTTTAACAACTCGGCTTAGAATTGGAAATTTGAACGGTTATCTGGGGTATGTTGCTGATACTTTCGGACTTGGAGTAGGGTCAAGTGCTGGAACAGACGCGAACATCACAATTGATCCTACAAATGGAATCAGGATAAGACAGGGAACGACTAATAAAATTACGTTTGACAATTCCGGGAATGCTTCTTTCGTAGGATCTGTCGCAATCGGAACAGGCGGCGATATACATTCAGGGCAGACGGCTTACAACACAGGAACAGGTTGGTGGCTTGAGCACAACGGAGGAACACCCAGGTTTTCACTCGGGGTGGGTGGATCATCTACAAATAGCGTGACGTTTGACGGAACTACTTTAACGGTAAATGGATACGTGGTGGACGGGAACGTCTATAAGCTTTTAGGAGAAACTACTCTAGGAGCAGACGCTACATCTATAAGCGTCAGCAGTTTCACTGCAAAAACAAACTTAAAAATAGTTTTGTCGGTTAAAGGTTTCGATGTTACCGATTATCCAAGAGTGAGATTCAATAGCGATAGTGCCGCGAATTATACTTGGCGAATAGTTACCAATACAGGAGCGGATAATGCTACAACAAATGCGGCGGATACGTCGATTCAGATGGGAGATACGAATAGTGACGGAACTACGCCACAATATTATGTTCTTGAGGTTCAAAATATAGCTACTTCTGTAAAAAATGTTATAATTACGGGCAACGGTGCTTCTACGGCACAGATAGCGATTGTGTGGGGAGCGGGGATCTGGAGTAATACTGCTGATTCAATAACTACCGTCACCTTTTCCGCGCCAGGTGGAAATAAGTTTCTTTCAGGAACAAACGTAAAAGTATTTGGAATATAATTAAAATGTAATACAATAAAAATATGTTAAAATATCCACAAACTAGGGAAGACAAAGTCAAATTCCTCAAGGAAACGCACGGAGGTTATATAGGTTCAATGGCGGAAGCGATTGTTGACCGAACTGGTAATACGCCAAGTTTTGACGAATACTACAATGACTTAAATCGATCTCTCCAAAAGGGATGGAAAGAACAGGGGCTAGGTAGATCATTGGGGCAAATTGCAAATCTTACGAATCCAAATGCGATTGACAAGAAAACAAAAGAACAAATGAATGCTGAGATAGCGGGAATGAAAGGTGATGTTTTAGAGTCCGCAAAAGGAATAAGTGATTTTGCGGGTAAACTCAAGAATTGGATAGATCCCGAAGAATTGAAAAATGTAAATTCAATGTTTCAACAGGCAGCAAAGTATTATCCCGAAGCAAATCAGTATGTGATGAAAGATGCTGGAATAGGGAAGTTTGACGCATTAGGGAATCTTTTTGGTGAAACTAAGACGGTTCAAGCTCCACCGCAAGGGCAAATTGCAGGAGTAGGTAAAACTCAAATGGGGAAATTAGCGGCAGAGAATCAGCCCACTCCAGAAAGACAGCTTATGGGTGGAGCTGCTCCGATACAAGGTGCGCCAGCAGCAAAAGCTCCACAAGGTGGTGCGGTCGCAGGTGCTATTGCGGGGGCAACAGGAGCGGTTACTTTACCGGGTGGACAACTAACCTCACAACAGATCTTTGAGCAGATAAAAGCGGGGCAATTAACACCAAGTCAAAATAATTCACAATGGAGATCCATGTATCAGAACGGCATGGCTACTCAGGCACAAAAAGAGGCTTATCAAATGTGGGTAGAATTTAATTCAAAGGGTGGACAAGCGCAGCCCTCAGCAGGACAGGACGTTGGTGCAGGCCCAACTCAAAGCCAGAAAGATAAAATAAATGCAGATAGGGTGGCAAAAGGATTGCCTCCACTTTATGGAGTTCAGGAAGAAATCAATCAAGTCAATGATGACGCAAACAAAGAGCAGGAAGCGGAAGTAGCGAAGATCCAAGAAGAAACCGACAAAGTAGACTTGTCTAGTTCGGCAGATTTGATTAATAAGCTTATTGAAAGTTTGGAAGAAGATAAGGCCGAACCAACGGTGAGCCTAGAACAAAAGTTTGCGGATGAGCGCGCGAAACTAGGAGTAAGCGGACTTGAAGGCGACTTGGCGAACACAGACGCTCAGATCGCAAAATTAGACGCTGATTTTAAATCTCTAATGCCGGAAGAAGAGGCAAGACGTGTATCCATGAGCCAGATCAACAGAAGACAGACAGCAGAAGAATTGCAGTATAACAGAAAACGAAATGATCTTATTGCAACTAGAAACTCTATAGCGAATGAATTGAATTCAAAATATACGGTTATCGACAGCATGATGAAATTTGCTGGACAAGATATCGACAATGCTCAACAGAATTACAACGAACAATTCGATAGAAATATTAAACTTATAAATCTCGTCAAAGGAATTGAAGATGAGGCAAAAAGTGATGCAGAAAGAAAGATTGACAATGCGCGAGCAAATCTTACGATAATGACAAATCTCTTGAAAGAAGGGAATCTTGATTACGACAGTCTAGATCCTGTAAAGCTTTCGGAAATAAGAAACTTGGAAATTACTGCTGGCCTTCCGATAGGATTTACTTCATTCGTGCATGAAAACATCAAAGATCCGGTTACACACTGGGGATCTTCTTTTACAGACGAATCCGGATCAATAATCCAGCCTGTCTACACGGTTGATGCAAATGGAAACATATCACAACAGAACATCAAGGTTGGAACAAAGTCGCTTAGCGTGAGTGAACAGAAGGATTTATTGGAAGGAGGATATGAAACGGAAGGAGGGAAGGTTGTGAAATCAAAGGGTATTCCAAAAGAGGAGATTATCGGAATGAAGCTACAAGGTAAAGGTGTTTCCGGACAATCTTCGTTTATGCAGGATTTAGCGAAAGCAGACGCAGAAATGAAAGCCGACGGACTTGGAGGATTAGATATCAATCAATCGTATAGGACTTATGAACAACAGGTAGAGATCCGAAAGGATCTTGGGTACACTTCAGACGACCAGCCTTCTGGATACAATGGGCTGCCACTTGCTGCACCTCCGGGGCAAAGCTTTCATAATCTTGGACTTGCTGTGGATATAACAAATTATCCAGCAGCAGCACCTTACTTAAAGAAATATGGTATAGTAAATGGACTTCAGGGGGACATGGGTCATTTTAGTAGAGGAGAATTGAATCCGGATTATTATAGTAAAGGTGAGTCTGGAAGTGATATAAAACTTAGTCAAGCACAAAGATTAAAAGCACTATCATTGTTTGGAAAAGACGTGGAAAATGCTTCTGAATTGACAACTGATGAATTAAAGCAATTGATAGACAATAAAAGCAAACCTGTAAATCCTTATGCTCCAAAAACATGACAAATTTTGATTTAACATCATATCTCGTAGGCTATGGCAATAAATTGAAACAGGAGGTGAAAGACGCTCCTGTTTCAATGACCGTTGAAAAGCCAAAGCAGCAAACCATTGATTTTACGACTGCGAATAACTTAAAAACGCTTGAAAAGGATGCTGAGGCGACAACTGATCCATTATTGAAGAACGTAGCATTGATTGGCTTAAATGCTTTAAAGTCAAATGCTCCGAAGGCTGTAAATTCGGTAATGGGCGATGAACGGCAGAAGAAATACAATGAAACGGTAAATGCCCTAAAGTTAATCATTTATTCTCCGAGTAAGGCAGCGGAATCCATTTCTAAACTAACAGAGGAAGAATCTTTAGCAGGAGAAGAAAGAGCGATTATTTCTCAGCAGAATATTGAGAATAAAATAAAACTTATGGATAAAGGGATAAACAAAGATTTGAATTCTAAAATAGATTTGTGGAAAGACATTTTAACTTTATATGGTCAGAAAAAACAAGAAACTATTCAACCTGTTGCAGAATTAGGACAAGGTGTGTCTCAAAAGCTACAAGAACGAGGAAATCCTATTCTTTCTAGGATAGTGGGAGCTGCTACATCGGCCATTACTGCTCCAACGATACAGACGGCTCAGGGAATGGAGGCATTAGGAAAGGGAAATATAGTGGAAGGAATAACCGGTTTAGCCTTTGGCAAGCTATCTTCGGTATCTCCATCAGCAATGGGATTCAATGCTGTGATGGGAACGCCTGAAGCACAAAAAACGATAGGAAAAGCTTTGGAAGTTTGGGACGAAGCAACAAAAAGAACTATTTATAAAATCATGCCTAAGGAGATGGCTGATGCCGTCAAGTTAGGACTTGAATTGTATATCTTTAAGAAATTTGATGATGCTTTAAAAATTCCCTTCAAGACAAAGCAGAAAGTACCGGTAGTGACTGCTGACGGCGTAAAGACTTTTGAAGTTCCTGTAGATCGTCAATGGTATGCTAATTTAAAACAGAATCTTACCGATACTGCTAATAAATTTGTGGCTGACCCTACGAAATTCCTTAATGAAATGCCGGTGGGACTGTCTATAAAAGATGTAAGTAAAGAATTCCAAAAGAAAAAATCTGTTGAAGTAACGCCTCCCAAGGTAACTCCAATGCCAGTTGAGGCAAAAGGGGTTAGTAAAGTTGGTCAAAGTATTGAAGAAAGTGCGGTGAAGGATAAGCTTACGAAAGCATTTGAGGGAACGGCGGAGTATACAAAAATTACCATAGAAGACCAAGCTAAAAGAACCTCTGAACTTATAAATACCGATATCGTTAAAGCTAAGAAAATATTGAATGGCGAAGAATCTTTACCAGAAGGGATGAGAGGTGCAAGTTTAATTACGGCATTGGAAGATTACGCTGTCAAAAATAAAGATGTGCAATTATTGCAGGACATTGCAAAATCTCCCCTTACCTCAGAAACCAGTATTCATGCTCAAGAAATGAGAATATTGGCGGAAAGGAATCCAGATTCTCCTGTGGAAGCTATCAGATCAGTTAAACAAATCAGAGAGGAAAGGGCTAAAAGATTTATAAGATCTCAAAAACAAGACATATTTGCGGAAATAAATTCGACAATAAAAGACTTAGATAGAGAATTTAAAACGATGATAAAAGAAGGTAAAAAAACAGAAGCCGATATCGTAAAGAGAGAAATAAAAGATCTGCAAAAAGACATAAAGGCTCAAGCCAAGATGTCCGCAAAAGAAATGAAGGAAAAAATGGTAAAAACTATGAAAGCTGAGATTGCAAAAACCGCACCTAAAAAAACCGATTGGGATTCATTTATTGATTCTATAACCTGTTAAATATGATAAGAATACTAATTGCATGGTTCATACTTGATCTATTATGCGGAAATCATTTTACTAACGATTAAAATATGTTTTGTCTACCAAATCATTTAGCTACAGAATTTAAAACAAAGTTAAAGAATGGAGAAATAACTCCGGATAAGCTTATAAAGATGACAAGCGGAGAGCGTAACGCCTTCTTCGGCGAATTCATGGGAAAAGTCAATGCTAAGGAGGTAAACGCCTCATTTGAAAGCAAATTGTTGTTAAAAAATCAACAACAGGGAATCATAACGTGGGCGAAAACTGTTGCAGGAATAAAGCCAGAGGTTAAAAGAGATTTGCTTTCAAAAGTTGAGAAGATGACGGAGATATTGCAACCTAAAGAATTGGATTCATTCTTAGGAGATTTGGCGGAAAAAAGATTAGGAATGGACGTGTCGGCAGAAGAAGCTGGTAAAATTGTTGATCTGTCTAAAAGCATTTCTGATGCGGAATCCACGATGAAATCAAGTCCAAGAAGATCAATAGGGCAACCTCCTACTGTCGAGGAATTAGCGTATGGCAAGGCAAAAGTTGATTTTTACAACTACGTAAATGAATTAAAAGTAGAATCTGGCAAACTACCTATAGGTGAAAAATTGAAACATCCATTAGATACTGCAATCGAGATAGGCGGAATGTCTAAAGCAATGAAGTCGTCAATGGATAATAGTGCGATATTTAGGCAGGGATGGAAAACGCTAATGACTGATCCAAAAATATGGCTAAACAATGCAATTGATACTTTTCACAACATCTCAAAAACAATAGGAGGAAAAGCCGTGATGAATGAAGTAAATGCAGACATAGTTTCTCGTCCTACTTATAGTTTAATGCAAAAAGCAAAATTGGCGGTAGGAACTGTTGAAGAATCATTCCCAACGTCGTGGCCAGAAAAAATACCTGCATTAGGTAGGTTATACAAAGCTAGTCAAGATGCTTTTACGGCATTTGTTCATAAGACTAGAGCCGACGTATTTGACAAATATATAGATATTGCTAGAAAATCAGGCGTTGATGTTACGGATAAATTTGAATTAGAAAGTATTGGTAAACTGGTTAATTCTTTAACGGGACGTGGATCTCTTGGAAAAATTGAACCGATAGCAAACATAGTAAATAATGTGTTTTTTTCCATCAGATTGCTTAAAAGTCATATAGACACCCTTACGTTACATGGAACAGAGAAAATGAGTTGGTTTGCAAGGAAAAAAGCAGCAACGAATTTGCTTAAAATGATAAGCGGTGCATCCGCAATACTGGCAATTGCAAATGCTGTAAACCCTGATAGCGTGGAGGAAGATCCGCGTAGTGCAGACTTCGGGAAAATAAAGGTCGGCGACACAAGATTCGATGTAACCGGTGGATTATCTGGATTGATCACTTTAGTGTCCAGAGTAGCGACCAAATCCTCAAAAAGCTCTATATCCGGAGTGGTAACACCAACTGATTCTGGGAAATATGGGGCAATGACAACTGGAGATGTTATTGTTAATTTTTTCAGCAATAAATTATCTCCCGCCAGCTCTTTTGTAAAAGATATTTTAACTGGAACTACATTTGAAGGGGAAAAGCCAACCTTGCTAGGGGAATTAAAAAACCTATTTGTTCCCTTGCCGGTCACTAATTATCAAGAAGTAAGAGATAATCCAAAGTCTGCGAATACTATAGCCGTATTAATAGCAGACGCATTAGGTATAGGAACAAATACATACTCTCGTAAATTATCGGAAGCCGAAAAACTAGATGAAGAATTAAGCAATTTACCCCCAGAAGAAGCAGGGCAAAGAGTAACGGAACTTTACGACAAAAATCCTGAACTTTATGATAAATTAATGAAGGTGATCGACGAAAAAGAGCTTGGAATTACCGCAAAGGATAAATATGTTAAAACTCTTGGTATATCAAATGGAGAAAGGGCTCAATACATCTTCGATGAATTATCCAAGCTTAATCCTCAAGAAAAGGCGGATTATTGGCAGGAATTATCGGACAAAAGTATTATTACCGACAAAGTTAATCAACAACTAAGTGAATTGGAGAGTCCGGCTCAAAAAGGAGAAAACGGAATGAATACGGAAGGCATTCCTGATTCTGATTTAAACAAGAATGAAACTATTGGAGAATTAAAATATAAAGCTAAAGGGGTCACTGATGAAAAATCAATGATTGACGTTGCAAAGTTGTATGCAGAAGCGGCGGTAGTAGACCCTTTGACCGCAATTCAAACTTTGTTCACTAAAGAACAATTGAAGGACGTACGAGGCGGAGCTATTATAATGGAAAGACTTGTGCAGGGAATTGACCCAAATTCTAAGTTGGATCACCGCGTCCCTCTTGAATTAGGTGGCGACAACGCTGACAGCAATTTGCAAGTGATTTCAACTGAACAATGGAAAGCAAATACTCCTGTCGAAAACTATCTCGGCAAACTATTGAACGACGGCAAGATTGGCGAAAAGAGAGCTGGGCTTACGATTTTAATGTATAAAAATGGAGAGATAACATTCGATGAGATAAAAGAGAAATACGGAGAATTATAATACAAAAAATTCCCTTTCTCTTGCGAAATTGGGAATAATTTGGTGTGACCACAAAAGAAACATACTCCTCTTCCAAAAAGAAGTCAAGAGAATTTTAATCTCGTGGAGTAAATTTAGAGTTTGGAACATCTACTTTGATACTTGCTCGAATATCGTATGCTCTACCGGCAGATCTTAGAAGTGTTCTAAGTGCATTTGCGATAGTTCCTTCCTTTCCGATAACCTTCCCTCTGTCGCTTTCATTTACATATAAAGTAAAGAGAACGCCTTGCTCGTCGATCTGCTCTGCCAACTCAATGTCTGTAGGATTTGACACTAAACCGCAAACAACATTTTTAATCCATGTCTGTAATTCAGGATATTCCATAGGAGTGAAATAAGGTTTTAATTATTCCAATTATATTGTATAATCAAATTGTTTTCAAGTATTTCAAATCAAGTATGCTTCGACTTGCCGACTACATAGAATATAAACCAACGAAAATCTACGATCAGGGTACTCTTCCACAGTGTTCAGCTTTTGCGTACTTGGCGGCACTCACGGAAAACATAGAGCAGGAATTTGGAGTTCTTGTTGAATTTGACATAAAAAAAGAATACGACAGAATGATTAAGTCGGGCATAGAAAAGACATTCATTGAAAGATTCGGGGACATTGGGCGGAAAGACGGATTTAAAAGTATTGACGGCAAATATTTGGTGAAAGTCGAGGCTATAGTTAAAATCAAACCATTGGATTTCACGAGGGAATTTCTTCAAGCAAAAGGTACGCTTGTTTGGATTGCATGGATTTATAAAGGTTACAGTTTAACAAAAGCTGACAAGAATGCGGTGTTGATCCCCTTGTCGACATCAACAAAGAGATCGGCGCGAACTCATGCTATGTTTATAGCTGGATACGACAAAGACAGGGGGTACAAGTTTTATAATTCATGGGGCAAAAATTCAACACCTCGTTATGTAGATGTGAAAACTTTTGAGATCTTGACAAAAGGGCTTTGTGTTTACTACTTCGATTTAATCTCTTTAATCAAACTTTGATATATGTTACAATTTCCTATTAAATATGATCGATTGGGGTATGGCTTTGGAGGGAAGGTGAAGACTAAAAATGGCACGGCTTTGCATAGCGGTGTTGATCTAAATTCTGGCATTGGCGGAGGTGATGACCTAGGGGTAGAGATTAAGCCTATGTACCGAGGTGAGGTGGTTTATTCCAAGGCTTCCGGCGAAGGCTGGGGAAACCTCACGGTTATTTGGCATCCCGATTTAGGGATATGGAGTAGATATGCACATCAACAAAAAACTTATGTTCGAGTAGGGCAGTTTGTGGAAAGCTGGGATATTATAGGAACGGTTGGCAAAACGGGTACATCAAGTCAGCATATCCATTTTGATGTTATTATTAAACAATTGTTAAAGTGGACGAATTACACTTACG
>ERZ1292625.964-Hain-H41-01um-R1-964-length-38340-cov-12_pt1 | contig 38340 bp, 50 predicted proteins | sample MGYA00564400_ERZ1292625 | MGnify/ENA primary metagenome ERZ1292625 (study PRJEB36523, sample SAMEA6512639) | groundwater metagenome | collected 2019-01-08 | study: AquaDiva: Metagenomics assemblies of 32 groundwater samples
TAACTTTTGACAAGGTTTATAAATCATAAAAAATTTATTTACTAACTTCTCTTATCAAAATTAAGAAATTAAATAAGAGGGATTTAACATGGATGACAAAAAATATCAAATGCCAGAAGATAGAGGCCATAAAACTATAGATAAAATACCTGAAGATCTTAGACCAGCCTCCACTAGAGAAGTTTATCCTCTTGGACAGCCAGGTGCAGCAATGCGGGAAGCCCACAATTACTTTTTTAGCACACTTAAAGGAATGGGTCTTATAACTTTTGATTATGAGACCTATACTAGAAAACACATGGGGCAGCCTAAAGGCGGAAAAGACGATGACGATAAATAACCAATAGCTTCAATTACCTTTGAACCCTTCGCTTCATTTATAAATAAGTTGTTCTTTAGTTTGTCATGGCCGACGACAAAAAATTCATACTGATGAATCTTGATGATGAAAGATCAAAGAAAGTTGCAGAAGTAATAAGCAATCCAACTTGCAAAAAGATTCTCAATTATCTTGCAGACAATAAAGAAAAGTCTGAGGAAGATATCGCCAAGGATTTAGGTATTCCTTTGAATACTGCAGAATATAATTTAAAGAAATTAGTTGAGTCTGGCCTTGTTGAAAAATCAAAAAACTTTTTCTGGAGCAAAAAAGGCAAAAAAATAAATCTTTATAAGCCTGCAAACAGACATATAGTCATATTCCCAAAAAAGAGGCCCGACATGAACCTATTAAAGACAATTGTCCCGATACTGATAATTGGGGCTGCTTTAATTGCAATAATTGCTTTACTTTCCAATAATGACCAAACTTCAAGCCAGGAGCTAAACAAATTTTCTTCATTAGATGACCTTAATAAATTTTTGAAAGACAATCAGGTTGAGCAGGGAAGAGGATCAATGTTTGAGTCTGCTGGTGTAGCAAAAGGAACAGTAGCATCTGCATCTGGTGCGGCGGATTCAGCAGCACCTAGCGCACAGGGTGCAAGCGAGTATTCTTCAACAAACATACAGGTAGAGGGAGTAGATGAATCAGATGTAATAAAAAACGATGGAAAATACATTTATGTTGTTTCAGGAAATAAGGTTGTAATTGTTGATGCTTTTCCAGCAGACAGCATGAAAGTTTTAAGTGAAATAAATCTTAGTGATTCTGTAGGGGAAATTTTTGTTAATGGGAATAGGCTTGTTGTTTTTACAAGACAGTATTCTCCAATTCTTTATGGGGGAATAAGATGCATGGCAGTAGGATGTATAATGCCCCCTTATCGTGATGAATCAAAGACGGGAGTTTTTATTTATGATATTTCAAACAGACAAGATCCTGTTTTAGATGATAATATCTCTCTAACTGGAGATTATGTTTCATCAAGAATGATTGATAATTACGTTTACTTAGTCGCAAACCAGTATGCTTATCCAGAAGGTGTTCTTCCAGCCTATGATAAAAATGGAGAAACAAGTGTTGTTAAAGCAGATGAAGTTTACTACTCTCCTATAAGAGATCAGTCTTTCCAATTTACAAACATACTCACGATTAACATTAATAATGGGGAAACATCTGAAAAAACAGTTTTAACAGGTTCTTCTCAGACAATTTTTGTTTCAAAAGAAAACATTTACACAACCTATACCAAATATCCTTATTGGTATGGTGGAAGAGAGTCAGATTTAGAAAAAACAATAATAAATAAATTTTCAATAGATAAAGACGAAGTTCAATTTTTGTCTAGTGGAGAAGTTTCTGGGCATTTATTAAATCAATTTTCAATGGATGAAGACAAAGATTATTTTAGAATTGCAACAACAATTTCAGGATATGTCAATAACAGAGACACTTCAACAAACAATGTTTACGTTTTAGATAAGGAATTAAATGTTGTTGGAAAAATAGAGGGAATAGCCCAGGGTGAAAGCATTTATTCTGTAAGATTTATTGGGGACAGGGCCTATATGGTTACATTCAAGCATGTTGATCCTTTATTTGTTATAGGATTGGAGGATCCAACAAACCCAACCCTTTTAGGAAAGCTAAAAATTCCGGGTTATTCAGAATATCTTCATCCTTTAGATGAAACGCATCTTATAGGTGTTGGTAAAGAAGTTGATGAAAGCATTGATGCAGACAAAGTTCATACAGAGGGGGCTGTTTACTACACAGCCATCCAAGGAGTAAAGCTTGCAATATTTGATGTTTCTGATGTCAATAATCCAATAGAAATGTACAAAGAGGTTATAGGGGACAGGGGAACACAAAGCCCTGCAGAAACAGATCATAAAGCATTTTTGTTTGACAAGAAAAGAAATTTGTTAGTTATACCAATAACTGTAGCAGAGCTTAAGCCTGGCCAGTCAAAAGATATGGAGGGTGAGTTCACATTCCAAGGACTTTATGTTTATAATGTAAACCTTGAAGAAGGGTTCAATCTTAAAGGAAAAATAACCCACTATGAAGATGACGCGGCATTTAAGAAATCAGGGTATTACTTTTATGGCGGAGATAAAAGCATTTCAAGATCTTTATACATGGATGATGTTTTGTATTCATTCTCCCCTTCAATGATAAAGGCAAATGACCTTAATACGCTAGACAAGATAAACTCTGTTGATTTGCCATATGAAAGCACAAACTACTATAATTACTGTGGTGGTGGAGGAATTGCAGTAGCAGAAGTCGTTACTGGTGTTGCTGTGAAATAATTTTATTATTTTTATTTATTTTATAATTTCATTACTCTTTCTCTAATTTTTAGAGGATATTTTTTTAAATAATTTAGCAATTTTTGCTTATCAATTTTCTTTTTTATTGTATTCAAGGTTTTTTTATCCATTTTCTGATGGAAAACAACCATATCTATAAAGGTCTTTTCTAAATCTGAATAAGGAAGATAAAAATTACCTTCTTCTATATAATCTGATCCAAAAAAATATTTTTTATTAATATTCCTTAACAAAATATTTCTGCCCATTAAACTTCGTACGCCTCTTCGAACTTTTTTTGTGGTGATGATAACTGGAATTGTTTCTTGCTCCCAAATTCCATAATGGCTCAGAGCACTTTGCAAACCAAGATAAGCCGGCTTAAAAGAGAAAACTGCCAAAGATATTTCATTATGTTTAGTGTAAACTCCCTTGCCTATTTTTTTTATTTTTCCCTTTTTTAACAGATTGTAAACCAACAATTTAGCGTAATTGCTATTTTTGGATTTGCCAATTATTCTCTCTAACGACTTAAAATCTAAAATCGGGCTTTTCTCAAATAAGGCTTCTATTTTTTCTAAATGTATTTGTTTTCCCATTTTCGTTTTATGTAATTAATCATTTCATCTGCAGAAGGAACTATTCCTTCAAGCAAAATAACCTTTAAATCTTCCTCGTCAATTGGTTTTTTATAATTATTAATCAAGTTCCCGACTTCTTTTATTGTTCCAGGATTCTCTACAATTTTTAGCAAAAAGAAAACATCCCACAAATCCCTGACTTTAAATCTCTTCAAATATGTGTTGGATTTTTCAGATAAAAAAGATTCAGGAGTTAGGCTGTAGATCGACACAATATTTCCATCAGACATTTCATAGTCACAAATTATTCCAGAAATTTTTTGAAAAGTTGCTTCTAATCTTATCAACAGCCTGTTTAACTCTAATTCAGAATAAACGCTTGTTTCTGAAATTTTTCTCTTTTTAATCTCAAATCCCGCTTTTTTTAAATTTTCAAATAAAATATCTATTTTTTTCCTGTCTTTAGGGAGATAAAAATCCAAATCTTCTGAGAACCTCTTTCCATCATAGCATCTCCAAATAGCTGTTCCTCCATGCAAAACAGCCTTATCAAAAACAGAGTAAACTTCTTTTACAATCAAATCCTGAGCATAAGCTATCTTCCTATGGATTTCTCGTTTTAACTTTGTTTGCAAAGGTATCTTTATCATACTATCTACAAAAGGTATACATTTATATATCTTTCGTTAACATCACATTTCAGCAAGTGTAACAGCAGTGTTCAAAATCAAATAATTTTTTATTATTTTTATTTATTTTAAAATCTTACTAATTTTTTTGGTCGTGATACATCACCCATCTATTGAGATACATAAAAGGAATGTCTATAATACCAACTAGCCACTTAACCAATGTTAATCCAATAATCAATGGAAGTATTGGTTGAACCCCTGCAAATGCAATAGTAACAAATAAAATTGAATCTATCGCCATTGATGGTATGGAACTAAGCGCATTCCTTGCCCATAAATGTTTACCTTTAGTTACTTTTTTAAAAATAGAAAAGATGTAAGCATCTAAATTTTCACTTATCAAGAAAGCTATCCATGATGCGAAAATAATTCTCGGAACTTGGCCGATTATTAATGATAATGCGTTTTGGTTGGTCCAAAACGGAGCAGAAGAAAAAGAAAGAACTAACCATGAAAAAAATGCTACTGCAACTTGAGCTATGAATGCAATAAAAATCATTTTATGTGTTTCTTTCCTTCCAAATTTTTCATTTACAATATCCGTCATCAAGAATGTAACAGAAAAGATCAAAACTGCCGCTGGTGCATAAAAAGTTGCAAAGCCTAAATCAAAACTTGCAATTTTAACTGCAGCAATATTACTAAATGTTATAAAGGCAATATAAAAGCCAATTATTGCATCTGGCCTCTGATATCTTCTAACATATAAAGAACCAATAATTGTAACAGCGCTAATCAAAATTATCCAAAGAATAATTAATATTAAGTCATTCATTGTGGATTAAACAAAATAGTATTTATTAACTTTATCATTCCAAAACATAGAGTTTCCAATTAAGTTTTTGAAATTTCTCTTCAGAAACTTGAGCTATCTTATAATTATATTTTTTGATCAATTCTAAAAGTTTCTTTTCATTAGCCACATCACCACTAGGGATAAAGACTTTTCCATTTTTAGTCAAGTGATTTTTTACATCTTTTAACAATCTTTCATGAAGTTTAAAACCCGTGTCAAACAAAAAATGTCCAACTTCACTTTTATAATCTACATCCGCAAAAGGCAATTGAGAGATTATTAAGTCAAATTTTTCTTCCTTTTTAATATTTTCAAACAAGTCACTTTTTCTTACTTCAATTATTTTATTTAGTTTATGAAAAGTGACATTTTCTTTTGCATTTTGTAAAGAATTATTGTCAATGTCTATTGCTAAAACTTTTCTTGCACCCCTTTTGGCAGCGATTATGGCTTGAACACCAGTCCCTGTCCCAACATCTAAAACAACGCCTGCATTTCCTGGAATTCTTTTTGCAGTCATTTCAGAAGAAAATGAAAATGGTGAATCAACAGGAAAAACATTTTTGTGAATAATTATCTTATACCCTAAAAAATCAACAATTCGCTTTTTCTGCGTTTGAATGTCTTTAATAAAATTTAACGTAATTTCTTGTGGTTGTTTAGCCATTTAATACCTAAATGTTTATGATTTATAATATTATTCTCTTATAATTTCTTCTCAACTTAAGTACTATAAACATCAATTGGCCTTCCACCAAAAACTTTAAAAACTATGGCTTCTATAGTTACTATAGGGTAAAATGGAAATAACAACAATTCAATTAAGCAAGGAAACTAAAGACAAAATATCCTCTTTTGGGACAAAAGGAGAGAGTTATGATGAAATTATTAGAAGGATTTATTCTATAGCAGTTAAAGAGCAGTTGAGAGATTTTCTGATGTCTGATGAGGGATTTGTTCCTATTGAAGATGCCATAAAAGAGGCAGAGAAAAAATGGCCAAGCAACAATTGATGCAACTCCAGATTTAGTAAAAGTTTATTTTAATGCTGAGACAAGTGGAGCAACAAGCCAGGAAGCTAAAGACAAAAATTCTGAAATTGTTGATAACATGATAACAGCTCTTGTTAAAGATGGATTTGAAAGAAAAGACATCCAGACGCAGGGGTTCAACATTTATCCAGACTATTCTTGGGATAACAACAAACAAACTCTTAAAGGATACAAAGCTACACACTCAATCGTTGTACAGCTATCAACAGCCCAGACAGACAAGATAGGCAAAGTGATAGATGATGGGGTTGATTCTGGTGCTTTGATAAGCTACATAAATTTTGAGCTTAGCACTGAAAAGCAGAATGAATACAAAGCTCAGGCAATAAAACTCGCTGCAGAAGATGCAAGAGTAAAAGCAACGGCACTTGCAAGTGGATTGCAAAAAGAACTTGGAAGTCTTGTATCTGTGTCGGACAACAGTTTTGATTATAGGCCTTGGCCAATGTATGCTTCTGCAGATTCTGGAGGAGCAAGTGTTGCAATGGCAAAAGAAGCCGCAACAAATATACAGCCAGGAACACAACAGGTTTCAGCAAGTGTGACAGCAGTATTCAAAATCAAATAATTTATTTTTTATTTTTATTTATTTTATAATTTTTTTTCAATAAGAACACCTTTTTCACTAGGAACAAGCCCGACTTTTTCGTACAATTTCATTGGCCTAGAATCTTTTTCAACAATTCCCATAAATTTTTTGAATCCTCTTTCTTTATAGATCTCAAATATTTTATCTAAAACAATTGGAGTAATATATTTTCCTTGAAATCTCTCTGCAATAGCTAGCTCTTCTCCAAATGCAACCTCTCCAGGACACATGAAATTGGGATTTATAGCTATAAAACCAGCAACCTGGTCGTCATACCTTATTACATAAAGATCACAATTTTTATTATAAAATTGAATTTTTTTCATTGCCTTTTCAAGAGTCCAACTCTCATCATATGGTGGTTTTGAAAATTCACTTGCATATATTTTAGCAATTCTTTCAAGCTCATTTTGAGCAGCTATTCTTAATTCTGTGACCATCTTGTTTATCTCTTATAATTTTTACTAGCTTCAATTGTTTCTGCAAATAGATCTGCAATCTTATCAAAGAAATGCATGCTTTCTTTTAGGTTGATAATAGAAATTGGTTTGGCTACACCCATTTCACTGCCGGCTCTCAATTTCTATACTCCTATCGCTTGAAAGATAAAGTTTTGTATTGGTGTCATAGTCCAATGCTTTAAAATAGAAATTTGGTTTTTTTAATTCTAAGTTATAATCTTCATTCTGTGGGCTAACCCATAAAAATGCCTGTTTTTTACCAAATAAAGGGCCAATATACCTCAATCCATCAAGCCAATCAAAATTATCTCTACTATATTTATGTAAGTTAGTTGCTTCATAGAACTTATCAATCATTGCGGCCTCTAAACCACCAATATTTTCTCTTATATACTGAACATAAAGCTCTTCACTATTAAGGATTCTGTTTATTTCTTCTTCACTTAATCTATTTGTCTTAGTTGTCATGAAAAATGGTATTACCTCTTCTTTAAAAATCTTTCTTCCTCCGTTACACCACCCTCTTTTTCTTAATATAACAAATTTTATATAGTTACACTACCTTGTAGAAAAAGACAAAAAGAGAGGTTTTGAAAATGAATTTTTATAAGAGGTACATACATAAAAACGGCAAGAAGCTTGGTCCATATTATTATTCCAACAAAAAAGTTGACGGAAAAGTAATATCAACTTATCTTGGAACAGAACCGCCGAGCAAATTTAGGCAATTAAAGCTTCCTAAAAACACGTTGAAGTTTGCGATAATAACTCTCTCTACGATAAGTCTAGTCTTATTGGTCAATCTTATTTTTCATTTACAGTTATTCTCAACAGGAAACATTCCATTATCAACAATAGATGAGCAAAAAACTCCAAAAGACATAGTTAGCGGATTAAATAATACAAACATAACAAATAGAACTCAGTCTAATCCCATTCAGCCAACAATTAACACTATTCAAAGTCAAGCAGTTATTAATCAGCCGGTAAAATGGTCGAAAGAAATTCAGCTTGAAAAACCAGGAAAAATTATAGTTCAATTGCCAAAAGAAGCCCAAAATATATTAGTTTACAAAGTAAACTCAGATGGTCAAAAAGAAAAAGTTGACGATAAGCAAATATCAATTACAGCAAAAGTCTCATCTGAAATAAACATCGATCAAACACGTGAAAAAAAAGAAAGCCCTATTTTAAAATTCTTTAAAAAAATAATAAGCTTCATAACAGGAAAAGCAGTTACAATTCAAGACACTAAAGAAATAAAAGAAATCACTATAAATGAAAACGCAAAAGAATACGTAATTGAATATGAAACATCTTCTCCTACAATAACAGAGCACGAATCAGCAAATGGTAAGACAATTATGCTCTCTAATGCTGGCAGCGTAAGCTATCAAAACGTTTTAGTTTTTACAAATATTCCAGAAACTCTGAATGTAAAAAGTCCAGAAAATATAAGGGTGTATTGGAATGAACAAAATAAATTTATCCAGCCTGAAAAAATTGAAGATAAGAACAGCAACGGAATTTATGACTACATAGAATGGATTGCTCCTTCTTCAGATAACCAAACTTTTGAGATAATTGTAATAACAAAAGCAGAACATCTTGACGGCAATAGGCAATTCATCTCAGATATTTACGAACAAGTTAAAGATATTGATGATGTCTGGAGTGAGGAAATCCCTAGCCAAGATTATGTTAGGATCACATTTGAAAAAAATCTCACAAACCAAAACGATATTACAATTTTCCCTAGAATTATTAAGGGAAACCCAAGAATAGAAGTTTATGAAGAAAATACAAATAATTTAATCGCAGAATTCACAAATTTAACAAATGAAGAATACAATACAATTTATCTAACAAACTTGCAAGGAGAACAGGATGTCTTTGACTTAAAAATTATTGGAGGCAGTTTAGAATTTGACCATATGATTGATCCGACAGCACAGCCAGGAGGAGCTCCAAGTTTAATGGCTCAAGTTTGTTCAGCAGAAGACAACGCAGCACAAGGTTCTTTTGCTGGAACTTGTGATGGAGTTTATCCAAGAGCTTGCGGTACTGGAAATGACCTTGTAAGTTGCAACGACAATATAAGAGAAACCCATACTTCAGGCAACACTGCAAATTGGGGAGGAATTAAAATTCAAACCTTCAACAGTTCAGTAACTAACTGCCAATCAATAAGCCAGGTGTTTTTCTGTTACGAAAGATGGGTTTCTGCAGCAACAATAACGCAGTGTGATATTTCAGTGGACGCAAACGGCGGAGCCTCTTACAGCGTAGTTACCTCAATATGCCCCACAACATTAATCAATTCTGGAATTACATGTACTGATGTAACTTCTTTGGAAAGCTGGGCATGTTCAAATTTCTTTGGTGCTTCCGGAACAAGAGCTTTGGCAAAATCAGAATTCAGGAAGTCTGGGGGCGGAGGAACAAGAACAATGAATTGGGATGTTTTTTACTTCAATATCACATATACGCAAGCAAATCAAGCTCCAACAATAGACTCTATAAGTTCTATTCCTTCTTTGCCGCCTATTGAAAATAGTATGAGGCCGGTGACATTCAATGTTTCAGTTTCAGATCCAGATGGGTACACAGACATAACAAGTGTTTCCGCACAATTCAGCATGGCGGGAGAACCAACAAGAATAAACTCGTCATGCACATTACAAAACGGAGCAGGGAACAATGCAAACTATTCTTGCACTATCAACATGCAGTACTATGACAAAGATGGGAACTGGAATGTAACGATTAACGTGACAGACTCGCAATCACAGCAGGGCACAAACAACTCACAAATATTTGTCTACCAACTTCTGAAAGCAATTGTGATAAATTCTCCAACGACTGGATTGACTTGGCCAGGTTTATCCCAAGGCCAGACAAATATTTTTTCCAACAACGACCCGACAGTAATTGAAAATACTGGAAATTATCAAGGGCCAATTTTAATAACAGCATTTGATCTTTTTGGGCAGACAAATCCAGCCCAGATAATTTCAGCATCTAACTTCATTGCAGGTCCAGCATCAGGTTTAGAGTGTACTGCAACACAACTCTCCAACAATTTCCAAATTTCAATAGCAGGAAGTAATTTGCTAAGAGGTCCTGGAGCACAAACACAAATTTATTATTGTTTAAATTCTGTTCCGTTAGTTTCATCTCAAGATTATTCAGCATCAGGAGCAAGCAGCTGGATTATTGCAGTATAAAAAACTTTAAAAACAACTAAATCTTTGGCTTATCATGAAGAGTAAAAGAGGTTTGTATTTTGCAATTTTAATATTCAGCGTTTTAATATTGTCTTCTGTGGTTTCTGCAAGTTTTTGGGACTCGATTCAAAAAGTTTTCACAGGAAAAGCGTCTTCACAATCTCAAAATGTTTCTGTGACTGTTGCAGGAGGAAATCCTGTGACAATTGAAGTTCCAACACTTTCTGCTTTTCCAATAGAAGACAATCTAGTTGCTATCGTCTTCACAGCAAATGTTTCTGATGTTGACGGCATTAATGATATAAATGATTCAAGCGTAGCATCCAAACTTACAAATGGGGCAACAACAAGAAATGGGGTCTGTTCATTAATTGGAAGCATAAGCTCTACAGCAAAGAGTTATTCCTGTTCAATTGACTTATGGTATTTTGACTCATCAACTCCTTGGGCATTAAATGTTTCTGCAAAAGATTTTGGTAATGGAACTTTAATAAGCAACACTTCAGTTTTCACATACAACCAACTAAAAGCAATGGTCATTTCTCCACTAACTTTAACCTGGCCAACAGTTGTTACAGGAGCCGTAATTCAGCAGTCAAACAATGACCCAACAATAATAAACAACACTGGAAATTACAACGGAGTTATTTCGGTAACAGCCAGAGATTTGATTGGAGAGACCAATCCTCTTGAAATATTGCCTACAAATTCATTCAGGGCAGGCCCAACATTAGGAACAGAATGCACAGCAACCGCGTTGGTTAATGACACTATGGTCTCAATAACAGGAAGCAACTCAAACCCCGGAAATTTAAGTGCAGGAGGAGGACAGGCAAATCTTTATTATTGCATTCCTTCTGTCCCATTAATATCTTCACAAGTATATTCAACTACAGCAGGAGGAAGCTGGGCTGTACAATATTAAAATGAAAAAAACAATTTTACCCGTGCTAATTGTCCTTTCTCTATTCAGTTTTATTAGCTCAGCAGGAATCGCCTCTCCTTACTGGGAAAATAATCCCCTAAACATGAATTATGGGGAAACAAAAACAATTGAGCTGAATCTTCAAAACATGGTTGGAGATGAAGACATTACTGTCAAAGTGATTATCAAACAAGGAGAAGATATAGCAACTCTTGACAAAGATACTTATACTGCTGCAGCAGGAACATCAGATACATTAATTCCTTTGACAATAAAAATTCCTGAAAATTACGGAAAACCATCTCAAACAGTTGAGATAGAGACAAAAACAGTGACGCAAGACCAAGGAGGAATGGTCACATTAGGGACAGGATGGACAACTAAGTTTGATGTTTTGTTATCAGAAAAATCAGATTCAGCTTCTGGAGGAGAATCTGGCTCTTCAACAGCAAAGATAATTGCTTTGGTAATAGCTATTATAGTCTTGATCTTAATAATCTTTTTTGTTATGAAAAGAAAAAGAAAGGCATAAATCTTTTTCAACCCCAAAATTTATAATCTATTTTATCTATTTTAATTAATGAAAAGGGTTATCTCTATACTGGCAATATTCTTTGTGTCAATTTTAATATCAAATTATGTTAAAGCAGAAATAACGGGGGGAGCAGCCTCTCAACCCCAAAATGTTTCCATATTTGTATTGCCTGGTCTGCCCGTAATTAACATATATTCCCCACAAAACATTACCTACACAAACACAAGTGTCTTGTTAAACTATTCAATATCAAATAACTTTAGTTCTGCTTGGTATAATATAGACAACTCAGATAATGTAACACTTCCAAACTCATCAAATTATTCAATAACACTAGCTTCTTTTTTAGGAAGCCATTTTCTTTATTTATATGCTAACAATAGCCAAGGGCTTAGTTTTTCAAAAATTGATTTTAGTATTTCAAGCCAGCCTACACAACCGCCAAGTTCTGGAGGCAGTGGAGGAGGTGGAGGTTCCGGCGGAGGCATTTCAGGCATAACTGCATTTGACTTGGAAAAAAATTTACTCCAAGTTTCATTAACACAAGGAGAAACCAAAACAGAGAATATTAAAATAAGAAATGTTGGGACTTCAAGAATAACGGTATCTATAGAGACTTTAGACTTGGAAAATTTTATACTAATTGAAGAAAAAAATTTAACCCTTAACGTAGGGGAAACAAAAGAGTTAGAAGCCCATTTTTTTGCATTATCTAATTTTCCCCCAGGAGTGTACTTTGGTAAAATAATATTCACTTCTGGAAGTTTTAGGGAATCAGTTGTTTCGGTTGTTGATGTGAAGCAGAAGAACGCTCTTTTTGATGTAAACCTCGAAGTTCTTCCCAACTATAAAACAACTTCTCCCGGGAAAAAGATTTCTACTCTTATAGACATGACCAATATTGCATTCAGAGGAACACCAATTGATGTTGACCTGTCTTTAAGGATAACTGACGTTGACAAAAAAATAGTCTATGAATCTTCAAAAGAGACAATTGCTGTAAGAGACAATTTATCCATAACAAGGCAGCTTCAGTTGCCAAAAAATCTTGCGTCAGGAACATACTTTGTTTTGGGGGAAATTTTGTACAATAATGTTTCTGCAAGTTCTTACGATACGATTGATGTAAAAAGTGATAAGCTTTCTATCTGGATTATCTTATTGGTTGTTCTGGCTTTTATTATATGGGCATTTTTGATTTGGTGGAAGATTCATAAGAACAGGAAGAGAAGAAGATAATCCTAAATCCTTTTTCTTCCTTTCATTTGGATTTATACGAATGAATGAAACAAAAAATTATATTTTTTTGTTTCTTAATAAATTAGCATTCATCACAACAGTTATACTTGATGCAGCCATTGCTATCTCAGCAATTATAGGATGCAACACTCCCGCAATTGCGGCCGGAATTGCAACAACATTATATGCAAAAGCCCAGAATAAATTTTGTTTTATCTTAGAGAATGTGGCTTTTGATAACCTTATTGCAGCTACAACTCCAAGCAAAGAACCTCTTACTAAAACTAAATCTCCTGCCTCGATTGCAATATCCGACCCAGTTCCAATCGCAATTCCAACATTCGCCTGTTTCAATGCAGGAGCATCATTAATTCCATCTCCAACAAATGCAACCATTCCGTATCTCTGAAGCTCTTCAACTTTTTTTGCCTTGTCTTCTGGAAGAACATTTGCAATAACTTCTTTAATTCCCACTTGAGAAGCAATAGCTTTAGCTGTTCGTTCATTGTCCCCAGTAATCATCACAGTTTTGTATCCTTGTCTGCTTAAAAGCGAAATAGCCTTAACAGAATCTTCTTTAACAGCATCGGCAACTCCAATAATTCCTAAAACTTTTTTATCCTGTGAAACAATTACGGCTGTATAAGCTTTATTCTCAAATTCCTCAATTTTTCCATTCAAACTGTTCAACTTTATTCCTTTTTCTTTCATTAGTGTTGAATTTCCTATAACAATATTTTTGTTTTCTATTTTTCCTTCAACGCCTCTGCCTCTTAAAATCTTGAAATTTTTAACTCCTTTATATTTTTTCAATCCAGCTTTTGCAACAATTGCCTTTGACAAAGGATGCTCACTTAACTTTTCAAGGCTTCCTGCAATTTCCATTAAATAATTTTCTTTAACACTAGAATAAATTTCTCTAACTTCTGGCTTGCCTTTTGTTATTGTTCCTGTTTTATCAAAAACAATAATCTTGACTTTCTTCATTGTTTGTATTGCCTCCCCTTTTCTTATTAAAATTCCTTTTTTTGCACCAATTCCGCTTCCAACAGTCAAGGCAATTGGTACGGCTAATCCTAAGGCACATGGGCAGGCAATAACCAAAACAGAAATTGCAACTCCAATAGATCTTCCTAGTTCTCCGTTAAAATACCACCATCCCAAAAAAGTTAGGATAGTAATGACCAAAATTGTTGGCACGAAAATGCTTGTAATTTTGTCAGCAAGTTTTTGTATTGGGACTTTGGTTCCCTGAGCTTCTTCAACTAATTCAATAATATGTGCAAGGAAAGTATCTTTTCCAATTTTAGTTACTTTAACATATAAAATTCCATCCTGATTTATAGTTGCTCCAATAACATTGTTCCCCTTTGTTTTATCTACTGGAAGGCTTTCCCCAGTTACCATAGATTCATCAACAGCACTCTCTCCTTTAACAACAATCCCATCTGTTGGAATTTTTTCTCCAGGCTTTATTATAATTATGTCTCCAATAACAACTTCAGAAATTGGTATCTCCACTTCATTTTTCCCTCTTAAAACTCGAGCGTTTTTTGCTCCAAGCTCTAAAAGTTTTTTTATCTCTTGAGTCGCTCTTCCCCTTGCTTTAGCTTCTATATATTTTCCAGTCACAAAAATAGCCATTATCATTGCGGCAACTCCAGAATAGTCATTTATCTTCATAAAAAATGTTAAAATTCCTGTTAGATAAGCAATGATTGTTCCCAAAGAGATCAAAGAATCCATATTGAAATAAAAAGTAAACAACCCTCTTAATCCAGACTTTAATGTAGAAAACCCGAATATAAACACAACTGGGAATCCAAGAACCAACAAAATTATTATTGAGATTTGTTCATTAATTATAAATATGTCAAAAAACCTCATTAGAATCATAAGTATTGCTATTGGGGTCGCAAAAATCCAGCTTCCAACAAGTTTCTTTTTCCAATCTTTAATTTCAGAATCTTCCGCTGGTTTCGAGTGGTCATGCTCATCCATATTTTTTATTTTATTATGTTCATGATTGTCACTCATATTATGTTGATGTTCCATTATAAATTAGTCTATAGAAATAGCTCTATACCCTGCTCTTGCAACAGCTTTTTTAAGATCTTCCTGATTTGTTCTTTCATCAATCTCAACAAATGCTTTTTTTCCTATAACACTTACATTAACTTCTTTTACTCCAGGAACTTTTTTCAGGCTTCTCTCAATATTACTGGCACAGCTTGCGCAGTGCATTCCGTCTATATTTATTTTAATTTTTTTCATTTTTCCCCTATTTTTTTTGTATTTGTTTAATCAGCCAAAATATAAGTAAAATTATTGCTACTGTTATTAAAATCATAAAAAACCAGCCAAATGCATTCATCCCATATCCTCCATAAAAACCCCCCATCATGCCGCTATAGCCCTCATAACCCATCATTCCATATCCAAAACCCCCAATTAACAGGAATGCAAATAATGCTACTAATACGATTATCAGAGTGTTATCATTTTTATTTTTCACGGTTCATTTCCCTCAATATGTGTATACAATTTTCAGCCATGTGCTTTTCAATAATGTCCATCATGGGCTTTATAGTCTCTTCGTTTAACTCATAATACCTAAATTTTCCTTCACTTTCAACTTTTACAAAACCACATTTTTTTAATCTTGCTAAATCATGCGAAACAGAAGTTTGATCCAAGCCTAACTCTTGCATAATTTCAGAAACATTCTTTTTCTCTTTTCTCAAAAAATTGATTATTTTCAGTCTTGACTCAGAGACAAGAGTTCCAAAAAATATTTTATACGCTCCATAAATCTCTTCTTCATTATATCCCTGGTGATGCATATGGTGCAGCATGTTTTTGTTTAACATATGACAACAGAAATCATATGACCTTTTAAATGTTTCTATGTTGCATCATTCATTTTTTTTCAACATCCGTAGACTCACAAGTAAAATTGCGACAACTAAAACCTGTATCTCAATTCCTTCAAACGGAAGACTGGCAAAGCTGAATGAAACACCAATAGCTCCAAAAATCAAAGGAAATAATCCTGTGATACAGAGAGGGCAAATTCCTACGATAAGTCCGCCGACGCTGCCAACTCCTGCAGTTGCTATCCCTTCTCTGCATCTTTTTCTTTCCTTGTGTTTTATGTAAACTAGAACAGAATTAAATGCAACCAACAATCCTATTATTACTGTCAAGACTATAGAAACTCCAAGTTTGAACCAATCAATACTATTAGCATATTTGATTATCGCTGGAAGCGTGTTGTAAAATCCACTAAGAATAAAATTTAATAAAAGATATAAAATAAATATAAGAAACATCCAATAGACATATGGTTTTTGAAAAACTCTTTTTGTCATGTTGCCTATTCAACAACCAATGTTCCATAACCCATTCCCATCCCGCAGGCGAATTTATAAGTTCCTGCTTTTGTTGGGGTGAATTCAACATAGTCACTTGGAGATTGAAGGCTCTTTCTTACGTTAAGACTTGGGATAGTAAAAGTTCTATAACATCCAACAACACTTTTGTCTAAACTTATTCTGACGGGCTCTCCGGCTTTCACATTTACAGTGTTAGGATAATAATTATAGTCTTTTATGCTTAAAACTATATTTTGCATCTGACCTTGCTGAGTTATTGGGGGTATAGCAGAATTTCCTGTTGTACTGTCTCCTTTATCTTTGCCAAATACAAATATTCCTCCAACAACTAAAACTGCTAGAATAAATATTAAGTAAAAATGTGATTTCATAATAATCCTCCACCACATCCACATCCTCCACCTGAACCCCCACAACTTGATCCAGCTGCAAGAGGTTGTTCAGCATATGTTGGTTTGCTTCCATCATTTTCCAAGACAGTGAAAGTTCCTTTGTACATATTCATTGAGCATGCAATATTAAAAGTCCCTGCTTTGTCAGGAGTAAATTCTATTACATTATCATTGCTGTTTAAATTTTTTCTGATATTAGATGATGGTATGACCACTGATTTTGAGCATCCAGGCATTTTTGATATATCTCCCTCAATTCTTACAGGAACACCTTTTTTTACTGCTGACGGGGTTAAAACATAGCTCCCTCCTTCGACGTACATCTTTATGACTTGAACATTTCCTTGTGCAGGAAGCTTTTGTTCTGTTGCTGAAACACTTTGAGAAAGTATAAAATAGCCAACTAGAAGAATCATTAAAATGCTCAATACTCCAAATATCATGCTTTTTTTCATCCGAATAATAAACTCCTTGGCCCAAAGACCATCAGCCATGCAGTCGCTATAGTCAAAATAAAACTAATGACCATGGTCGAAAAGTGATCTGCAAAATGTTCTCTGTCTTTTTCCTTTGTCTCTCCGTAAATCATGTAGCTTAATCCAACTAATATCACTCCGCAGACAGTAAATATTACTATAGAAGCATATTTAAGATTATCGTTTAGCATCATAACTGCAGTCATTGCACCCATTAAGCCTCCCATAAATCCTGCCATTCCCCCTTCCATGAAACCCATTACCCCACAGCATAATCCATTCCAAATTCCTAATGCCATTCCAACTGCAATTCCAAAGATACTTCCCCAGAACATTCCGTTAGTTGCCCCAACAAAAAATCCTGCCAAAAATCCAGCAATCATTCCTATTGTCATCCCAATCATCATTCCGCTCATACATCCAAAATACTTGTAAGCCTGGACCTGTCTGACTGTTGGAAGGATAAGAGCGTAGCTCAAAACCGCGAAAAACAGATAAAACCCATATTTTGGGATAAAATTTTCAATGAATCTGAACTTAAGATAATAAATCAAGGCCAGCAAAACAAATGATGTTATCAGAGATATAAAAATAGTCTTGACAATTTCTCCCTCGACTCTCTTGCCATTTAACTCTTTGATAAATTCTTTTACTGCCATTTTAATATGCTTTTGCTTATCATATGAAAAATAAAAACATAAGTATTTAAAACTTCCGAAGATTTAAACGGTTAGCTTGATATCTGGTTTTTAATTAAGAAATTAAACCTATCAAAATAAAATATTCTTAAATCCCGCATAAAATACATTTCAACTTGTTTATCTGACATACTCCCTTAATTAAAATATTTCAAGCAATCTTGTGTTTCTGCATGATGTCCTAAGTGTTCTTTCCAAGCAGTTATATCTTGTCCGGCTGGAGGCCTGCATTCTTCGGGCATGTTTGCGTAACTTCCAGAACTAACAGAATTAGCGCTGGCTTTCCCACCAAAATTTAGTTTAATAAGTCCAGCACTTACTAGGCCCAAAAATAAAACAAGAATTATTGCTGCTCCATAAATTATTACTTTATTGTCCATTAACATTTATCTCCTTACAGCTTTTACTTTTGTAAAAGATGTTTGCGGAATTTTTAATTCCAGCTTTGCCATCTTATTTTTGTGATGCAACATAAATCCAATTCCAAAAATACTCGAGGCTATTCCAATCGAAAAGAAAACTTTTTGGTAAGCCATTAAAAATGTAGCCAGTCCAGCTAGCCCAATAAACGGAATAATATTCAGTAAAAAATGAGAGCAGCAAACAACCATGCTTCCTCCAGAAACTGTTCCAGATGCTACAACTCCTGCGCTTATTCTAGCATCATACTTTATTGATAAATACAGACCTATCTGTGTTCCAAATCCTATTGCCAAAGGAATAAGCCAATACCATAATCTTTTGAACTCGTATATTGCAATTCCGTAACCTTGAAATATAATAAGTATTAGCATAAAAAATAATAATATTCCTGCTCCAGATAAAATTCCGTAAATCAATGCTTTTTTATTAATTTTCATTTTAGTCTTACATTATGCTAAGTAAACTAACAACTAATAATCCAATAATAATTATTACAATTGCTATAACTTTCCAAGATACTTTCTTTTCTTCTTCTTGGCTGTCGTTATTTAAAGAAGAGTTTTGATTTTGACAGCAGTTCACTTTACACCCCATTATGTTGGTTATGATTAGAATGGCCTCGCATCATCCATACATGAGCCCCAATCATCATTAAAACAACAAAGGCAAGAGTCCATTGAGAGGATACACCAAATTTTGGTAGTATTAAAAATAACAACATCGGAGCTAAGTGAGCCACTGTCATAATTATCATGTGTTTAGAATGATTATTTTCATGCATCATTTTAGTTCATTTCTCCATAAACTGTATCATTGCTCAATTTTTGCCCAGCATATTTTTCTTCTAGTTTAGATTTTACTTCATCTTTTGTTTTTCCTTCGTTGTAAAGGCCCTTGGCGTACAAAGCGTCTTCGTAACACAAACCACATTCGCTGGCATGGGCATCCCATTTTCCTCCGCTATTAACATCTCCTTGCATGAAGCAGTCTAATAATCCACGGGAGTGAATTCTGCTTCCATGGGCTTCCGCACCCTCAGGAGTCCCACAACCACAATTGCATGGCAGACCATCAAGCCTTTCCTGGTTTAGTTTTGCATAGGAATACGCTTCTTTTATTTGGGGTTTTAACATTGCATAATTTGGCAGATTCATGGGGTTTGCATAAGCCATTTTGATCAAAAAAATCCCGCCGACTATACTAATTATCAAAATTCCAATCCAGATATAATTATAATTTTTCATTTTTACTCCTTGCAGCACTCCAGAAATTTTTTTACTGATGTAAAAATTCCTTTTTCATTTTTATTTTCTATTTTTATCTTATCTTCAGACTGTAAATTCAGTTTCCAGAACAAGCCATAAAGTTCAGCAGCATCTTTATACAACTCTTTTGCCTCTTTTGTTTTTCCTTCTCTAAGAAGTCTGTTCCCAACCTCATACAATCTCATGCTTGAAGCAAGGAAATGCTTGCTCATGCACCATTTCTCACTTTCATCATCTTTTTTAACTATCAAAGCAAGAAGTTTTTCTCTCAACTCTCTGACTTCATTTAATATTTCAAGATATTTATCTTCATTTGTTTTTACATAGCTGAAAAAAGCATGTTCCTCTAAACTGACTAGGTTCATGATGCTGATGCTTAAGTCTTCCCAAGCTGAAATATCCAGACTTTCTTTTCCCTTTATTTCTTCTATTTTTTTTATAAAATTTTTTGTTTCCATATCAAAATATTACTAAAAACAAAATAGCGTTTAGTACTAAACCTCCAAATGTAAATATTATTGTTTGATAATTAAACAGGACTCTTCCTTTTTTTTGTTTTACCTTATTGCTGAATGAAAATGCCAAAAGAGAGACCAGGCTTCCGGACAAAGTTCCAAAAACAATTTTTTCTATCCCAAAAATCCTATACACATTACCTAATCCGAAAAGGCCGGCATAATAAAAACTCAAGAATGTTAATACAAATGTTGCTGCAGTTATACTGGAAATCCTTAAAAATGGGCTTCCTCCGATATTTTTCTTTTTCAGTATGTTATTCACCCATAATGCGCTTGAAATTATCATTGCTCCAACAAAGATTCCTATTATTGAGTCATCCATTCCCAAAGACCTTGTTACTCCGACACCAATAATTGTTGCTCCTGTGCATAATGGGCAGTGGGCCATGACTCTTGGTATGACTGCAATTATGCTGATCAATGGCATAAGTAGCAAAGCTAATATTTTGTTTTTCTTCCGTTGTTTATCTTGCGCGTTTATCTTTGTCATATTTCTTCCTATTATTATTTACTATAAATTAAAAAATTAAAAAATAAAATTTAAAATTGGCTAACAGCCTCCGACCATTCCAGCCCCTGCAGATGTGCTTGGTGCACTGCCCTGAGCTTTTGCAGGAACTACTCCATGCATTTCATAGTTCATTTTTTCGTTTTCTGTCCAGCCAGATGTGTCAATTTTTTCATTTCCACTTCCTTCTGCACTTATAGTTGACACTTTAAATGTCAAAAAGAGCACTACTAAAAACAACCCACCTATCACTATCCACATAAATGTTTTTCTTTCCATATTGAACCTCCTTTCATGTTTTGTATTTTCATTTTTATCATGTTTTTTCTCTCATTATCTTTAAAATAAAAAAATAAAAAAATAAAAAATTGTTTTTAGCAACCCCCAACCATTCCTCCTCCAGCTGGTTGTGTTTGGCCTTTTTCTGCTCCTCTATACAAGTTGCTTGCTAAGTTGATGTAGTTTGTTGGATCTACTCCTTTGGCTGTTAAAGCTTGAGCCTTTTGTTCATGAACCCCTGGAAAGAACAAAACTTTCCATTTTCCAAGTTCATTTAATATTTGTTCATCAGTTATGTCAGGATGTTTAGTTAGCAAATATTTTGCCAATCCCCTCATTGCATAACTATGTGCGCATCCACAAGCTCTTTGCCCATTGCTAAATACAAGACTTTGTGCACCACAGCAATACTCACAAGCGATTGAGCTACCTATTTTCACATATCGCTTCATTTGTGTTTCATCTAACTGCATATCTTCATAAGCAGTCAACTTTTGAATTGCTGCCTCAGTTGACTGGGCGTTGTTTGCAGAAACATCGTCATACTTAACTTTAAGTTCTGTTCCATACACCTCTGGAACTCCTTGGGGTATTATCTTAGACGCAGAAACAACTCCGGGCACAGTTGCTATAGACCCGCCAGTTGTGCTATCGATGCTGGAAATCTTTCCCACATCGTAAACTATCAATAAGGCGAGAACAGCTACAAGGGCAATTTGTATTGCAAACTCATAGTTAAACTTTTTTTCTTTGTGTTCTATTTTGTTTTCATTTTTTTCCATTTTATTATTGCAACAATCCATTTTAGTTAACAACCTCCAACCATTCCACTTGAAGCCGAAGTTGCTGCTGCCTGAGTTGTTTGCACTGCTGTGCTGACATCAACATTCCCCGATCCAAGTTTAAACGTTAGGAACAAAGTAGCTATGAACAATACAGCTATTACTCCCCACAATACCGTTTTTCCTTTTATTTCCATGTTGTCCTCCTTTCAATTGTCTAATGAAGTTAAACATGCGGCTGGTTTTGTTTTCCATGCTTTTTTTAAGAAATAGAATTATATATGCTCTTTTGTGAAACTAGTTTCACTATGATCTTTTTAAAGAAAATATAAGAAAAATGTGAATTTAAATAAAAATAAAGAAACAGAAAAAATTAATTTTTTAAGAAAATTTATTGTAGATTATGGCAAAAAACCATCCTATTATCCATCCAAGAACAAAAGCTTCAATCAAACCAATTATTATGCTTCCCAAGGAAACAGATGTTTTTGCTATTTGTGTTATATCAATTCCATGAAAGATATTGCTAAAGATGCTCGTTGCTGTCCCTGGAAAAACTAAGACAAAAACCGCGCATAAAAATGATACTCCTACAAAAACAACTCCAAGCGTGTTAGCAACTCTTTTTGGATTTAATTTATCAGCCATTTTTTCCTCCTTTCAACTTTTTTCTTTTTGTTTATTTCAAAATTGCATAGTTTATTTTTATTGCATTCATCTCTACATTTGTACCAACCACTTAACTTATTTAGCCTTTTCATCTTGAATATGCATCACAAAATATTATTAATTCTCTTTTAGCACAACAACATTAGTCATGCCCCTTCTCTTTCTTTCAACAAGGCCTTTCCCTTCCAATCTATCAATAATTCTGGACATCTTGGCTTTGCCAAACTCTGTTTTTTCAATTAAATCTGCCTGGAAAACTGCCCCTTGTTCTTCTATTATTTTATAGACTGTTTTATCCTCACGACGTAGGTCTGTCACATCAATTTTTTTCCCTTTTTCTGGTTTTATTTTCTTAATGACTATTCTCTCATTTGGCTTTGAAAAAATTAAAAACAAACTAAAAATAATCAACACACCTATAATGCCCAAGGCTAGATATGTTTGATAATTTACAGAATCATACATCTCACAGGATACAATATTCCCATGCTGTATAAAACAGCTATTTTGTACGGACTCAGTTAAAGTATTATTGAATAAATAAGTAAAAACTATGAGCAAAGCAGATATTCCTAGCAATAGCCAGCCAACATTTTTATTTTCCATTCTTATCCCCATTACAACCTAATTTGAGTATGCTTTTGTTTATCATATGTTATCACCATACATGTGACTATTTAAAGTTTTCTCTAAGGGCAAAAAATTAAGAATTAAAATTATAAAGTAAAAATAAAAAATTAAGCAGCTAAAGCAGCGTCAATGGCCTGTTGGAATGCAGTAAAAGGTTGTGCACCACTTATTAATTTACCATTTACAAAAAATGCGGGTGTTCCTTGAACTCCATAGCTTTGACCTTCCGTAGAATCTTTCTGAACTTCTAAGGCTGTTTCTCCAGAATCTAGACAAGTGGCAAACTTAGTTGCGTCAAGTCCTAATTCCTGTGCATATTTTTTCAAACTAGGGACATCCAAAGCTCCCTGATTTGCAAAAAGTTTATCATGCATCTTGAAATATACAACATCTCCCCCTTGTTTCCTGGCACATTCTACAGCTTCTGCGGCTTTTTGTGCAAAAGGATGAATACTATTCAAGGGAAAGTCTCTGAAGACTAATCTTGCTTTTCCAGTATCAATATAGTTCTTTTGTATCTGGGGCAAAGTGTCTGTCCAGAATCTTCCACAGAATGGACATTGGTAATCAGAAAATTCAACTATTGTAACCTTGGCATCTTTTTTTCCAGTCATTGCATCATCATCAATGCTTACTTTCACAGCGCTTGGTGTTGGTGCTGTAGGATTTGCAGTAGGTGTTGGTGCAACAGCTGCTCCTGTAGTTGGAGCTCCATTTTTTCCCAATCCGAAACCCCCTGTGAAAAGACTTACCACTAAAAGTGCAGCGAAAACAAAAGCCGCTCCTTTCCATAAGCTATCTTTTTTTATGGTTATTGCCCCACTTTCTTCGTTTTTTTCTTCACTCATTTTTATACCTCCTTACATTGATTAAACATGTTTGCAAATTTACTCAAAATAAGTAAAAATCCTAATAACTTATTTTTTATAAACTTTCTGGTTTTCGAAAGCTATTTTTCATATATTATTGATTCTTCTTTTGCGCCTAATTTTATCAAATTTTCTTTTATATCCTTCACAAAAAATGCTGGGCCACATACGTAAAAATGCTGATTGAAATCTTTTATTCTTTTGCTCAAGAACTTTTTGTCTATCTTTCCGTGTTCATATCCTTTTCTTTTCTCTTCAGTCAAAGTCAAAATTAAATTTTCTTTAAACGTATTGATTAACTCTTTTTCAAAAAGAATGTCTTCCTGCTTTTTATTTGAGAATATTAAGGTGTTGCCTTCTAACTTATTTTCTTTTTTAAGCTGTCTTGATATTGCAACAAAAGGAGTGACTCCTGTCCCTCCAGCAATGAAGACTCCCTTTCCTTTGTAACTTATTGTTCCAAATGGGTCTTCTATAATCAATTCATCTCCCGGCTTCAATTCATGCAGCTTTTCAGTGACTCCGTCTTTGTATTTTTTTATTGTGAATTCTAAAACTAAATCATCATTTAAGCCGCATATTGTGAAAGCTCTTTTTTTCTGTTCAAATCCGGGCTTGTTTATTGAAATATCAGTAGCCTGCCCAGGCACAAACTTGTAACCCTCTGGTTTTTCAACTAAAAAACTCATGGCATTGTGGCTCATAAAACCAATCTTCATAATTTTCAGAATTTTTACTTTGTGGGACATTATTTAACTCCGTTTTTAAATCGCTTTTATCTCCTTTTCATATTTTTGGACAAATTTCCAGGATTTTTTTAAGAAATCTTCAAAATCTTCCCTATTGTCATAAAATTCCTGCAAATATAATAATAAAGGCTTACCATTTAATTTAAAATTTTCATACACATTATATGAAGTGAATTTATATTTGAATATTTTTTGAATCCTTTTATCATTTAAAATTATTTTAGGGACCATTTCACTTAAATGCCAAATTAAGTGAGGATTATCAAATTCTTTTTCCTTAGTTTTTGGAAAAACTTTTTTCCATTTGTCAAAATATATAAAATGTGATAGTTCATGAATAGCCACTCTTATCATATCTTTATCATTAAACCTATAGAAAAGATCAAATGTTCGAACTTTAATATATCTAGGGCAAATTGTGTTCAGAGAAACTCTCCCATAAACTTTTTTATCTTTTTCATCCCATTTTTGTTCTACAATTTCAGATAAGGCAAGCATTATTTTATTATTTATCTTATCCCACTCTTTTTGGAAATAATCTCTTTTTCTCTCTAACTCATTCTTTTCTTTTTTGAAAACTTCCTCAAAAAAATTATGCTCAATTTCTTTTCTTTTTTTTATCTCTTTAACTCCATCCAATTTGCTCTTTAGTTTTGAATAACCTTCATAAATTCTGCTACTCCAATCCCAATTTCTTTTTTTAGATGGATTTAGAAAATGATGTATTAACTGAAATGTTTCGTTTAATGGTGCAACACTAAATTCTAACTTAGGTATATTTTCTTTCATTTTCCCTTTCTCCTATTCAGTTCCTTCACCAATTCATCAACATCTTTCTTTGTCATACCATGAACGGCAGCTCCCTGTTCTATTGTTTCATGAACAGACATGGGGCATCCGACACACCCAAAACCAACTTCATAAAGTGTTTCCATGGCGTCCGGGTTTTCTTCAATGAGATCTCCAATTTTCATGTCTTTGGTTATTTTTTTCTTTGAAACTTTTGTTTTTTTTGGGATTTTGGGTTTCATTTTAAATGTTCTGTGGAGTTTAATAGATGAATTTTGTGTTTTTTATTTTCATTTATCTCAAAAACATTCACTGAGGTTGGTCCGGGAGTTTCCTGTTCTCTTATATAAATTGCTGGTTTATTCATTATCACAGACACAAAAGCTCTATTAAGCATACCATGACCAACAATCAAAACCGTTGAATTTTTATTTTTTTTGTAAATCTCGTTTAAAAAATTCTTACCTCTCACATACAATTGGTCAATTGTCTCAGAATCTTCTGGAAATTTTAATCCTTTTGTTTCCTTATATGTTTTTCCAGTAAAACTTCCAGCATGTATCTCTCTTAATTTGTCAGTGTAAAAAACTTTAACATTCTTGTGAAATTTAATTATCTCTTTTGTTGTATCAATTGCTCTTTTTAAGTCACTAGAATAGATTACATCAATTTTCTCGTCTTTCAATCTTAAAGCTAACTTTTTTGTCTGTTCTTTGCCTTCTTTACTTAAATTTCCAGGCATGTGTCCTTGATGTATCTCCTTTACATTTTCTTCAGTTTCACCATGTCTAACAATTATTAATTTCATCTTCTCAAGAAAACCTTCTCAACTTTTCAACTATTTTAGTTAGCTTTTCAATAACATAATCAATCTCTTCTTTTGTTGTGTACTTGCTTATGCTTATTCTTATTGAACCTGCCAGTTGTTTCGGATTTAATCCAATTGCTTTCAAGACATGGCTTGATTCTTGAGAATGTGAAGCACAAGCCGAGCCTGTTGAAACATAAATTCCTTCATTCTCCAAATATCCTCCCAGAACTTCGCCGTCTATATTGTTGAATGAAACGTTAATATTATTGCAGAGTCTTTTTTCTTTTGGCCCATTAAGATTTGTATTGGGAATTCTTAAAATTTTCCCTATTAAATAATCTCTTAATCCTTCCATGTTTTTCACGTCTTTCTGATTTGCAATTTCAACAGCTTTTGCGAATCCAACAATTCCAGAAACATTTTCTGTTCCAGATCTCATTTTTCTTTCGTGTCCACCGCCATGAAGCAAAGGATCTATTTTTATTCCTTCTCTTATATACAATGCCCCAACTCCTTTAGGGCCGTGGATTTTGTGTGAATTCATAGTCATTAAATCAATATTCATTTTCTTTACATCAATAGGAACTTTTGTAAAACTCTGACAAGCGTCTGTATGAAATAAAACTCCTTTTGCTTTGCATATTTTTCCTATGTCTTCTATATTTTGTACTGTTCCTATCTCATTATTTCCATGTATAATTGAAACAAGGAAAGTTTTGTTTGTGATAGCTTTTTCAGCATCTTTAGGATTCACAAATCCTTCTTTATCAACACCTAAATAAGTCACTTGTGCAACATGCTTTTCAAGATATTTGCATGTATTAAGCACACAATCATGCTCTATCTTAGAAGTTATTATATGTGTTTTTGAAGGATAGTTCGCATAAGTCAATCCAGTTATTGCAAAATTATTACTCTCAGTACCTCCTGAAGTAAAAACAATTTCAGAAGGTTTTGCGTTTATTGATTTAGCTATCATTCGCCTAGAATTTTCTAAAGCGTTTTTTGCCTCAAGCCCAAAAGTGTGGATCGAAGAAGCATTTCCATACTTCTCGCTAAAATAAGGAAGCATTCCTTTCAAAACTTTTTCATCAACTTTTGTTGTTGCGGCATTGTCAAGATATATTTGTTTCATTTTAGGCTAGTTTATGACTGGCTTTTTCACACTTAGAACAAGGGGTTTTGCAAAAATTAGTGGAATGTTTGTCAATTAAATTTAATATTGGCATTATAGTTTTTTTATTCAAGAAATAAATCCTTTCTTTTCCTTGTTTTTTTGACTCAACAATATTGCAGCATCTTAAAGAAGCAAGGGCATGAGAAAGCTTACTTTGTTCAACTCCCAATTCCTTGTAAAGTTTTGTGACGCTTTTTTCTTTGTCTCTTAAACTTAAGACTATATCAATCCTTAATGGGTTTGCAAGATTGCTGAAAAAGAAATGGTACGATGCATTACCTGAATTACTCATATGAAGCCATGTTCATATATATTTATAAATGTTTGGGATAAGAATGAAAATTATGCTGATCTTAATGCCTCTTTTAAATCTTGGCTCTTTGGCACGTCGCCAAAAAGCTTTTTTCTTAGATCATGCGGAGCCTCTTGGTAGGGGATTGTGAAAGATTCTTCTTCTAACTTAGAATTATTTTCATATTTTTCGTCTCTTGTATCTTTGACAGAAACCGCAGTTAGATGTAATCCTCCGGTGTTAGCTCTTTTTTCCAAAGGACCTTGACTAACTATCACAGATACAATAGTGTCATAGTCAAAAGATTTAGTTAGTTTGCCAAATAAACTTGGAGATGTTTGTGTGATCGTTCTATTTGATCTATCTATCACTGTTCTAGTTTTACTTTGATTGTAAATTTCTTTAAAAATTCCTGGTGCAGTCGCTAGGGGGAGTAATCCAACAATCACTGCTCCAACAAGAGACCAACCAGCCTGGTCTCCATCAGCCCAACTTTCTTTCCATGCTTGAGCGTTCCAAATTCCATCAGGAACATGGCTTTCTGCAATCCTTTGAGTATTAAGGTAAAGTCCAGTTGCTAATGCCCCAAACATTCCATAAAGAGCAGCAGTCTTTGTATAGGCGTTCTTTACTGCTTTTGTTGCAGAGGTAATTATTTGAGTTTGATTCATATTTTTTCTATAATCTTCCTATTTTTAAATCTTTCTTTAGTCGCCATTTTCAAGTTACTTTAAACTATAAAAACCTTAGAATCAGAATTATTTTCCTTTGTCTGCTGGCTGATAAATTCCATCTTTAAGAAAATAAGCTGTGCCATCATCTGCCTGAAAATAAGTAATCCCATTGTCACTCGTCTTTTTCGTGGTTGTTACAAAGCTTCCATCTTCTTGCCCTATAAACAAACAAGTATATGATCTGAGAAAATCTTGTGAAAAAGTAATTATATCTACAATTCCATCCCCAGTCAAGTCTTTATGTTCTTTGATTATTGGTTTAACACACCCAGCTAGTCCTAAAGCCAATATTCCTGCTCCTAATGTTTTTTGTAGTTTGTTCATTTTATTTTCCATTCAATTGATTTTCTATTTTTTTGTACCGAGCTCGACAAACTTCCTCAGGATTTACATATGATGATTCTCTTTTTATCATTTCTGAAGCCGTAACATATCTTGTAATAGTTCCCTCATTAGTTCCATACAATGGTTTTTTGTGCCCTTGCCCCTCATTAGTTTCAATAACAATATCTGCAACACCATCACCATTCAAATCTCTCATCTCTGCTGAAGCTGGTTTGTTCAAGTGTCCAGCATAAAAACCTACACCAAGTGCTAATACAGTTCCTGCTATTGCTCCAATCAACCCTCCTCTAAATTCATCTTCATTAACCATTCCAAAATTATAATATCTCCTTTTATAAAGATTTATATAAAAAATAAATCAAGCAACAGATCCTATCAAGCTATGGCTTGTCCTGTAAGGGAAGCCTTGTTTTCCCAGGATTCTGGCTTCTCATTTTCGTCCATGAATTTGGAGCACTCTTCCTGGTTCTTTGGATCCTCGCAGTATTTTGTGCATTCTTCCTCGCTCTGGCATCCACCAGGGCCTTCTTTTCCTTTGTCTTGCTCTCCTCCTCCACCCATGACTTTTTCAAAAAACTGCTTTGCAAAGAATTTTCCACTGCCTTTTGCATCTTCAGGCGTAACAACTATCGAATTCATCAGACTATTAAACATGAAATACATTTTCACACCATCGACAACGCCCTTTACAAGTTCTGTCTCTCTCTTTTTGTCCCAAGGAGGGCTTTGAAGCTCAACTCTCCCGCTTTCTTCATATTCAATTATGTCAAGCAATTTATTTACATCTAACTCAACTTTTATATTTTCTCCAGGATTCTGCTCAGGAGGCATTGGCTCAAAATAAATCAAGTCATTTTCATTTATCTTCATGTAAACATTAAAAGAAATCTCTCCTGTCTCAAAGTCTTTCAATTGAAGGATAAGATTCTCCCCGTATTTTTCATTGAAGTTTCTGATTTCTTTCACGAACTTACTATCCTCTCTTAATCTTTGCTTTTCCTCCTCTGAAAGAGTGTTTATTTTTTCTTCTTCAGATGGCCCAGGCAGCTCATGATTTTCCATTGATTTTTTCATCTCGAATTTGAAGAATTCCCTTGATGGGAAAAGCCAAATCTTCATGTAAGGAGAAATGATTTCTTTCTGCTCTCCGAACTCACTTGTTGTCTTTATCTCTTCCCAAAATTCAACACTTCCATATTCTGTCTCGTATTTGAAATTAATAAGATTATAAGGCGGAAGTGAATCTTTATTCAAACATTCCAGTCTCTCTGTAATCTGCCTTGAAAGATCAACATCCCTCCAATACAGCTCAAATATTCCCGAGATATGCTCTTCCCATTTTTCAGCAGAATTGGCCACATACTTCTCAAAGAACCACGCTGCAAACTCTTGATTCAATGATTTTTCAAGTTCTCCTCTTTGTCTTATAAGGTTTTCAAGATCTTCTTTGCACCAGTCATTTCCGCCGTTTGAGTAATATTTGTTTTTTATAAGATGGAAATTGCTGAAATCATCATCTTGGTTTCCAGCCCATCCGCCAAACCAGATAAATCCTTCTGTTTTTCCTTGTGCTTCCCTGCATGACCCTCCGACAGTGAACACGAATTTTTCCTCTTTATGCTCTTCTTTTTCAGGTTCAACTCGTGTGTCTTCTCCTTTAAGGCATTTTTCAGAGCATTCTTCTGTGCATGAATCAATAGACACATCTGCCTTGCATTTTGTCTCACAGCTCACTTTTATTTCATCAACATTACACTCTAACTCTTCACCACAATCTTCACGGATGCACTTTTCAACACACGGTCTGACCTCTCTGTCATAACACTCTCTGTCGCATCTTTCACCACACTCTTGAGTCCTTCTTTCTCTGTCATCCTCTCTTCTATCATCTTCTCTGTCTTGTTCATCAAATTGTTCTGGCTGCTGAAAATTTTCTTCTGGCCCTTGTACAGGAGGTTGGTCCCTAGGCTGTTCTGTTCCAGGCTCACTTGTTACACTTTCTTCTGGACTTGGGCTTTCTCCAGTACCGCCACTTCCACTTGTTTCTCCAGTGCTTCCCCCATCTGTAGGCACACTTTCATCTCCTGTTGCAAATCCTGTTATTTTTCCTAATGACCTGAAAAAAGCGAAAATAAAATTTCCTGTAACAGGAGTTTCTTCAGCTTGTCCTTGGCTTCCAGTTTCCCCTGTATTTTCTTCAGGCTGCTCTGTTGTTTCTTGTTCAGGAGTTGTTTCTTCTGACACTTCTTCCTGTGTTCCGGGCTCTTCTGTTCCTGAGGATGTTTGTTCTCCAGTTCCCTCTTCACTCTCTATGTCTTGAAAATATTCCTCGATTCCTTCGCTTATCTCTTCAACTTTTTCTGCTTGTGGTATTGTGACACATCTTCCATTGCTGCATACATCATTCTCATTGCCGCAGTCGCTTACAACAGCACACTCACTTCCAACAACCTCTGTTTCCTCAACTATCTCTGTCCCAACTCCTTCCTCACACACAACTCCTGTGGCTATCCATAATCCATCAACACATCCTTCTACAACAATATCCTCTCCTGATGAGCAATGGTTTATTTTTTCCTCTCCGTCAGTGCATTCTGCCTTTCTGCATTCTGTCAACTCAATAATCTGGCACACTCCTTCTATGCATGATGCCTCTCCACACAACGGGTCAGTGCAGTCATCATCTGTTGCACATGTTGAATTTTCTGACAAACATACAGGCTCAAGAGGGCAGCCATCTTCACCTGTGCCTGAGAAAATTACATTTCCCAGACATTCTAAAGCTTCATGTTGTGCGCATGTTGCACAGTCCTCTGGACAAGTTGTTTGCTCGTTTTCCTCGCAAATATGGTTTCCGCAGATAGACACATTTTCATTTTGAACAATTTCTTCTTTTGCCTGGCACGCGCTTGTAATGCAGTACAATTCTATTTTTTTCTCTGTTGTTTGGTTGTTTTCTTCAACAGTTTTAGTTTCATATCCGCAGACTTTTCCCCCGCATTGTAAGTCAGCGCAGTCTATCTGATTGTTTTCATTGTCATCAACATTATTGTTGCATATTTCCTCGCCCCTCTCCTTGAATTCTTCAACAAGTCTTTGCTCCCACTGCTTTTGCTCATAATAGAATTCTTTTTTTTGATAGCTTGAAAATAATTCTGTGTAGAAGCTTTTCCTTTCCTCATAGTTTGCTTTTCTTAATCTATTTTCTTCCTGCCTTCTTTCCTGGTCTTTTTTTATCCAGCAATATGTTTCACCACATTTCATCCTTTCCTCTTCAGACATTGTTTCCCAGAAATTCTGGTAGTTTTTATCAAGAGCCTGCCATACATTGTTTGCCTGTTCGTTCCATGCTTCTGTCAGCATCCTCAGCTCGTTTGATTTTCTCATTGCAGACTGGTAATCTCCTAATCCTATCTGGCTCTTTATCTCATCAATCATGCTTTTAGTTTCCTGCTTGAAGCTCTCTGAGCTATAGCTCGAGTATTTTTCCCTTCCAGAATCAAAATTTTCAACATTTTCTACAGGCTTAAAGCCACGCCCTCTTCCCTCTATCCACATGTTAAGGTTTATCCAGCTCCAACCACAGTCATCACACATCTCAAATCTCATCGTGGCATCAAAATTTTCCGCTTCATACAACTCAATTTCCCAGACAATAAGTTTTTGATCCTCTCTCTTGTTTTCAGAGCCAATGACATCATTCATAAGCTCCTGGCATTGTGAGGGGTTTTGGTTGAAGTATTTATTGAAAGCCTGTTCAATGCTTACAGTCTTGCTTGCAAGAATTTCAAGTGTTTCTCTGCTTGGACTGTTTGCATAATTTTCAGCAAGGGATTTTGCCTCGCTGATTTTGCTTTTTATATCTAATTGCTCTTCAGGGCTTTTGAATCTGGTTTCAAGATTTAATCTGTAGTATAAGACATCTTCATTCTCCTTTGCTATTATATTTGGCCAGGCTCCCACCCATATCTGGATTTTCTTGCCGTCAAATATTAGTTTTCTCCATGCAGGCGCTCCATTCTCAATCTTTTTTTCATAGCCATTTCCATCTCCTTCCTCGACCCAGATCCATTTTGTATTTTCTGTCGGTTTTCCAAGCGCTTTTTCAAGCTGCTCTGTCTTAAGCACAGGATCATGCCTTTCAAGACTAGCTCCCATTGCTTTTGAGAGTTCATATCTTAGAGAAGCTGTGTAGACAATAAGCTGGGCATAATTTATGTTCCCTGCCTCATACTGCTCTGCCTGATATGTTGTCTTTTCAATTAAATCTTCTATCTCTCCAGCACTTACTGGCTGAGCAAATGTAAAGAAGATGCTAAGAACTAAAACAGCCGAAGCTAATACTTTTAATACCTCTCTTTTCATTCCTTTATCGAGGAAACACTGGTATTTAAATTTTGGGATAATAACCTTAATAAATCCAACATCGTTGATAAAAACCCAAACCATGACAGAAATCCTAGAAGCAAAACAGAGAAACGCAGAAGAAGTAAAAGAGATACTTCATCCTCTTGTCAAAGAATGGTTTTTTTCAAAGTTTGAAGATTTGTCTTTGACACAGAAATATGGAGTCTTGAATATTTGGGAAAGGAAAAACATTCTTATCTCTGCACCAACAGGAGGAACAAAAACACTCACGGCCTTTCTTTCTATACTAAATTATCTTGTAATAAAAGCAGAAAAAGGAGAGTTGGAAGACAAGATTTATGCAGTCTATGTAAGCCCACTTAAAGCATTGTCAAATGATATTCAAAAAAACTTAGTAGAACCTTTGGAAGCAATATATGAGATTGCAAAATCAAAAGACATCAAGCTTCAAAAAATAAGAGTCGCTTTAAGGACAGGAGACACAACTGCTTCTGAGAAATCAAAGATGACAAGAAACTCTCCCCACATCATGATAACAACTCCTGAATCTCTGGCAATAGTTTTGACTTCAAAAAAATTCGTTGAAAATCTTCATGCTGTTGAATTTTGTGTTGTTGATGAAATTCATGCTTTAGATAACAAAAGGGGAACATATCTAAGCTTAAGTTTGGAAAGGCTAAATGAAGTTTCATCCATCTTCCCTGCAAAAATAGGGTTAAGTGCAACAATAGCCCCTTTGGAAGAAGTTGCAAAATTCCTTGTTGGAATTTCAGATGACAGGAAAGTCCATATTGCAGAAGTTCCTTTGGATAAAAAAATAGATGTTCAAGTGCTCACACCTGTAAAAGACTTGGTTGAAGATGGAGAAGTTCATTCAAAGATGTATACCTTGATGTCAGATTTAATAAGCGAGCATGTAACAACATTGGTATTCACCAACACAAGATCAGCAACTGAAAGAGTTGTAAACTATCTTAAGGAAAAATTTCCAACACAATATGGAGATGACAATATTGCCGCCCATCATTCCTCTTTAAGCAAGCTCCATAGGTTTGACATTGAGGAAAGGCTAAGACGGGGAGAATTGAAAGTTGTTGTTTGTTCTACATCTTTAGAATTAGGAATTGATATTGGTTATATTGATTTAGTAATAATGTTAGGAAGTCCAAAATCTTCTGCCAGAGCCTTGCAAAGACTTGGAAGAGCAGGACACAAACTCCATGACACTGCAAAAGGAAGATTTATAGTTTTAGACAGAGATGATTTAGTTGAGTGTTCTATAATCCAGAAAGAGATGATTGAAAGAAAAATAAATAAAATAAGATTCCCAAAAAATTGTTTGGACGTTTTAAGCCAGCAAATTTTTGGCATGGCAATATACAAAGTCTGGAAAATTGACGAGTTATTAAATTTGATAAGGAAAAGTTATTGCTATTCTGATTTGCCAAAAAACGATTTTCTTGACATTATAAGTTATCTTTCTGGAGAATATGACTTGGAAAAAAATTCTGTCTATGGAAAAATTTGGTATGACAAAGAAACAGGAGATATAGGGAAAAGAGGAAAAATGGCAAGAGTTCTTTACATGACAAATCTTGGGACAATTCCTGACGAATCTTTTGTAACAGTAAAACTTGCTGGAGGCAGTAATGAGCAGATTGGGGTTATTGATGAAGGATTCATGGAGAGAATGAAAAAAGGAGATGTCTTTGTGTTAGGAGGTAAGAAATACATTTATGGCTATACTAAAGGAATGAATCTTTATGTAAAAGCAACAGTCAGCAGGTCGCCAACAATCCCTTCATGGTTCTCAGAAATGCTGCCTTTAAGTTTTGACTCTGCCTTGGAGATTAATGAATTCAGAAAATTAATGAAAGAGAAACTTTCATCTGACCAGCCAAAATTAAAAATAATACAATTCATAAAGTCCTATCTTTATCTCCCAGATACAACATCAGAAGCAATTTACAATTATTTTCTTGAACAGGAGAGTTTTTTAGAAATTCCCGATGGAAACACAATATTAGTTGAGAAATTTATAGATAATGAGAAAAGGTATCTTTTATTCCATTCTCTTTACGGAAGAAGAGTTAACGATGCCCTGTCAAGAGTCATTGCATACCTTATGGGTGTGTCAGGAGGAAGAGATGTTGAAATAGGAATAACTGACAATGGTTTTTATCTTTCAGGGGGAAAAATGCCCCTTAACCGTACCTTGGAAGAGCTCAATGAAAAAAATCTTGAAAAGTTTTTGAAAGAAGCAATAGACAGGACAGATGTTTTAGCAAGAAGATTCAGGCATTGTGCAACACGTTCTTTGATGATATTAAGGAATTACAAAGGAATGAGGAAAACCGTGGGTAAGCAGCAGATGAAATCACATTTCTTGTTAGCTGCAGTCAAGAAGATTTCAAATGAGTTCCCAATATTGAGAGAAGCAAGAAGAGAAGTTTTAGAAGATTTAATGGATGTTACAAACACAAAATTTGTTTTAAAGGAAATTGAAAAAGGAAAAATAAAAATTAAGGTTGTTGAAACATCGCTTCCCTCTCCGTTTGCATTAAACCTTATTCTGCAAGGCCACACAGATTTAATTAGAATAGAGGACAAGCAGGCATTCCTCAAGAGGATGCATGAATTGCATGTGAGGAAGTTGATGAGTTTGGGTTAGGGCTTGCAAAAATAACCAAAAACCTTATAAATATGTAAGTACATGTAAGAACATGACTGACAGAAAGCACATGAAGAAAGTTCGAGTGAAAAGAATAAAGTCCATAAAAAAACAAGTGGACACTCATGAAGAGAAGATTAAGAAAGAAAAGGGCAGGAAAGACACAACGAAGGCTTATTGGAAAAAAGAGATAGATGAAAAATTCCTAAGGCAGATAGGAGAGGATGAGGATTACTTAAATGAGGGCAAATAATTAAAATGGAAATTCATATAAAAAAAGCTGTCAAGGCAGGAAATTCTTCGGCGGTGATACTTCCAAGATCATGGCTTGACAGGGAAGTAAGGATAGAATTGATAGAGAAAACACCAGAAAAAATACTTATAGACACTCTAGAAATAATCAAGAAACATCTCAATGTTGATAAGATAATTGGGATTTATCTTGTCGGGAGTCATGCGCGTGGAGATTATGACAAGGACAGCGATATAGATATACTTGTTGTTACAGATGACACAGATAAAGAGATGATTAGCGAAGGGGTTTATAACATTCTTATTGTCTCTTCAGAGCTGTTGAGTCAGAAACTAAGCCAGGATTTGTTTCCCATTGGCCAGATGATAAGGGAAGCGAAGCCTCTTCTTAATTCCAGCTATCTAAAATCTGTAAATGTTAAAGTGACAAGAAAGAATATATCTTGGTATATTGACACAACAGAAGACAAGTTAAGGTTGATTAAAAGAGCTATGGATCTATCAATAAAAAAGAATAATTATCTCAGCGATCTTGTTGCTTACACGCTAATATTGAGGATACGTACACTTTACATAATTGAAAGGCTTATAAAAAACCAGGACTATTCTAAGAAAGAATTTTTGAAATTGATAGGAAAGGTATCCCACACCCCAAACCCTTATGAAAGGTATTTGGCTGTAAAGAACAATCTGGAAATAACTGATGGATTAAGCATTGAAGAAGCTGAAAGGCTTTATGATTACCTGAAAAGTCAGCTTGCCAGAATCCAGAAGATGATTTGATAGTGTGTTTCTGAGAAGAATGCATGAATTGCATGTGAGGAAGTTGATGAGTGTGGGGTGGGGGTAGGAAGAAAAAATTAATCCTACGAAGTTTTCTTATTTTATAAGTTCTAAATTGAAAAAGTGGCTCATCCTTAAATTGAACCTGCAAAACTTTTTCCCCAAGGAGTTCCCTTGCTTTATCATTCTCAATTTCAAGCTGACTTTGAGTTTCCCTAATCTTTTTTTGTAAACCAAAAACAATCCAAATCCCTTGCTGTATCAAACTTTTTGCAACTTCATTATCTATTTCACCCAAGTCTGGATGTCCTCCCTTATTTCTTTTAAACGAAAAAGAAGTTAAGTCAGTAAATTCTTCTTCATCAATAAATCTTTTTGATTTTAGAAAACCAATTTTATTCTTGTACTGATTATTTAGAAATTCATAAAATTCTTTCTGAGTTATTACTTTTTTATCAAACAATTTCTTTGAATAGTCATTAATCGCTTTCTCTATAACTCTCCCAACACATAGAACCGCAGTTTTTCCATACCCTATTGAATAAATGTTTATGGGTTCTGCAATTTGTCCCTTATACACTTTATCAAGATAATTTAGACCTTCAAACTTTTCTTTTTCCATTAAAAACTTACTTATTTCTTCAATAGAAGAAAGAATTTTTCTATTTTCTCGAGATAGGTTTAATTTAAGCGTACTATTGACCAAATCAATTGTTTTTTTGCTCTCATGCGAATAAGTTAATTTTTCTTTAATTATTGTGCATAAACAATCTACATCTAATAAGGCAACCTGTTTCTTGATATTTAATTCTCCCAAAATGTTTTTATTTATATCTCTAATCTCTTTATTAAATGAAACAAGAGTCTTTTTAATGTCTTCCAATTCTTTATTTATTTTTTCTTCCTCTTGGTTCTGATTTGGTTCTCCCATCAATCTAACCTGACTTTTTAGATCTTCCAACATAAACCTTTTTCCAAGTTTATTATCAAAAAAATCCTGCAATTTAGCTTGAATTGAAAAAATTGTCATCCCTAAAAGAAATATAGTATGAATGCTCCATCCCTGTGGTTTCTCTTCCCATTTTGAATTTTCCATAATTAATTGAGGATTCACTCATATTTTATATTTTTCTATACTCAAGAAACGTTTATTTTTATTCAATCCTCTTTTCTATTCTTTTTCTCTCCCTCACATTCATGATTCCCCCCCTTCCCAAAAATATATAACTCTCTAAAATATTTCCAATATATGAAAAACTATTTGGCAAAAAACGTTGATGAATACATCTCAAACGCTCCGAAAGAAGCTCAGTCCACACTTAAAGGAATAAGAGAAGTAATAAAATCAACTATCCCAAAAGCAGAAGAAGGAATAAGTTGGGGTGTGCCGTTCTACAAATATAAGGGCCTTCTTGCCGGATTTGCCTCATTCAAGAAACATGCTCTCTTTAGATTATGTTTCGTGCTTCAAACTAGCGACAGAGAGATGCTAGAAAAAAAAGGCTACAAAACTGGAAGTAAAACAATACAAATAAAGTTCGACCAAAAAGTGCCCATAGAAATAATAAAGCAAATTCTAAAAGCAAAAGCAAAAATGAATAAGAAGAAGGGCAAACATTAATTAATCGTTATACCCTACAGCTTGCTGTAGGGTGAAAGCTAAAGAAAATC
>ERZ1292625.965-Hain-H41-01um-R1-965-length-38290-cov-11_pt1 | contig 38290 bp, 36 predicted proteins | sample MGYA00564400_ERZ1292625 | MGnify/ENA primary metagenome ERZ1292625 (study PRJEB36523, sample SAMEA6512639) | groundwater metagenome | collected 2019-01-08 | study: AquaDiva: Metagenomics assemblies of 32 groundwater samples
TACCGGCGGAAACATGGAAACCACCAACATAACAACAGTTCCCAGCACGAGGAATATATTATGGCGATGCACAAAATAAAAACTGGGAAGGTCAAGCCTTTTGGCAACTGGCGGGCTTCCTGCTGCAACCAGCACTGAGCCAACCGCAATAATCAGCAGAATAGCTGATAGATTAATCTTATCAACTGTCCACCACCACCTGCCGATAATTCCAGTATTCCTACGGTCAAGAGCCATTTATTTTCTCCACCAATTCACAAAATACATCGCCCCGATGCTCAAAACTTTTAAACTGGTCAAACGAAGCACAGGCTGGCGATAATAACACAACTCCTGAATAATCTTTCTTACTTCCCGAATCCCGAATCCCGAATCCCGAATCCTTATCTGCAACTTCAGCAGCCCTCGCAACCGCAACCTCCAACGTCCCACATTGCGTATAAGCAACTTTCCCTTCCAGTGTTTTTGCAAACTCTTCTGCCGCTTCACCAATCAAAAATGCATGGGTTATTTTCGAGAAATACTGACCAAGACCAGAAATTCCGCCATCTTTTGCTTTGCCGCCTGCAATCCAGTAAATATTATCATAAGCGGCAAGAGCATTAGAAGTCGCATCAGCGTTGGTTGCTTTACTGTCATTTACAAAACGCACGCCCTTAATTGTTACAACCAACTGCATCCGGTGGCGCAGCCCGGCAAAACTCTGCATAGCGGCATAAATTTTTTCTGGCGCAACACCAACGGCGCGACAAGCAGCATAAGCCGCCGCTGCATTCTGCCAGTTGTGCTTGCCGGTGAGAGAAGCAATAGCGGTAAGAGGCATTAGGGATTGGGCATTAGGCATTGGTGAAGTTTTATCGTGGAGAACCCCATCCTTTGCATATACACCTTCTGCAATTTCCTTATCTGCCGAAATTTTTATTATCCTTGCTTCCCTAATGCCTAATGCCTCCTGCCTAATGCCTATATCAACCACTGCCACATCCCCCGCCGTTTGCCTATCAAAAATATGTTTCTTGGCAGCTATATACCCAGCCATGTCACCATGTCGGTCAATATGGTCAGGAGTGATGTTAAGCAGCACCGCCACATTGAAGCGCACGCTTTTAAGAAGGTCAAGTTGGTAGGATGACATTTCAACAACATACACCCCGCCTTTTCCAAGTGGTGCCAGTGCCAGTGCCGGAGTTCCCAGATTTCCACCAATTTCACAAATAACCCCAGCTTCCTTAAGAATATGCCCGATCAAAGTTGTAGTTGTGGATTTCCCATTAGTTCCAGTAATGCCTATATAGGTCGCGTCTGGCTGCGTGCGGAATAATAGCTCCACCTCGCCAATAACCGGAACATTATATTTATGGGCAAGCGCAACAACCGGATGCGGCGCGGGATGCGTAAGCGGCACACCCGGACTTAAAACAAGGGCTTTAAGATTTTCCCAATCCCAAGCGGATGACGGAATCTTACTTAATTCCCTCCCCCCTTGCGGGGGAGGGTTAGGGAGGGGGGATGGAGAAGAAAGGCAGTCATCCCACGCGTAAACCTCAGCCCCACCCGCAAGCAAAGAGCAGACAGCAGCCTCTCCCGCTTTGCCCAAACCAAACACCCCAACTTTTTGATTTTTATATTCCGTTACCGTAATCATTTTTATCAGTTACCAGTTGTCAGTAGTCAGCGGTCGGTAGTCAGAAACCACTAACCTTCCAATCCATAAATGTAGTTGGTGAATTATTTTTTTACCAGCTAAAAAACCAACTGACCGCTAACCGCTGGCAACTATATATAATGCTGAACCTTGTATGCGTCATTACTAAACACATACTGCATTCCGGTCTTGTTTTTCACATCGAGGAAAAGCGGAGCGCGGGCATTTACTGAAAGCTTTACACTGTCAGGGCTGCGATGCACGGAAACAATAAGCAACACCACAAGATCCCCATAAGCAATGCCAAGATCATCGGCTGTGCTACGAATATCATTCACACCGATGATATTATTATCCATATCAACCGGCAATGTGATGAATGATAATTGCAACTCGTCGAGCGATTGCAACAATTTAAACTGTTCCATTTTGGGATTATTAAAATTAGTAAGCACAAAATTCTCTTTACCAGGCATGCCTAGCAAACCGCGCGGAAAAGTAACAGCCTTTGAAACATCAATTGAGATTTCACCAAAACGCGATTGAATTGTCTCAGGAAACAGAGCCTGTGGAGTGTTTGTTCCCATTGAAACCGCTGAATGACCTAGCATAGAATAAACTCCTTTTTTCTGCCGCGCCTATCATTATAGGGCAACTTTATTACTATATTATTACTTTAACGTAAAAAATCTGAAAGCTTCAAGGAATTAATTCTAGCAAACGCTTGAAAAGACGCTTGCAATATACCTTGATTTATTGCCACTTGCGTGGATACTGAAATTAAATCGGCATTACCTATCTCCTCTTTTACCCCTTGAAAATAAAGTTTAAATGACTCGTGGCGGGTATTTATTTCATCAAACGCCACTTTATTCTGGTTGACTATCGAACGGGCAGCAATAACGCCGTCCAACCCTTGAGTCACTAAATCATACGCCTTAACCAGATCCTCATCAGAATTATTATCATGTCCTTTTTGCGCCATGGCAAGTCCGGCAAAAATCTGCTGGATTCCTTCATCGTCAGCGCGCACATTATAATTAATTTCGGTATTATCATCAGCACGTGCGATAACATCTTCCGCACTGCCCTGATAATACCCATCATCAGGAACACCATCCACCTCCAATGTTGGAAACTTGTCAGGATTCACAGGAGGAACATCGGTACGAGTTCCACCGAACAAAAACCTTCCTTCTAAACTGGTATTAAGCTGACTTACCAGTGACTGCCACGCTCCCTTGATTGTCTCAGGAAAAGCGGCACTGTTTGACGCTGCATTACGCCTCTGCGAAATCAGGTTTCTAAAATTTGAAGCAGTTTCAATAACCTGTCCCAACGTGTTATCCGTGCTGGTAATACGTGTCTGCACGATTTTATTGTTATTCAGATAGATATCTGTTTTGGCAATTTTATTTTCCAGTAACAGGAACTGTTCCGATTCACTGCCACCAAGACCTGCAAAATCCTGCGATTTCAAGCCGCTTGATAACTGCTGCTGCAAGTCAGCAATATTAACTTGCACCTTGCTGCTATCACGCAGCGTAGTCTGATGCAGTGCAAATGTACTTATGCGCCCTACTGCCATGGTTTCTCTCCTTTTCCTTATTTATATAGTTGTCGGTTGTCGGTTGTCAGCGGTCAGTAAAAAAGAATAGATAGTAAGTTAAGCAAGCAAGAATATAAACTAACTGACCACTGACCACTGACCACCGACTACCGACTACCGACTACCGACTACCGACCACCGACCACTGACCACCGACCGCTGACCACTGACAACTGACCACTAATTCCCTACCGCCTGAATCAAAGTATCAAACAAAGTGCTGACCACTGTAATAATCCTTGCCGACGCGCTATAAGAATTCTGATAAATTATGGTATTTGCTAATTCTTCATCAAGATTCACACCGCTGATTGAATCCGAGCGTTTATTATAACCGTCAAGCAAAGTCTGAGCGTTTTCCTTCTGGGCTTGCGAAGCCTTGGCGTTAGTCGCCGCCGCACCGATAATCTGTCCGGCATAAGCCCCAAATGGTATTTTTGTTTGACCAAGCCCACCGGCAGCAGCAAAATCCACACCTTGAATCCCCAGCTTGGCAATCGCCTGAATCACGCTGTTATCGCCAATATTACGCTCATAAGTATAAGGCGGCGGGATGCTTGAATCATTAGACCGAGGGGAAGCCGTAAGTTTTCCCAGAGAAATAAGATTAGGGTTAGTACGAAGCCTTTGTTCAACCTTAAGCGCGGCAGCACTTCCTGTTGTAAGAGTGGTACGCGCATCACCATCATCAACAAAAAAATTATTAAGCCCTAAATAATGCGAGAAGCTACGGTTAGTAGCGGCGGTTTTCGGAGTGTCATTAGGTCTGCCCAACTCGCTGCTATCCAATGAATCAATAGCTATATAGCCATTGCTATCTCCGCTTTCCAGTTTCAAATAACCTTTCTGTGTCGTGGTGTAAAGACCATTGGTTTTTGAAAGTTCCAGACCATTTTCATCAACCAGCGAAGCGACAAGCAATGGCTTAAGCGAAGTGGGATATACTATTTTTCCCGAACCGCTAGCAGCAATAGCCGAATAACGAACATTACGCATATTACTGTCATTATTATTCACGCGGTAGCTGACCGTAGAAGTAACAAGTGTTCCGCTACCGTCATCAACTGCAAAATTTACATTGATGGTATAGTAAGGAGAAGAAACATTACCACTAATGTCTGCGGTAATCGTTCCATTATCTTTAGTGCGTGTTGAATCTCCCGCTTCCACATCCATATATTTCTTGATGGCAGTCTGTCCGCCAACTACAAAAGCCCCTCCGGCACTTGCTGCGGTGGATACGGTAACGTCAAAGCTGCCTGCCTGAACATTACTTACTGTAAAAAACCGATCAAAATCACCAGTTGGAATTCCATCAATCGCTCCTGATGGTGCTGTAAGATAGACTACATCTCCGTCTTTCAGGGTTTGCGCGCCACTGGTATTTATAGTGAGCGTCTTGCTACCGGCGGTTGTCGTATAAGTTCCTGCCAAAGCCGCAGTAGGCAATGTCGAGGTTGGTGTGGCAAGGGCAACACCACCACTGTCTAACAACTGCACACCGGTTACGAACACACCGGCATCAGTTGCCGAAATATTTTCCATATTGAAATCAAAATTTAATTGCTGGAGCGAGCCAGGCAGATTAGTGCTGTTGGACACCAGACTTATATTGTTGAGATTACCCAGTTCAACTTTCGCCTGTGGTACACCGTAACTCCTGTTAATCTCATCAATAATCCCCTGTATGCTCGGTTGTCCATCTCCTACTCCGGTATCCAGCTTTGATAAATCAAGAGTCAGCGGACGTGTAACCGCTTCATCAGTATAACGTCCCGGCAAAGGCTTGCCATCACTGCCTAAAATCGCAATCCGCACCGAACCACTCCACTGGCTGTAATCATCGGCAACCATCAGATGAGTACTGGTCAGACTGCTCGCCCCAGGGAAACCAGCTCCAGTGTTATGTATGATATTCATCTGGTCACGCATTACCATCGCCAGATTATCAAGCTGCTTGATAAGATCCGGTGCCTGTTTATCACGCATTTCCATCAGACCGGCAAGTTTACCACCGCCTACATAGCTGATAATAATCTCGCTCGTACCGGCAGAAACCAGAACCTTCGCTGTTCCTATCGGGTCTCCGGCTTCATCCAGACGATATATTTCCAGAGGCGACAGCGAGGCATTATTCACAAAGCTCTCAACCGATCCTGCCGCATTGTAAGAAAGCCTGTAAACACTGTCGTCCAGCAGACTTAGACCGCTTACCGTAGATATATTTATTTCACCTGTGCTTTTTTTATAAACCTGTATATCGATATAAGAGGCAAGCTCCCTGATCAGATTATCTCTCTTATCCTGCAACTCAACAGTTGATTGTCCGACTGCGCCTTCGCTGCTGATAGTTTTGTTTAATTTATCAATTTCTACCAGGTTAGAATTTATGGAATCAGCTATCAGGCGTACGTCCTGATCCGCCTGAAAGCGCAAATCATTAAGTCCGGCTGACAAATCATTTACGCGCCCTGCCAGAGTTTTTCCAAGATTCACGGCATTAACTCTGAGCGATGAACTTTCAGGAGTTTGTGCCAAAGATTGTATGGCATTAAAAAAACTGCCGATATTAGAATCAACACTGTCTTTATTTCCGGGTTTTCCGAGTAAAATCTGGATACGGTCGGAATAATCACTAACCGTATCTCCAAAACCAACTTCCGAGGTTTGCTCACGCACGGAACGGATCAGATAATCATCAACTTTACGAGTTATATCCTTGATGCTTACACCCGCGCCGTTGCCATCAAGATATAAAGATTCCTGCTCAATTATTTTCCGACTATAGCCCTGCGTATTGGCATTGGCAATATTCTGCGACAACACCGCCAGCGACTGCCGGTTGATATTAAGCCCTGATAACGAATTATTCAGCGCAAGTGAAAGACTCATAAATTACCTTCTCGTGTCTCGTGTTTCGTGTTCAGGGATATATTCCGAACCACGAATCACTAACCACGAATCACGTTATATTGTTTTATCCAAAGTTACCGACAGAGTATTAAACGCCGCCGCTCCCGTATAACCATTGCCATTATAAGTGCGGCTCTGGGTAGTTTCTTTCACCACATCTCTGATCGCCATAACGATTTTATGGTTGATTTCTTTTGCCATAAGCAACTTGCGGTGGTTTTCGTCTAATATCCCCTGAAACACCGCTGCCACTTCTTCCAGATCCTTTTTATCGCGGGAAGGAATGCTATCCATAATATACGGATGGCGGTCGATGAGTTTGCGCTGCGCGTCAAGCGCGTTGGTCAGGAATATTTTTTCCTGCTGCAATGCTTCAATTTTCTTCACCTTCATACCACCTAGCAAATCGACTTCCTCAGCCAGTAATTGTGCCAGACGTGCTGTAAGCATGATCACATCCTGCACCTTAAAATTAGCTGCTTCCGCTTTACCAGTTATCCTTACTTCACCGCTCATTTTACTCCCCCTACATATTCTTGTTGTTTAAGAAGCTCTCCATTAACCCCACTCGAAAGCTTATTTTCTCCCATAAGCCCCCTATAAATAGAGTTATATATATTCGAAGCAATTCCCATGCCACCGGACTGGACAATCAGCTTACCATATTCCTTAACCATCAGATTTTTATAGATTTCATCGGTATCTTCTGCCCCGAATGCATCCGCCCCAACCGAGTCACCAAACATCGGCTCCATCATCTGGCTGATAAAAAGTGCCTCAAAATCCTTGGAAACTGCCTCCGCCTTTTCCGGAGTCATATTTTTCGCAGAACCCATCGCGCCCCCAGAAACACCTAATTTGGCGATCAAAGCCTGCGACATTCCTGAATCATTATTTATCAACATGTTACTACCAATCCAGCAATATAATTAAAGCGTAATATAGAGAATTAGTAGCAATCTTCATGCCACATGATTTCAGGGATTAGGCATTAGGCTTTAGGCATTAGGAAAAGTGAAGATTTGTCATACCGCCGAAGGGCGGTATCCATGTAAACAATAATACACAATTGCGGTTAGATATGGATGCCAGCCTACGCTGGCATGACGATATTCATTTCCCCAATGCCTAAAGCCTAATCCCTAAAGCCTAATCCCTAATCTACCTCGTCTTAATCTCCGCTTGCAAAGCTCCGGCAGCTTTAATGGTCTGGAGGATGGTAATCAAATCACGCGGGCTGACTCCCAGCGCATTAAGCCCCGCCACCAAATCTTTCAGGCTCGCACCACGTTTAACCACCGCCATCTTGCTACCCGGTTTTTCATTCACCGTAATTTCTGTCTGCGGAGTCACCACAGTCTGCGCGCCTTCCGGTGCAAATGGTCCGGGCTGAGAAACCTGTGGTTTTTCTTCCACTCTCACCACCAGATTTCCTTGTGCCACCGCCACTGTGTCAATATTCACATTCTCGCCCATGACAATAGTACCCGACGCTTCATCAATCACGATTTTTGCCACCTGATCCGTCTCCACTGCCAGCTTCTCAATATCGGCAAGCAATTGCGTCACATTATTGCGGTAAATATCCGGCACAGCCAGAACCACCGTTCCCGGGTCAGAAACATTGGCAATGCTCGGCCCCACATGTTCATTGATAACTTCAGATATTCTCTGCGCCGTTGAAATATCCGGGTTACGCAGCGAAAGTTTCATTTCCTGCATTTTATTCAGCACAAATTCCGTCTCGCGCTCGACAATCGCGCCACTGGCAATAAAACCGGAAGTAGGAACGCCTTTGGTAACAGTTGTTGCTTCACCCTCCGCCTTGAATCCACCAATAGCAACTGAACCTTGTGCCACTGCATAAACTTCACCATCCGCACCATAAAGTGGCGTAGCCAGCAAAGTTCCGCCCGCCAGATTTTTTGCATCGCCCATTGCACTAACCGCAACATCAACTTTGCTGCCGGTGCGGGCAAAAGCCGGAAGGCTTGCAGTAATTGTAACCGCCGCCACGTTCTGGGTTTTCAGTTCCGTGCCACGTGTATTCACTCCTTGCCGTTCCAAAAACGCAATCAAACTCTGCTCGGTAAACGCGCTGTTTTTCAGCTTATCACCCGTACCGTTAAGCCCTACCACCAAGCCATATCCCATCAGCATATTTTCGCGCACACCTTCAAAAGTGACAATATCTTTTATCCGCGAATCGGCTTGCGCCATAGATGACATGGCAATCAGGTAACTCCACAGGACAATGAGAAACATAATCGGCAGAAATATAAATTTATATAACACCGTTTCCATATCCAAGCGCGGAGACAGGGATTTATTATCATCATGTTTTGAATAATATTGTTGTGTCATATGCAAATTCCTTAATTTTAAAACTAACAACATAATGAATATGAGCAGTTTAAAGCAATTTGCGTGCCATAATAATTTTTCAGTGTAAGCCTTTACTTAGTACGGTATAATTACTATATAATCGTCGCATGTATCCCCTCTCCCGCTTGCGGGGGAGGGTTAGGGTGGGGGAATACAATATGAAAGTTGATGCTTACAGCAATATCAAAGCAGCAAACTCTACGAAAAAGCGTTCTGGAGTAGCGGGGTCTGGCGATTTTTCCAGCATCCTGGATATTTATGAAAATGACGGCGTGGGAAGTAGCAGCAACTTAAGCAATGTCGCCGCCCCCGCCTCTCTTTCCGGCATGCTGGCACTGCAGGAAATTTCCGATGAGGAAGTCCGGCGCAAGCATCTTATAAAACAAGGCGATGACATGCTCGATTCGCTGGAGCAACTTCGCCGCCGCCTGCTTACCGGTACTATGCCGATGCAGGTACTGCATGATATAAACAAACAACTTATTATGCAAAAACAAAATGTTAACGACCCGCGCCTGAAAGCAATCATAGACGATATAGAACTACGCACCGCCGTAGAACTCGCCAAGCTGGAAATGGCTGTTGCCAGTAAGTCGGAGATATAATTCCCCTAATGCCCAATGCCTAATCACTAATGCCTACTTTCACCCCTTGCGCTTAAAAAAATTCATACTATATGATTTTCATATAAACTTAAATTTTGGAGGATTTTTTATCTATGTCAAAATTCCACTTAATCCTTGCAGCCCTTACCATTTCCACTGCAATTCCTGCTTCAATATTTATTGCACCGGTTCCGGCTCTGGCACAGGAACGCCCGGCAAGTTTTGCTGATTTAGTAGAGAAATTATCTCCGGCGGTTGTGAATATTTCCACCACGCAAAAAATCAAAAACGGAAATATGATGGGGGGTATGCAATTCCAATTTCCCGACTCCCCTGAAATGGAGCCGTTCCGCGATTTCTTTGAACGCTTCGCCGGTCCGCAAATGGGTCAGCCAATGGAACAGGATGTGCAGTCGCTCGGCTCAGGTTTTATCATTGATGCCAGCGGTTACGTGATAACCAACAACCATGTTGTTGACCAAGCCTTTGAAATAACCGTAACCCTCACTGACAACAGCAAATACAAGGCGAAAATTATTGGTCGCGACAAGAAAACTGACCTCGCTTTGCTTAAAATTGAGGCAAAAAAAGACCTGCCATTTGTGACGCTCGGCGATTCCGATGCGATGCGCGTAGGCGACTGGGTAATCGCCATCGGCAATCCGTTCGGGCTGGGTGGCTCAGTAACGCAGGGGATTATTTCCGCCCGCCAGCGCAGCATAAATTCCGGGCCTTTCGATGATTTCCTGCAAACCGACGCATCTATAAACCGTGGCAATTCCGGCGGGCCATTATTCAATATCAAAGGCGAAGTAATCGGCATCAACAGTGCCATTTTTTCACCAAGCATGGGCGGTGGCTCGGTTGGCATCGGCTTTGCCATTCCCACTTCACTGGCAAAACCGGTAATCTCCCAGCTTAAGGAATTCGGGCGCACACATCGCGGCTGGCTCGGCGTGAAAATTCAGGAAGTGTCCGAAGAAATTGCCGACAGCGTTGGTTTGGAAAAACCGATTGGCGCGTTGGTTTTAGAAGTTTCAAAGGACAGCCCTGCTGATAAAATCGGCATTGTTCCCGGCGACATCATCACCAGTTTTGACGGCAAGGAAATAACCGAAATGCGCTACCTGCCGCGCATAGTTGCCGAAACTAAAAACGGCAAAACCGTTCCTATAACCTACTGGCGCAAAAATGCTTACAAAACCGCCCAGATAACCATCAAGGAACTGGATGAAAAGGCTGAAGAAGCGCAGGATGATGAGGATAACGGCAATTACGATAACCAGAAACGCAAATCCGGCAGCGAGAGCTTGCTGGGAATGAACGTTACACCACTCACCCCGCAACTGCGTTCAAGGCTGCGTATGGATAATAAAAAGGATGGTCTGGTAGTCCTTGATGTTGAGAATAATTCGGAAACAGCAAAGCGCGGTCTGCAGCGCGGCGATGTAATAATTGATGTGGGTAACGAGCCGGTGAAATCCTTTGCCGACTTGAAATCTGCTATTGATAACGCCCGCAAAGCCGGTCGTAAATTCGCCCTGCTGAAAATCTCCCGCAGGAATGAAGAAGCGTTCCTGACCCTGCCGCTGGAAGAAAGCAAGAAGTAGTTGTCAGTTGTCAGCGGTCAGTTTTCAGTGCAAAACCAACTAATTTCTGACCGCTGACCACCGACAACTGACAACTACCGAATCTTCAAAGTCGCCAATCCCATCAGCGCGAACACGCAAGCGACAATCCAGAAGCGAGTCACAACTTTTGATTCCGACCAGCCGATTTTTTCAAAATGATGGTGGATCGGTGCCATTTTAAATACGCGTTTGCCACGGGTTTTAAACGACACCACTTGAATAATAACTGACAAAGCCTCGACCACAAACAACCCGCCAATAATCGCCAGCACGAATTCATGTTTGGCAATAACGCTTATAGCACCCAGCGCGCCACCGAGCGATAAGCTGCCAGTATCCCCCATGAACACTTCTGCTGGCTGCGAATTGAACCATAAAAACCCAAGGCTCGCGCCAACCAATGCCGAACAGAACACAGCAAGTTCGCCCGCTCCCACCACAAAATTCAGTTGCAGGTAGCTGGAAAAATCGGTGCGCCCGATGAGATAGGAAATCAGCGCGAAGCATCCGGCAACGATCATAATCGGAACAATGGCAAGCCCGTCCAGCCCATCAGTCAGGTTAACCGCGTTTGACGCACCAATCATCACCAGCATGGCAAAAGGAATATAAAACATTCCGGCATCAATCAGGATATGTTTGAAAAACGGCACGGAAATATGGCTGGCAAGATGTGGAGCAGCAACCGCCTGAATCAACAGCACCGCAATCAGCGAAAACACTGCCTGCCCGATAATTTTTTTCCGCGAGGAAAGCCCTTTGCTGTTGCGCTTGGTGAGTTTTAAAAAATCATCAAAAAACCCCACCATTCCAAAACTCAGCATAGAAAACAGCACAATCCACATATATGGATTTTTGAGATCCGACCACAGCAAAGTAGAAACCGTCACCGAGATAAGAATCATCAGCCCACCCATAGTCGGCGTGCCTTTTTTGCTGACAAGATGACTCTCCGGCCCATCAAGGCGAATCGGCTGCCCTTCCGCCTGCTTGGCTTTTAACCATCTGATAATTTTCGGGCCAATAAACAGCGTAAGCACCAGTGCGGTAAAAACCGCGCCGCCACTGCGAAAAGTTATATAGCGCAGAATATTAAACAGCGAATCATGCTCAGCGAGCAGGTTATACAGCATTCTTTATTTTCTCCCCATCACTAATATTTTCTCCTCTCCCCCTGCGGGAAAGGCTGTCATCCCGCACTTGATGCGGGATCTAGGGCAACAAATACTGACAAAATTTGTTTTTCTAGATCCCCGATTAAATCGGGGATGACACCACCACCTTATTCCCTCAATTTACTTGCCACCTCATACATCTTACTTCCATGCGACCCTTTTATCAGCACCACATCATCATTTTGCAACTTAATAATACCGAGCAAATCCGCACTTTTTTCGACATGTCCGCCACGCATTTTTTCCGGCAATGCATCATGCAGATTTTTCATTAAGCTACCTGCCGTATAAACTTTGTCAAACCCTTGCTGAATTAAATTTTCTGCAAGGCAGGAATGCAGTGTGGCTGCGTCTTTCCCCAGTTCCAGCATATCACCAAGCATTGCAATTTTACGTCCTTTTTCCCCCTGCGCCTGCCACACCTCGCCTGCTTTTGCAAATGCCGCGCGCATACTCGCCGGACTGGCGTTATAGCTATCATTAATCAGCAGAATATTTACATCAGAAAACTTTATTTTTTCTACCCTGCCCCGCCCTTCTACTTCCGCAAATTTTGCAAGTTCATTTGCCGATTTTTTCACGTCTAAAGCAAGTGCCTTCACCACCGCCAGCACCGACAATGAAATAACCGCTACATGCCTGCCCATCGCCGCAATTTTATAATCGATTTTTATATCTTCGTCATCGCGAGCGAAGCGTGGCGATCCAGGCTGGATTGCCACGTCGCTTATCGCTCCTCGCAATGACGCCGAAACCTCACATCCATCAATAACAGGTTTATAAAATAACAACCGACAGTCCGCGCTTTCACTCAGCCCAAAAGTTATTTTGTTTTGAACATCGCTAAAATATGGTTGATCAGCATTTATAATGGCAATACCTACTCCCTGACCTCCAACCTCCGCCCTCTGCTCCCCGACTTCCAACCCCTCAAAAATCTCCGCCTTGGCTTTTGCAATTTCCTCTACCGAAGAAAAATATTCCAGATGCACCGCCTCCACGCAACTAATCAGCGCGATATGCGGGCGCACCATTTTAGTGAGATGTGCGATTTCCCCAGCATGGTTCATGCCCATTTCAAACACTGCGAACTCAGCGTCAAGCGGCAAATTGGCAAGGTTGAGCGGCGTGCCGATATGGTTATTATAATTTCCGCTGGTAGCATAAGTTTTTCCATGCACACCAAGTGCCAGTTTCAGCATTTCCTTAGTGGTGGTTTTGCCGACGCTGCCAGTTATGCCAACAACTTTTGCACGGCTACGCGCCCGGTTATATTTTGCTAAATCATCAAGAGCTTTATAGCAATCCGCAACTACCAACTGATTGCCGGAAATAGGAAGCTCGCGCTCAACAATAGCGGCAATCGCGCCCCGGGAAAAAGCGTCTGCGACAAAATCATGCCCGTCAAATCTTTCACCGTGCAGGGCAACATAAACGTCACCAGCCTGCACTTTGCGACTGTCAATTTCCACCCGCCACGCACACCACTCGCCATTAGCAACTCCTCCGGTTGCCTTCACCAAATCCGCCACTGCCCATAACGCGCTCATAGTTTGATACCCAGTTCAGAAGCCACTTCCTGCGCCACCTGCGCGTCATCAAATGGCAGATGCTCGCTGCCAATAATCTGCACCTTCTCATGTCCCTTACCGGCAATCACCAACACATCACCCGCGCCCAGTTTTTCCATCGCCGACTTAATAGCCATTCTCCTGTCAGAAACTTCCACGCATGATTCTTTGTCCGCACAACCTGCCAGCACCGCAGCGCGGATAGCAGCCGGATTTTCACTGCGCGGATTATCATCGGTAACAATCACAAAATCGGCAAGCTCACTCGCTGCTTTTCCCATAAGCGGTCGCTTGCCAGCATCACGGTCACCACCGCAGCCAAACACCACAGAAAGTTTATTTTTCGTATGCGGGCGCAAAGTCCGCAAAATATTTTCCAGTGCCATCGGCGTATGTGCGAAATCAATAAAAACCGTCGCACCATTTTTACTAGTCACTACCAGTTCCAACCGCCCTGAGACACCTTTTAATTTGGAGATATTGGCAAGTGTCTTTTCAATATCACCACCCACACCAACCACCAGCCCGAGTGCCGCCAGAATATTCATCACCTGAAACTCACCAACTAATGGAATCTCCACCTCATATTTTTTGCCAAACAGGTTAAGTTTAACATGCTGTCCATGCCCGCTTGGAGTGATGGATTCAAGAGTAAATTCGCTGCCCTTCCTGCCAAAGCCAATGATCCTGTGACTACGCTTCTTGCAAATTGCCACGAGTTCAGGAAAGCGTTTATCATCCTGACTTAGAACAGCAGTTGCGCCCTCCGGTAATAACTCACCAAACAAACGTGATTTCGCTCGAAAATATTCCTCCTCGGTTTTGTGATAATCGAGATGGTCGCGGGCGATATTGGTAAATGCCGCAGCTTTCAATTTCACCCCATCAAGGCGATATTGCGAAAGCCCGTGGCTCGATGCTTCCATCGCCAAATAACCCACTCCACCATCTGCCAATTCCGCAAAAATCCTATGTAATTCCACACTGTCAGGCGTGGTAAGTGTCGCCCCTGAATCCTGAATCCTGAATCCTGTCCCCTGAATTCCTATAGTCCCCACCGAAGCCACTTTCTCATCAGCAAGAAACATAAATTGCCGGAAAAAATCAGCCGTGGAAGTTTTGCCGTCAGTACCGGTAACTGCCACGATATTTTCCGGCTGCCGCCCATAAAAAGCCGCTGCCATTTTCGCCAGCACTAGTCGTGGGTTATCCACTCTTACTGCTATCCCTGAATCCTGACCTCCGACCTCCGCCCCCTGAACAACTACTGCCGCCCCATTCTGCAAAGCCTGCGGAATAAATTTCGCGCCATCAGTTTTTTCGCCTTTAAGAGCAACAAACACAAATCCAGATTTAACCTTAGTTGAGTCAGACGTAATGCCGGTAATCTCCACATTTACCAGCGCATCCGGCACAGAACTTATTTCTGGAATTGCTTTTACTAAATCAGCAAATTTCTTGGCATATAATTTCTTGGCAGCAAATTTCATAACACCCTTAATTCCTAGTAACTAGCAACCAGTAACTAGTAACTGACATATTTCTTATCCACAAACAGACTGGCATATGCTGCCTGCACTTTTGCCTTTTCATCTTTTTCCCGATGCACCCAGAATTTTTCCGCATCATCCTCTGGCACATCATAGCGCGGTTTGATACCCATCATCGGCCCCATCCGTGCAATCACCCTGCCCACCACCGGTGCTGCAATCCAACCACCCGTAGCAAAACCATATGTTGATTTATCCCCTTTTGGCTCATCAATCATCACCAGCACCAGATATTTAGGTGAGTCAACAGGAAAAACCGAAACAAAGGAAGCTATTTTTGCATCCGGATTATATCTACCACCAGTCTGCACTTTTTCCGCTGTTCCGGTCTTACCGCCCACGCGATAACCGGCAACATCCGCTTTTCCCCCAGTCCCATGATCCACCACCAGCCGCATCAGCCTGCGAATATTTTTTGAGGTCTGTTCGCTGATAACCCTCTCTTTTGCTTCCTTACCCTTATTACCGTCTTTAAGCAAGGTCAGTCGTTCATGCATTCCGCCATTAACCAGCGTTGCAATACCCTGCACCAGATGGAGTGGCGTAACCGAAATTCCATGCCCGTAAGAAATGGTGACAGTATTTATTTCTTTCCACTCCTGTGGAAATTGTGGGTTGGCTTTTTCTGGAATTTCAATGTCGATTGGCTTGAACATACCCATCTTTTTCAGGAACTCTTTCTGTTGTTTCGCACCAATATCAAGTGCCATTTTTGCCGTGCCGATATTCGATGAATAAGCATAAATCTCCGGCACGGTCAGCCAGCGTTTTTTTCCGTGCGAATCGCTTATGGTAAAGGTTGCAACCTTAAATGAATTGGTCGCATCATAACCACTTTTCATATTCACCACACCATATTCCAACCCCGCCGCCATGGTGAAACTTTTGAATGTTGAACCCATTTCATAAAGCCCAAGTGTCGCCCGATTGAACTTGCTGTCATCACTCACTTTTGCTGGTTTATTCGGATCAAAATCCGGAAGCGACACCATAGATAAGATTTCACCAGAATCAATTTCCATAACAATTCCGGTTGCGCCGATAGCGTTATATTCGCTAACTGCGTTAGCCATCTCGCTGCGCAACATGGATTGCAATCTTGCATCAACAGAAAGGGTGAGCGGCTCATTATTAAGCGTGGTTTCGCGCAGCCTCCGGTCAAATTGCCGCTCAATACCGGCAAGCCCTTTATTATCAACTCCAACATAACCCAGCATATGCGAAAGCACATTGCCATAAGGATACACACGCTTTTCTTCCGGTTGGAAATATAGCCCGGGAATCCCCAGAGAATTAACTTTATATTGCTCTTTCGGTGTCAAATTCCGCTTTATCCAGACAAACGACTTCTTGCCTTTAAGACGATTAAGCAAAGTCTTTGCATCAATGGAGAGGATTTTGGAAATCTTGCGCGCCACATCCGCCGCATTTCTAATTTCCTTAGGATTGGCATATACCGATGCTGTCATCAGGCTGGTTGCCAGCAGCACGCCATTCCTATCAACGATATTACCGCGTTGCAAATGTGATTCCTCAGTTTTAACCTCAACCTGTTCGCTTTCACCTTCATTGTCCGGATCAAAAATTGTAACTGTAAGTGCTTGCGGGTTTTTTATAACCGCCACCTCCACCATCCGTACGCTGATACTGGCAAAACACAGCACAAAGAAAAACCCGACACAGAGCATCCGCAGACGGCTTTGCTCAATAATTCTTTTTCCGGTGCTTTCATTAATTATAATTTTTGTGGTAGATTTCTGCACAATACTACTCACCTGTGCGCATAGCTATTGCGATAAGATGCAGGCACAGTGCGCGTGTCAGAATTCGTATCAACAGATGCCACAGATTGTTCCGGAAAAGCTATGGCAGCAACTTCCGCCACCTGCTCCACCGTAACGCTTTTACCACCGAGATATTTATCCGCCATTTTTTCCAAATTATCAGGACGAGTTAAATACGACCATTCTGCCGCTTCCACATGCAGCAACTCCCTCTCCTGTTCCATCTCCAGCGAAACCTGCACGATCTGGGCTTTGAGTGCCTGCACTTCATACTTAACGCGGTACAGCATGAATGATGCAACAACAATAACACTGACCCATATGGCGGCAAATGTAATCCGGTTCATAACCCGACCTCTTTCTTAAATCCACTCTCCCCTTGCGGTGCATCCTTAAATTCCCTCCCCCCTTGCAGGGGAGGAGAATCCTTGTTTTCCCTCCCCCCTTGCGGGGGAGGGTTAGGGAGGGGGGTAGATATATTATTGTGAGAGGCATCATCTCCTGACCCCCGAACCCCGAATCCCGAATCCTTACTACGAGTCATCATCCGCATAGTCGCGCTACGGCTGCGCGGATTAACTTCTAATTCTTTGCTCCCTGCTTTCAATTTCTCCGGCTTTGCCAGAAAAAAAGCGGGAGCATCCGCGACTGTTTTTCCAGAAATAACTTCTGGCAAATGCCGTGAATGCTCCCCAAGCTTACCACAACGGGAGTGGGTAAAACGTTTGACAATGCGATCTTCCAGCGAATGGAAGCTCACAACCACCAGCCTTCCGCCCTTTCCGAGCAATTTCTCGGAAGCAGCAAGACCAGACTCGATGGCATCAAATTCTTTATTTACGTAAATACGCAACGCCTGAAAACTACGCGTTGCCGGATGAATTTTTCCAGGTTTTCCAGGCATCGCAGCGCGGATAATTTCTGCAAGCTGCACCGTGCGCGTGATAGGCTCTATAGCCCGTGCTGCAACTATTGCGCGGGCAATTTTGCGGGCTGCTTTTTCTTCACCGTAATAATAAAAAATATCGGCAAGCTCGGATTCATCGGCATTATTCACCACATCCGCAGCATTCATCCCTTCTTCCGACATCCGCATATCCAGCGCACCATCACTGCGGAAAGAAAACCCGCGCTGCGCTATATCAAGCTGCATCGAAGACACGCCTAAATCGAGAACAATCCCATCAACTGAAGTCACTCCACGGCTGGCAAGCAAGCTGCACATATCAGCAAAATTTCCCAGTATCCACACAAAGCGGTTTGGAAATTCTTCAACCAGATTTTCAGCAAATTTTTTAGTGCTGGGATCGCGGTCAATCGCATAAACATTACAGTTTGCCGCTTGTAAAAGCGCACGGCTATATCCTCCCGCGCCAAACGTCCCGTCAACATAAATCCCGCCATCTTTCGGCGATAACCATTCCAGCATTTCCGGCAGCATGACAGGAGCGTGGGATCTTTTTCCGCTCACTTCAACTTTCTCCAATTCTTCAATTCCTAAATTCTTCATTTCCCTAATCCCTAATGCCTAATCCCTAATGCCTAATCCCTAATGCCTAATCCCTAATCCCTAATGCCTAATCCCTAGCTACTGCTGCCCCTTCATCATGAAGCGTTTCTCCTGCAGCAATGCGCGCGCGTGTTTCGCGTAATCAGCAAATCCCTTCGGCTCCCATATCTCGAACACTTCGCCCTTACCCACAAAAGTCACCTGATCTTTTAAACCCGCCACCGTCATCAAATGTTCGGGAATTCCAACCCGCCCTTCACTATCGAAAGAAAGCTGCACCGATTCACCGAACATGGTGGTGACGAAAGCATCGCGTTCCTGCGAATACGGATCATGCGCCTCGATCCTTTCATGCATTTTTATGATGCGGCTCATCCCGCAAGCTTCGATGCATTCATTGATCGGCGATTGGTACGCGACAATTCCCTGAAAATCATTCGCCAGCACCTTCGCCGCCAGCACTGCCCGAAACTGAGCGGGAATAGAAACCCGCCCTTTCTTATCGATACGACTCTGGAATGTTGACAAAAAAAGCATCGGGATAATTACTCAGGGTCAATTTTGGGTTTTCATGGGATGGCATGGGATACCATGGGAAATTACCGTACTTTCATGGGACAGTCAACCATATTTATGGGAATAAATGGGATATTACTGCTATTTCATAAGGCAGCACTGCATCTGGTATTTAAGATTTTGGGCTAGACAATAGGTAGCAAAAACCAATCCCCTCTCCCGCTTGCGGGGGAGGGTTAGGGAGGGGGATAAAAATATATGAGAAAGACCTCTGCATAATGCGTCATTGCGACTGCGAGCGTAGCGTGGCAGGAAGCAATCCATCTTTCTATGATGCTTGATTTTACTGGATTGCCACGAAGGCTACGCCTTCTCGCAATGACGAAAAACGCATTATGCAGAGGTCTTTGAGAGTATCTCGAGCTACGTATCTACGAATTACGAAATACTAATTACTAACTACGACTTAAGCCAAAGAATGACTCAAACCAGCTTCACTTTTAACTTTATCAACAAACGCCATATTAGGCTCATGCGTAATCTTTGTCTTATTTTCAGCCTTCACTTTTTGCGTAAAGCTTTTATGTTTAGGCTCATCTTCACCAATAGGGTTAGGAGCTACAGGATTCAGTTCATAAACCGTATCCGCAATTTCTTTCCTGCCAAAGCTTGCCGCCACGAATCTGCTGAACACATAAGTCACAGCCGCTGTCACCGCAGTTCCGAGTGCGTCAAACGCTAGGATATTCATCCAGTTCCTGACTTTCTGCTCATTATGATGAGGAAACGATTTCCTCCACCTTTTAGTGGCCTTATCTCCGAATTTATTATTTATATTTTCGACAAGTTCAGGTCCCATAGCAGCCAACGCCACAAATGCCGTAGCCCATGAAGCAATGCGCCCAGCGAAAACGCTGCTCCAACTCTGCTTTGGTTCATCCTTGATTGTTTCAGCGTCAGGTGGAGTTGTGCCAAAGGCTTTATCAATCCTCGCTGCATTTGTCTGACGATGATCTTCCAGCCATTTGATTGGCGCAACCAGAGCATGGCTTCCCATTCCTAGAATAAAAGTCAGCCCAATATTTTTAGCCATTCCTTCGACATTTTTTGGCGTGGAATTTTTCATTACTGTGGCAGAAAGTGTATCTTTAATCCACTCGCCAACCCTACCATTCATGCGCCGCAACCATTCAAAATTCTTGCTAGTGCCGTATATGGCATGATAACCGGTAACCGCTGATGACACCCACACACCACCCCAGGCAATCGGGGCAAACACCAGAAAATCATAAACTTTATTACCGACTGTGCGCTTCTTTTTCTGCTCCGGCACTGCAGCATTTTCTTTAGCGGCTTCCGCCGCCTTATCCTGAGAATTCATAGGCTTATTAGCCACATTATCCGCAGCATCAGCATTTTGGATGGGCGTTTTAGCAGAATCTATATTTTTTACAGTACTTTCCATCCTATAAATCTAACAAATTCCAAACTAAAAAGCATGTTACAATTGTGTTACTATTATATTATTATAGGAAAACTAATGAAATAAGCCTTTTCTGTATTGCAGTCCCCTCTCCCTCTGAAAGACCTCTGCATAATGCGTTTTTCGTCATTGCGAGGAGGCGAAGCCGACGTGGCAATCCAGTAAAATTAAGCATCATAGAAAGATGGATTGCTTCCTGCCACGCTACGCTCGCAGTCGCAATGACGCATTATGCAGAGGTCTCTCTGAGAGAATGTTAAAGTGAGGGCTTCAAGCAAAGAAAAAGGCCGGACAAGCCGACCTTTTCAATTTTGCTAAATAAAAGCACTCTATCTTGAATAGAATTCGATTACGAAGTTAGGCTGCATAATCGTTGGATATGGCACTTCCGCAAGCTTAGGAGCGCGGATAAACTTAGCTTTCAGCTCGTTTTTATCAAATTCGATATATTCCGGCACAGAACGCTCAGGATTTTGCAACATTTCCAGAACCACTGCCATATTTTTTGACTTTTCGCGTATTTCCACAGTGTCACCCGCCGCCACTTTATAGCTAGGGATATTAACTTTGCGACCATTAACGCGCATATGCCCATGGCTTACCAGCTGGCGCGCAGCAAACGGGGTTGGCACCAAGCCCATACGGTAAACGACTGTATCCAAACGGCTTTCCAGCAACCCGATCAGGTTCTCGCCGGTATCACCTTTCAGGCGCACCGCTTCAAAATAAATTTTGCGGAACTGACGCTCGGTAATATTGCCATAATAACCGCGCAATTTCTGCTTTTCATGCAGCTGTGTGCCGTAATCGGAAGGCTTTTTGCGCTTTGCTGCAGCTCCGTGCTGCCCTGGCGCATAAGCGCGTTTATTAAATGGATCCTTAGCGTTGCCCCACAGGCTGACACCCAGGCGACGGCTGATTTTATATTTACAATCAATACGTTTTGTCACAATTTTACCTTATTTATAAAAGATTTTGGAGGGATGAATATACAAAGAAAATAATAGCTGTCAACATGGTATTTTCTAGTTTCTAACTTAAAAGTAGCACCCTCCTCCACCGTTATTCACAGTAGAAGGAGGGTTTCGGGGGTAACCTCTAATAATTCTTACGCTCTGACAGCTTCGAAGTTAGCTGCAGTCATGTTAGGATTGCTGGCATCAATTCCCATTGCAGCACCACTGCGCCCGGCAAGAACCCTTGCCGCATGGTCGCCCGGAGCTGGCGCAAGTCCCATCATGGTATTTGCTTTAATAGCATCAACCTCTGCTTGCTGGGCTGCAATAGCCTGATTCCTGTTTTCTACCAATTCTGCTCTAGAACGCTTGTTTTTACCGGAAACAAGCTTGGCAAGCACAACCGTCGCGGCAACAATAGCAGCCGGCACAAGAAAAAACTTACTGCTTAGTATCTTCCCAATAAAATTCCCGCGCGCGAAAGACTTTATATCGCCAATATGGCTTTTCGCCTCTTTCAATATGCCTGTCGCAGCTTTACGGCTTTCTGATAATGCTTCCCTTGCCTCCGTAACGCCCACACCGGTTGCAACCGCACCCTTATATGCCGCAAATTTATCTGCAACCTCAGCCCCAGCCTTTTTCAACGGATCAACTAACTTTTCGCCATTATATTTTGGCAATTTTTCCGATATTTTTTCAACACCACCTATAACGCTTTGCGCCGTGTTAGTAGCCCTGCGATGAGCAAAAGCATTTCCAATACCTTTGATTAAATTCACAATTCCCATAACTTAACCTACCTGATTGGAAGCCACAGCAGCAGCTTCACGTTGTTTAATAATAGCTTCCGGCGTAATTGAATCTTTCTTCTGCGTCACCTTATCAGCAAACTTGGTAGAATTTTCCTGAGCTTTAGTCATCTGCGCTTCCTGAGCTTTCTGTAGTTCCTGAACTAAATGCACCTGACCATCACGCGCACCCGCCACATATGCCTGTTGCTGCGCCAGCTTGATTGTCTCAGCCATTTCCCGATCATGATTCTGAGCCTGCTGCTTATTTTTTGACATGGCTTTGTACAAACCGTAGCCACCACCAAGTGCAGCACCAGTAGCAAGAACTGGGGCGGCATAAGCAACTGCCGCTCCACCAATTAACGCTCCGCCAGCCAAGGCAGCCATAACAACAGGGGCAGCATAAACGGCAGCAGCGAGTGCTACCACCCCTGCAACCAGTGCCAAGCCACCTAAAACCACAGCACCAACACCCTTAGCCGCGCCTTTTACGGTTTCGCCCGTTACCGATGAATTCTGATTGTCACTAGCCATAAAATCACCCCACTTAATAACTATTTTTCTCTATATCCCCAATAATGCCACAAAATCTGCTAACCACAAGTTACGGTTTCATGACAATAATATTACCAAATGTGACATAGGCTAACCTACGCTCATTCCTTGGTTTTTTCCCGGTGCGCGGTAAGCCACATTGCCAATCGCCGCCTCGCTGTTCGCAAAACTCTGCCCACGCCCCCTAGACAACAAAGCCTGCCTTTCTTGCACCAGCATATTCTGCTCATAATCGGCCATTGCATCCTGTTTGCGCTCTTCAACCGCCTTAAATACACCGCCTAATCCTGAAATTGAGCCAAGCACCGCACCGATTGTCGCACCTTTTACCAAACCGGCAACCAGCAGGGCAGTTCCCGCGCTCGCCTCAATCCCAAACCAACCAGCAATTGTGGTCGCAACTCCAGTTAGTGCGGCTGGAGCCATCGCCAATGCTCCGAGTGCTACAGCACCCCAAGCTGCCCATTTCAGGGCTTTTCCAAGGACATGCTTGAATCCCGCTTCGACTGGGCTGAAATTTTTTAGTGCTGGATGTTCTGACGACATATAAATCCCTAATTTAATACTATACTTACATACATTATCGCATATTTCTGGATTATCGCAAATTAAGCTTTTGTGACATACGCAAACCAATTACGAAAACCGTCACCAAACTGTCATCAAACCATAACACTTTGCTGTTGCTTCTTACGCTTTGTATTATCAGGATCAACAACAAAACCAGGATCAATCCCAATGCCTCTGAGCATCAACGGAGTCTTCAACTCTCCCAACTCCTGCAGCGTCACATTCATCACGCCCACCATGTCTTTGTTTATGGCTGGGCTAATCTGATTCGCAAGAGCCGACGACTTATCATGGCAATGCTTCCTACCAAACAACAGGTTTTTGCAGCCACTAATAACCTTAGCCATAAGGCTTTCGTCATCACCTTCTTCACTCTTCACTGCTTTGTGTGCAGCAAAAACTGAATTAAATAAACTCTTTAATGCTTCACCCTTCATGGACATTGGGTTCGCATTCATTAGACAGGCATCAACAACAATCGAAGAATCATTGGTTTTGGCATTACACATCTCAATCTGTTTGGCTAGTATCATCCCAGCCATCTGTAATTCTTCATTTGTTAATGTTACTTTTTCACCATGAGAAGAGCCATGATGATTATCCTCCCTGCCATTCATCCTGCGGTTATTATCACATCTATGGTGACCATGGGGAAGATTATGGTCAAAATTCTCGCGATTCATTATTTCATTAAACCGCTTTAAATCAGGAGTATTATCTTTAATCATAAACTATCCGATTTCTGTAAATTCCTATGCTGTACGACTGCGTTCAAAACCAGATGATTCCTGCTGTTTCGCTACCGCAGCTTTTAGATTAGGCACTTCAGTAGGTACAAAATTCTGACCTTTATCGACATCCTGACCATCAGTTTTTACACCTGTACGTGCGAGTTTTTCTTTGTCGATACCACCTTCTTTAAGAATTTTCTCAAGCTCTGCATTAAATTTTATAGGATCCTTCCTCTTCTCCAATTCTTCAGGAGAAAGCACCCCAGCATCGTCACGCATAATAGCCTTCTGTCTCGCAAGAACTTCTGGAGAAAATACACCAGCACCGGCAGGAAGCATTCCTCCATTGGCAGCAGTACTCATAACTTCTAAACCAATCGCCGCGCCAATAGCTTTTCCTAGATTTTGAGTAATTTGTTCTCCTTCTTTTGCAGACCGCATCGCCAAAATCGCATCTCTATATCTAAGCGGATCGCCTTCATCAAATTGTGGTAACTTATCTGCTTCATGCGGATAATCACGAGCAAATTTATCTCTTTCTCCGAGTGCTTCCTCACGCATCCGAGCCATGGTCTTATCTTTATCAGCCAGAGCTACAAGCGCAACACCATCCCTTCTGGCATCCTGCTCAACGGTCAAAACATTATGATCTGGTGAAACCTTTGGATTTCCAAATTCATCTCTCTCATCAACCATACCCTAACTCCTCACGCAAAATAAACAATTCCCTACCCTGACTATAAATTAACATATAGCGCACTACAAATGAAGTTTTTGTGACAATTTTCATAATTAATGTTTATAATCACTAACACTACCTACGATTTTTGTAACCAGTTGAATTATATTGTCATACCGCCGAAGGGCGGTATCCACGCCTGACAATTTACTTTATATTTTATGGTTAGGCATAGATTCCAGCCTACGCTGGAATGACAGAAAAGATGAAAAAATGAACAAAAACCAGCATATTTTTACGGTGAGCGAGGCCGACACAGGTCAGCGTCTGGATAAATTCCTGACCGCCTGCCTGCCTTCGCTGTCACGCGCGCGGATTCAGGCTTTGCTGGAGCAGGAATGCGTTACTGTGGGTGGCAAAATCACCGCCGACGCCTCCGCTAAAACCAAAATAAACCAGCAATATCAGGTTATTATTCCAGAAACCAAACCATCGCATATCCTACCACAAGCTATGGATATGGATATTGTTTTTGAGGATAAGCACCTGTTAGTCATCAATAAACCGGCAGGGCTTACCGTTCACCCCGCTGTCGGCAACCACGACAACACGCTGGTCAATGCCCTGCTTGCCCATTGTGGCGATTCGCTTTCCGGCATTGGTGGCGTTGCCCGCCCTGGCATCGTTCACCGCCTTGATAAGGATACAAGCGGGCTGATGGTGGTTGCCAAGCATGACACCGCCCATCATTTCCTCGCTGCCCAGCTTGCTGACCACACGCTCGGACGCACCTACAACGCCATTGTCTGGGGCGCACCAAATCCGGTAACCGGCACAATCACTGGCAATATCGGGCGTTCCCCCACCAACCGCCAGAAAATGGCAATAGTGAAAACCGGCGGCAAACCCGCCATTACACATTACTCTACACTCAGCACTCAGCACTCAGCACTCTTCGCGCTCGTAGAGTGCAAACTCGAAACCGGACGCACCCACCAGATCCGCGTGCATCTCACCAAGCTAGGAAATCCGCTGGTTGGCGACCCGGCTTATGGACAAACAACAGCAAGTCGCCTGAAGCAGAATATATACAAAAACCTGCCGGACGAAATCCGCAGTCACCTGTCAGAATTTAAACGTCAGGCACTGCACGCAGTAAAGCTGCGCTTCATCCATCCACACACAAAAAAAGAAATGAAATTCACCAGCGAACTACCAGAGGATATGCAGGATTTGTTGGGTGTGCTTAAATAACTTGTCCTCCTATTTAGAGGCTCTATTTATTTGTCAATTCCAGCAATATCTGTTCAATTTGTGTTTTTAGAATTGGCAGATGTTTATTGACAACTTCCTGCAATCGCTCAACGCTTACATTTCCATAACCATGAATTATACGGTGACGCATTCCAATTATATCACTCCATGGAATTTCTGGATATGTGGCATAAATTCCTTCTGACAATTTTCCACAAGCTTCACCAATAATAGCAATTTCATATGCTACAGCCATCAATGTCATACGCTCTGAAAATGATGATTTCGTAATGAATTCATCAATATCAGCAATCGCATTCAATACATCTTTTAAGCGGATAAGGTCGGGATCAATTTTTCTCGGCATAATTATAAAGCCACAGCTTCGTTCAAAATAAATTGACGGAATTCATCGCGAATTACATCCTCACCAATTAAATCTATGGGTTGTTTAAGTAACGCAGAAAGTTCACGATCCAAGCCCGCTTCATCCAGTAAAGAAGCCCCTGAATCAAATCGCACCAAAAAATCAATATCGCTACCAACACCCTGTTGACCACGGGCTACCGAGCCAAAAACTCGTACATTAGAAGCATGATATTTAGCGGCAATAGCTAGTATCATATCACGATAATTATTGCGTAAATCAGCAAGTTGCATACCAAAACCTTCTGTTATTAATCATAAAATTATATAGATTTATATAAATATAATCAATACACAGTTTTTCTGATAGTCCGAACAAAATTCAAATATGTCGGAATCCCCGCCAATGCCTTCTGCTCATAGCGCGTGGAAATCCATTCCGCAGGCGGATTAAGCCAGTCATCACAAGTCTTAGCCAGCCATTTAAAATTCTTGTTAGCGAGCAATCTTTCCAGCATCCATGTCGCATAATCCGCGCTGTCAGTTGCCAGCCGCAACTCCGCGCCCGGCTTCATCACCCGCGCCAGTTCGCTTAGAAATTCGCTGGAAACAATCCGCCGTTTATGGTGGCGGGTTTTTGGCCACGGATCAGGATATAAAATAAACACGCGCTCTAGCGAATTATCCGGCAAAGCGGCAACCAGATCGCGCGCATCATCACTGTAAATCCGAATATTCGAAAGCTTGTTTTTATCAATATGTGCAAGCAGGCCAGCAATACCGTTTACATAAGGCTCACAGCCGATAAACTGCACCTCCGGATGCAGGCTTGCCATATGCGCCAGATGCTCACCGCCACCAAATCCGATTTCCAGCCAAGTTCGGGATTCGGGATTCGAGATTCGGGATTCGGGAAGGGAGATTTGCAAGCTCGGCAACAAAGTATCAAACAGTCCCTGCTTAGTCGGGCGCAGATTCCGCCCCTTGCGTCTGCCAAAAGAGCGTAGTGGTTTTTCCGCAAACATTTCCGTTATTAGCTGACCCTCTCTATAATACTCTCTATACCTTTTTGATTAATATGAAATGCTAAATAAACGATAATTGAGGCTATAAGTATTAAACTTTTAGCGAAATATTGTTTCTTGTATTTATAGGATATAAATAATGCTGCGGAAAAGCCCAGAAAACATGTGATTAATTCAAGCAATACATGAAATTTAGAACTATATTCCCACCCGTATCTACTGTCATATTCATATATAGGAAAGAAATACCAATTATACATATTTATAGTATTAAGAATCACATAAACTGTTATTATTATAGCAATTAAATAATAAGTAATTTTGCAAATACCATTAACAATGGACTTAATAATATCATCCTTCATATTAAGTACTAAAATTACTTAAAATAATCCTTCAATGCCTCAACCAGATCAGTTTTTTCCCATGAAAAACCGCCATCTTTTTCTGGGTTTCTGCCAAAATGCCCGTAAGCTGCCGTGCGTGCATAGATCGGGCGGTTAAGCTGCAGATGGGTGCGGATTCCGCGTGGCGACAAATCCACCAATTCCTGCAGAACACTCTCTAATTTTCCATCATCAGCTCTTCCGGTACCAGCCGTGCTAACATAAAATGATAACGGTTTGGAAACGCCAATCGCATAAGAAAGCTGGATGGTGCAACGCTCGGCAATTCCCGCCGCCACCACGTTTTTAGCAAGATAGCGCGCCATATATGCCGCCGAGCGATCAACCTTGGTCGGGTCTTTTCCCGAAAACGCGCCGCCGCCATGTGGAGCCGCCCCGCCGTAAGTATCCACGATAATTTTACGGCCAGTCAAGCCGCAATCGCCATCAGGCCCGCCAATAATAAATTGTCCAGTTGGGTTTACATAAAATTCCGCCTCGTCACACATCCAGCCCTTAGGAAGCGCCGCCAAAACCTGCGGACGCACAATCTCGCGCACATCATTTTGCGTGAGTCCCTCAGCGTGCTGGGTAGAAACCACAATCGAAGTTGCTTTCACTGGTTTGCCTTTTTCATAAAGCAGCGAAACTTGGCTTTTAGCATCTGGCCCCAGACCTTTTTCTTTTCCGCTATGACGCACATCCGCCAGATTCTGCAATATACGATGCGACAAATGAATCGGCGCTGGCATCAGCGTTTCGGTTTCATTGCAGGCAAAGCCGAACATAATGCCCTGATCCCCTGCCCCTTCGTCTTTATTTTCTGCGGAATCAACACCAATAGCAATATCGGCTGATTGCGCGTGCAGATGTACATATACATCAACATTATCAGCATGGAAACCTTCCTGCAGATAGCCAATTTCCCGCACCTTATCACGGGCAATCTTTTCGATTTGTGCTTTGGTTAAATCTGCACCACGGGTTTCTCCAGCGATAACTATAGTATTAGTAGTTGCCAGTGTTTCGCATGCCACCCGCGCCTCCGGATTAATAGCAAGCATGGCGTCCACAACCGCGTCGGAAATCTGGTCACAAACCTTATCAGGATGTCCCTCCGCTACTGATTCACTGGTAAAAACATAATCGCTGCGGCTGGAAAATTGACTGGACATGGTAATGCTCCCCATAAATTTCTTATTACAAAAGCAGTATGGGGATTTGAGAAATATCTATTGTGCAGAAAACACAACGATAGCTTAGTCCATTTTTTATAAAGAAACTTTTGTTTCTTAAGGTGGTTGTCAAGCAACCCAAATCCCCACCTGTAAACTAGGGGTAAACTAAACTTTGGAAATCAGATGTCAAGCAAAATTCCACGCGAAAACGGTATCGGCTGTCCGCCTAATTACGTAACTACGAATTACGAACTAACGCAACTTTAATCAACAAGGGTTTTGTTATCAGCAACAGCACGCAGCAAATCTGCAAGGCGTTTACGCACAACAGGCTCTTTGATACGCTTGAATGATTTCATCATTTCCAGAGATTCGCGGTCTGATGCCTTGTTATCATGGTCGAACTGGGCAGCCGGCGTTTCCGCAAAACCACTGACCACGTTATGAACAGTAATATTCTGATCAATGCCTTCAAAGAAATAAGCAACCGGAACATTCATAAAGCGTGCGAATTCATACAGACGGCGTGCGTTCATTGCATTGCTGCCTTTTTCGTATTTCTGCACCTGCTGGAAAGTGATGCCAACTGCCTTAGCTACTGATTCCTGGCTAAGTCCCATTATGGTACGTCTTTGTTTAAGGCGTTTGCCAACATATCCGTCAATGTCGTGTTTTGTCATATAAATACTATGTAAGTTATTTTGTGTTTGATTGAATTTATTACAAATTTATACTGTCACTTTTCGCATAAAAAACAGAATTTGCAAGTGAAAATAATTAATTTTTCATTAACTTTTTGCAATGCAGTATAAAAAACAAGCTAAAACATATAGTTATAAAAGCAATAATATTTCCATACTTGGTATATAATGTGCCATATAGGCTGGAACGGCGCAGGGGAACATCCATTATCCCCTTAATTCCAAGGGCAAGTTGCTGCTTGATCTGTCCATATTCATCTATATAGGCGGTTATCCCGGTATTTGCCACCCGCACCAGCGGTAGCCCCTGCTCCACCGAGCGCATCCTTGCCATTGCAAAATGCTGATATGGGCCACTACTCATCCCGAACCAGGCATCATTGGTGACATTAAGCAGCCAATCCGGTCGATTATTGTTATCTGCCGCAAATTCCGGAAAAATTCCTTCATAACACACCAGAACGCTGACCGGCGGCAATCCTTGCCATTTAAGCGTCCTCACTCCTTCACCTTCGGAAAAATCCTTATCGCCCACCGGAAGTTTCAGGGATTTCGGAATTAAAAAACGTAAGGGCAAAAATTCGCCAAACGGCACCAGCACATGTTTATCGTAGTTCCCAACAATATAGCCACTGCCATCAATCATCACCACGCTATTATAATATTGCTTGTCATCACCTTCACCATCGGAGCGCAGCGCACCGGTGATAAGCAAAGCCCCTTCCGGCAACATTCTTCCAAGACCAGAAGAAAGTGATGTATCAGAGCGCAACACAAATGGGGTCGCTGTTTCCGGCCAGATAACATGGGTAATTTTTTCCAAGCCTTCACTGCGCGTAAGCTTTATATATTCCTCTAAATTTTCCTGCTGTAATTTTGGATTCCATTTATGTGGCTGGAGAATATTCGCCTGCACCAGCCGGAGTACTGCACCAGTCGCCTCGCCTTCTGTCGCGCTTTCTAACCTTGCATTTCCCCAAACTAACAAACCGGCAAACAATCCCCACACTGCCAGAACAAAAATTTTATTGGCTTTGATTATAGCAGTGGACGCGCCGAGTAGCACCGCAAAAAAAGTTAGCCCGTAAGCACCAAATATTGAAGCAAGCTGCAAGGAAGAATCACTGAAAGCAAAGCTGTAACCAGCCAGATTCCATGGGAAACCCGAGAATAAATGCCCACGCGCATATTCAACGATAAGCCAGATAGTGGAAAACAACCATACCCCCACCATTCCGCACTTGCTCTTTGTCACACCGCATTTATCCTTTGTCACCCCGCATTTATTGCGGGGTCTGGTATGACAGGCTAAATAAAACAGCAAACAAGCAACGCCAGGATATATGGCAATAATCGCATTGAGTCCAAATAAGGCAAAAGGAATTGCCCACGCAAATTTTTCCGGCTCGGTAAGCAGGGCGATGCAGAACCAGTAAAGTCCGCTGATATAAAATCCCCAACCCCACCACCAGCCATCAGCAAAAACCCTCTTCCATGACACTGAATTTCTCACCAGTATGAACAAACCGGCATAGGCAGGAATAATGAGTGGAAAAAAATAGAACGGAGCAAGCGTCAATGTCGCGCATATACCCATCGCGAAAGCAAATAAATTACGCCGCCAGCCAGCCAGCCTTTCTATGGAATCAAACATTACTTGAAGCGTTGACAATGCGAACTTTTTTAATGCTGCGCGGATCCGCTTCTAAAATTTCAAATCGCACTCCGGAAATATGCCGCACCGATTCACCTCTGGCAGGAACTCTCCCCAGTTGGAAAAATATGAGTCCGCCAAGCGTGTCAAATTCATTTTCTTTCTCTTCAGCAACCAGATCCAAGCCCAGCTCCTTCTCCAGTTTTTCTATTCTTATACGCGCATTCACCTCAAAAATACTTGGGGTAACGCGAGTAATTTTATCCTCATCCTCTTCATCGTCATGTTCATCCTGAATGTCGCCAACTATTTCCTCAAACAGATTTTCCATGGTAACCAGCCCGTCAGTGCCACCATATTCATCGACAACAATCGCAACATGGCTTCCGGCGTGGCGCATTTTCACCAGCAAATCCAATATACGCATCGAAGGAGGAACAAATAATATGTCGCGCAGCACCTGCCGCAGATTATATTCTTTCTCTCCACCTAACATTGGCATCAGGTCTTTAACATGGATAAAACCAAGAACCTTATCGAGAGTTTCATCATACACCGGAATGCGCGTATGCTGCTGCTCAAGTATGTGTGCTTTTAATTCCATAAGCGTAATATCAACCGGAACTGCCGAAATATCCGTGCGCGGCACCATAATGTCATTGACTCTGGTATCACCGAGATTCAACACATTATGCAGCATTACCCGTTCTTCAGGCTCAAGACGATCTTCCGCCTCGCCGCTATGCTCTTCGATAATTTCTTCAATTGTTTCTTTCAGCGAAGCATCATTCTTCGTCCCGGTTCTTAACTTAAACCATGCGCGAATTGAGCTTAAAAACGATGCGCGGGAATAATCAGAATCAGCCCTCCTGCCGCTTTCCAGCACAAGAGGCGGAGGCTTATCAGACTCAGACTCGTCCACAGGTAATATATTCAAATTACGTTTTGCAGATTCCATAATACTATACGCTATCTTTTACACAATTATTTATAAAATTACAAGTACGGATTGCTGATACCCAGTTTTTTCAATATCTTTATTTCCAATTTCTCCATAATTTCCGCTTGCTTACCATGAATATGGTCATAGCCAATAAGATGCAGAAATCCGTGAATAAGCAGGTGAGATGCATGATTCCTGAAAGTTTTTTCCTGTTCCTTAGCTTCTTTTTCGATAGTCTCCAACGCCAGAACTATATCACCTAGTTCATACCAATTTGCTTTCAAAATGCTATCAGTGGTCAGTTGTCGGTTGTCAGTAGCCAGTGAGGAAGCAGGAAACGAGAGTACATTCGTCGGTTTATTTTTCCCGCGATACTGGCTGTTCAACTCTTTTACAAAAGCATCATCCGCCAGCACAATTGCAATTTCAAAAACAGCTTTTTTGTCATACCAGCGAAGGCTGGTATCCATATTTTTTACTTCGGAAAAAGCCTCTTCCAGAACCATCCGCACAGTTTTAGTATATGGTCTTAGTCGCGTTTTCCATAATGGATTTTGAACATGGAATGAAATATCGAGATTTGTTTTCATAATTAAACAGGAAGCCTTTTATTCAAGGCTGAAATAAAATCCATCTTCTTATGCAAAACTCTAACAATAATAGGATCTTTTTTTACTATAAAGAAAATATAATGATGTTCGTGCCTGACCAATTTAATTTCTTTATCATCAATAAAGAGTTTTTTATAAACAACATCTCTAGCAATGATTTCTTCAAAACATTCAAAAATATTTTTAATGTAATTATTGGCTTGTTTCTCGCCCCATTTATCAACTGTATAATTCCATATTTCCCTTATATCTTTTATAGCATCTGGTGATAGCTCGTAGCGCATAAATTAAAGACCACGCTCAGCACGCGCTTCGGCAATTATTTCTTCCATAGTTACTTCGAAATATTCGCCTCTTTCTACGGCTTCTAAGCTCGGTCTAAGAAATTCCTCAAGCTTCTTGAATGCCTCTAATTCTTCTTGACTATATGGCTCTTCATCTGTGGAAGGCAATGTCTTTTCTATAATATAGTCTTTTATGCTTAATCCACTAATAGCAGCCATAGCCTTAATTTGCTGATGTTGTTGTTCAGAAATTTCTATAGAAAGCCTGCTCATATATTTCCCCCCTTATTGTGCATGGCTTATAGTAGCACAAATGTTCAATTTTGTCAAAAATGACAATTAATCAAGCGGCAGATTATTCTTCTTTTTCTTGTCCCACTCATCATAGGCTTTGACGATTTTAGCAGCAAGAGGATGGCGAACTACATCCGAATCGGTAAAGCGCACCACGCCAATTCCTTCAATGCTTTCCACTTTGCGGATAACGTCACCCAGCCCAGATTTCACGTCTTTCGGCAAATCAGTTTGCGTTAAATCGCCAGTGATAACCATGCGCGAATTTTCGCCAAGGCGGGTGAGAAACATTTTCATCTGGGTTGGCGTTGTGTTCTGCGCCTCATCAAGAATCACGAATGCATTGGCAAGAGTGCGCCCGCGCATAAACGCCAGCGGCGCGACTTCAATATCACCAACTTCCATATGTCGCGTCAGCTTCTCTGCTGGAATCATATCGTGCAGTGCGTCATAGAGCGGGCGCAGATACGGGTCGATTTTCTCCTTCAAATCACCAGGCAGGAATCCTAATTTTTCGCCAGCTTCTACGGCTGGTCGTGACAAAATAATTTTTTCTACCTTGCCTGAGGTAAACATGGCAACCGCCATCGCCACCGCAATATATGTCTTGCCAGTTCCCGCTGGCCCAAGCGTAAACACCACATCATTCTTGGTAAGGGCTTCTATATATTTTGCCTGCGCTGGTGAATAAGGCTTCACGCTTTTCTTCATCGTTTTTACAATGAGATCCTGCTCAACAAACGAGTTATGGTTTTCACTGCGCGAATCAACCTGCACAGCAGTCATGCGTATTGCCGCATCAACTTCTTTCGAGCCAACCTCACCGCCTTTTTTCAAATCAGAATAAAGAGATTCAACAACCGCTCGGCAAGCATCCACACTCGATTTCTCACCAGAAATCACCAGCATATTTCCCCGCGTCGTCGCCTGCACATTAAATTTTTTCTCGAGCTTGGCAAGGTGAATATCTTCGTCGCCAAACAGCATGGGCAGCAATGAATTATCCGTGAAAGCAATACTTACTGATTCACCAGTCTTCGCGCGCCTATCTTTCATTTGTTGCCCTTCATTGATAAATGAACACCTGCGACTATTCTAACACGCCCACGCAACAAAATAAACACATATCCATGCTCTTAAAGTCTATCTAACCACCTCACCAGTCACGCTATTTAGGAATCCGCCAGTGACTTTCACATCGGCGATAGTACCACGCACAGCACCGCCACCATTTACATATACTGACTGCATATGTTCGCCTTTACCGAGCAACTGCCCGTCAAATTTTCCATCCCTATCAAACAGCACCTTGATGGTTTTTCCTACAAATGACTGGTTAAAAGCGGTTTGTTGCTCATGCACCAGTGCCTGCAAACGCGCCAAGCGTTCCTGTTTTACCAGCTCAGGCACTTGATTTTCATCCACCGCTGCTGGCGTTCCCGGCCGCTGGCTATATTTGAAACTATAAACCGAAGCATACCCGATTTTGCGGATTAAATTCATGGTATCTTCAAAATTTTCGTCAGTTTCGCCCGGGAAACCAACAATAAAATCCGAAGACATAGCAATATCCGGACGCACTTTACGCAGCCTTTCAACAATATCAAAATAAAGCTCAGCTTTATGTTTACGGTTCATTTTTTTGAGAATCTCGTCAGAACCGGATTGCACCGGCAGATGCAAAAACGGCATCAATTTTTTCTCGCTGCCATGAATCGCAATCAGATCATCAGACATATCGCGCGGATGCGAAGTCATATATCTTATGCGTTCCAGCCCGTTTATCTGCGCCAATGCGTCGATTAAACCCGCCAGAGAAACAGAGCCATGGTAAGCATTAACATTCTGACCAAGCAAAGTAATTTCCTTTGCGCCGCCATCTACCAATTTGCGGGCTTCAACAAGAACATCATTAAACGGGCGCGAATATTCCGCCCCTCTGGTATATGGCACAACGCAGAAACTACAGAATTTATCGCAACCTTCCTGCACCGATAAAAACGCGCTAACCCCTTGTGAATTACTAACTTCGGGAAGTCTGTCAAACTTATCGACTGGTGCAAAATCCAGCTCCACCACCCCGCCATTATCGCGAATCGCCTTGGTTACCATTTCCGGCAACTGGTGATAGCTCTGCGGCCCAAAAACCATGTCAACATATGGCGCGCGCTTAATAATTTCCGCGCCTTCCGCCTGCCCCACACAGCCACCAACCGCCACCAGCATTTTATCGCCGCCAGCCTTTTTCTTATCTTTTTCTTTGCGAATCCGCCCTAAATCAGAATAAACCTTTTCATCAGCTTTTTCGCGGATATGGCAAGTATTGAGGATAACCATATCAGCGTCTTCATAGCTGTCACTGGCAGTATATCCCAAAGGTGCCATGACATCGTGCATCCGCACCGTGTCATAGACATTCATCTGGCAGCCATAGGTTTTTATATAAAGTTTTTTAGACACAGTAATCCGCAGTCTCTCTCATTTGTTAATTATGTGAGCTTTTAAAGCCTGCCAGCCATTATCGCAAGGGGAATGTATAAAGTTGCCTGCTACAACTTGCACTTTTCACTAAAAAGTTATATATTTACATTCATCCGGAAAAGATACTACCTGCATTCATCATGCTAAAAGCCTCTAAAAACCTGGGGTTTTAGGGATATATAAAAAAATTATAAAAAAATGCACTATCGCTGTTGACAGGTTCAAAATGGGTGGCTATACATTGCCTCCCTTTACGAGATAAAGTGGATTTAAAGATTTTGCGGAGGAATCCGGGAATCTTTTGTAGATTGATATTGTGAATAGGTTTTTCTGACATCATATACATTGTCAGTTGCGGGAAAAGGGACGCACACGTAGTAATACGGATGGCCCAATTCAGACTGGCAATGGAATTTTGATGAGTTGATGAAATTGGATTGTTGAAGATGCAGTTCTAAAAAGCGTAAGCTGTTTAGCTCTGTACGTTCATAATTCAGACATCGTTCAAACTAAACTCAAGAAACTGATTAGCAATAATCAGTATAATTAATTAGTATGTTAAATAAATATGATAAGTGCATCTGGTGGATGCCTTGGTGGTAAGAGGCGATGAAAGACGTGCTACGCTGCGATAAGCGTCGGGGAGCTGCGAAGAAGCTTTGATCCGATGATCTCTGAATGGGGAAACCCACCGCGTATGCGGTATTTTGAACTGAATACATAGGTTCAAGAAGCGAACCTCGGGAACTGAAATATCTAAGTACCGAGAGGAAAGGAAATCACAGAGACTCCCTTAGTAGTGACGAGCGAACAGGGACTAGGCCAATGGTTATAAAATAAAAACTGGAATGCTTTGGAAAAGGCAGCCATAGTGGGTGATAGCCCCGTACAGGTAAAAAGTTTTATAATCTTCGAGTAGGGCGGGACACGTGAAATCCTGTCTGAATATGGGGCGACCACGCTCCAAGCCTAAGTACTCCTTACCAACCGATAGTGAACTAGTACCGTGAGGGAAAGGTTAAAAGAACCCCGGCAAGGGGAGTGAAATAGACCTGAAACCGGATGCATACAAGCAATAGGAGCCCCACCACTAAAATGGTGGGTTGGCGCAGTAAATGTGCCAAACAAACTTACAGATGGCAGGGATACGTAACAAGTATCCACGCGACCATTTTAGTGGTGGGGTGACTGTGTACCTCTTGTATAATGGGTCAGCGACTTAATGTGTGAAGCAAGCTTAAGCCGATAGGTGTAGGCGCAGCGAAAGCAAGTCTTAATAGGGCGAATTAGTTTCACGTATTAGACCCGAAACCTAGTGATCTAGCCATGGTCAGATTGAAGGTGGGGTAACACCTACTGGAGGATCGAACACACGCCCGTTGAAAAGGTCGGTGATGAACTGTGGTTAGGGGTGAAAGGCCAATCAAACTGGGAAATAGCTGGTTCTCCGCGAAATATATTTAGGTATAGCGTCGTACGAATACCTCGGGGGGTAGAGCACTGGATAGACTAGGGGGGCCCAAAGCCCTACCAACTCTAACCAAACTCCGAATACCCGAGAGTAATATACGGCAGTCAGACAGTGGATGCTAACGTTCATTGTCGAGAGGGAAACAACCCAGACCGTCGTCTAAGGCCCCAAAATTGTAGTTAAGTTGGAAAGGATGTGGAACGGCCATAACAGCCAGGAGGTTGGCTTAGAAGCAGCCATCCTTTAAAGAAAGCGTAACAGCTCACTGGTCTAATAGCTATTCTGCGCCTAAAATGTAACGGGGATCAAACTACATGCCGAAGACACGGACTTAAATTTATTTTTAAGTGGTAGCGGAGCGTTCTGTAAGCCTGTGAAGCAAGTCCGACAAGGAATTGTGGAGGTATCAGAAGTGAGAATGCTGACATGAGTAACGACCAACAGTGTGAGAAACACTGTCGCCGAATGACCAAGGGTTCCTGCGTCAAGTTAATCTGAGCAGGGTTAGCCGGCCCCTAAGGCGAGGCTGAAAAGCGTAGTCGATGGGAACCACGTTAATATTCGTGGGCCTGCTGGTAGTGACGGATTCTGCGTTTTGTTCGAGATTATTGGATTTCTCGGGCGGGGCAAAGGGTTCCAGGAAATAGCTCCAGCACTATAGACCGTACCCGAAACCGACACAGGTGGTCAGGTAGAGTATACCAAGGCGCTTGAGAGAACGATGCTGAAGGAACTAGGCAACTTGCTCTCGTAACTTCGGGATAAGAGAGCCCCATGTGAAGGCAACTTTATATGGGGGACACAAACTAGGGAGTAGCGACTGTTTATTAAAAACACAGGGCTGTGCAAACGCGATAAGCGGATGTATACGGTCTGACGCCTGCCCGGTGCTGGAAGGTTAAAAGGAGATGTGCAAGCATTGAATTGAAGCCCCAGTAAACGGCGGCCGTAACTATAACGGTCCTAAGGTAGCGAAATTC
>ERZ1292625.468-Hain-H41-01um-R1-468-length-61963-cov-14_pt1 | contig 38268 bp, 58 predicted proteins | sample MGYA00564400_ERZ1292625 | MGnify/ENA primary metagenome ERZ1292625 (study PRJEB36523, sample SAMEA6512639) | groundwater metagenome | collected 2019-01-08 | study: AquaDiva: Metagenomics assemblies of 32 groundwater samples
CTTGTTTGTTTGTATCCAGATTGCTTTAATATAACTACCGACGATAGTTTGGTAAACCGAATACACGAAATCGAAACTAACATGCGTTGTGGGGTAGGTTTTACATGAAACTTGAATATGTAGCTGATCATGAACCTTTTTACAAGAAATATTCCTCTGACGCAGGTCTCGATATTTGTTCACCGCGTTCTTTTATTGTAGGTAGTAAGAAGTCATATTTCTTACGTACTGGTATTCGTATTAAGCCTCCAAAAGTACCTTTCTTTCTTCGTCCATGGATTACTTATGGTATTTTAGTAGTAGCCAGGAGCGGTTTAAGTGTTAAGAGCAATCTTGAGGTAGGTGCTGGTTTAATTGATTATCATTATAGGGGTGAATTTGGGATTCAACTTTACAATTGGTCACAAAGTCCACTCTTCTTTGAAAAAGGAAGTCGTGTTGCTCAATTGATGTTTATTCCAGTACTTAAGATCAATAAATTCAAAAAAGTTACAGAGTTTAAAGAAACCGATCGCGGAGAAAAAGGTATTGGAAGTACTGGGATATGAGTAGGCTTATAGCAGTACAATATTTACCCCTAACATTTGAAGAATCATTTCCTAATGGTACTAAAGATACTTTTCCAGATAGAGACTGGATAGAACCTCGTTTATATATTACTCCCGATCATCTATACTTAGTTCCCTATTGGACTAGCGAAGGTGGAAATAGAGGAGTAACTTACTATGAGAGAAAATTAGATATTATAGATTGGGATATAGCTTGGAAAGATCTTGAGGAAGCACGTATAGCTCTAAAAGAGTACTGGGACTATGAATTGGAGGTAAAATGAGTCAATTACTAACCAAAGAAGAACAAGACTTTTTCGAGAAATTTTTCACCTCCAAATGGGAATTAGCACACGATCGATGTATTGAACAGCTACAGGAGTTAATGAATACAAGACGTCTTAAGTTAACCAAAGAAGCACTTAACTCTATTAAAAGCGATCTCTATAATTTAATAGTTTCAATGATTGATCGTAGAGATTTTGAAGTTGATTTTGCTATAGTTGAAGGAAGTTCAGTTAAATTTACTTTAATACCCTCAAGTGATCTTGAGCTTCTTCTACAGCAAGAGGCTGAAATTCTAAAAGAAGGTGACCCAAATGTCTTTCGACGTACAATTTGGAGGGGTTAGATGAGTGAAGAAACTAAATACAGTACCTATCAAGTTTTAGAAGCTACTTTTGTATGTGGTGAGAAAAAAGAAGTAGTACAAGGTATAGATTTAGAATATAGTAGATTTTGTTTAAAGAAAGAACATCTTGAGTTGTTAGGTATAGAAGTAACTCGAACTAGTGAAAATACAGTTACTTTCACTAGACTATATAAATAATACCTCTTCTCAAACGATTGGATTTTTGTTCAATTAGTTTGATTTTTTTTGTTTTGGTATATTATAAGTAAGAAAAACAAGTAGGTAGTCACGATGGGTTGGGCAGATCCTCATATACGTGTTTTAAAGCAAGGTCAAGAGGTACAATTTCGACCAAGTGGTAATTCGATGGTAGGTCGAATTAATAGTAAGCAATTAGTTACAGTATCACCTGATATTAGCGATGTTAAGGTAGATGATATTGTACTATGTCGAGTTATGGGACGTGACTACTTGCATATCGTAGAAGCAAGAAAAGAAGATCAATATTTAATTCGAAATAATCGTGGTCTTACCAATGGTTGGACTAGACAAGTTTACGGAAAGTGTATTAGGATTGAAGACTAATGAAAATAGTTTGTATAAGTGATACACATACGCAACATCATAGATTGGATATGCCTGAGGGTGATCTTCTGATTCATGCTGGTGATATTACAAATCGTGGTAGTATTGTTGATGCTATTAAACTTAATAAGTGGCTTGGTACTCTTCCATATAAGCATAAAGTAGTTATTGCTGGTAATCATGATTTTTGTTTTGAAGATTACTATAATGCTAGTGTACAAGAAATGACCAATTGTATTTATCTTCATGATAGTCAAGTTACTATTGATAAGTATGTAATATGGGGCTCACCCTATACTCCCACGTTCTCAAATTGGAGTAATATGAGAGATCGAGGTCCAGAGATTAGACGACATTGGAACATGATACCAGACAATACAAATATCCTTGTAACTCATGGTCCACCATATGGTATTTTAGATTTAACTGATACTAACGAACATGCCGGTTGTGAAGATTTAAAAGATATTGTCATGAGAATTAAACCTTTTCTTCATGTATTTGGTCATATTCACGAAGGTTATGGACAACTAGAATATAAGGGGATTACTTTCGTAAATGCAAGTTCTGTTAATTCAAGATATCAACCAGTAAATCCACCAATAGTAATAGAAGTATAGAGAATGCACTCAATAGTAGCCATTAGATTTCAACTTATAGTAAGCTTTATAATAGTTATAAGTAGTTTTCTATGGTGTTTGACTAGCTTTACCTATTATTTATTTGATGGTTATTCCTTGTGGAGATGGATAGTTGATCTTAGTCTTGTCTTATTTTCTATTGGAGTAACACTTGAAATTTTTAAGAAGTACAGAGAGAAGTATCCACTATGACTAGTGATTATTTCCGACACTATAAGACCAATGGAATCTATCAAATAATTACTCAGAATGCTAAAGACTCTAATACACTGGAACCATTGGTAGTATATTTAAATATACACACCAAAGAAATTTGGGTACGTAAAAAAGAAGAATTCTTTGAGTATGTTAGTACTGATAGTCTTGAACTTGTAAAACGTTTTACACCAGTAGATCCAAGAGAGCATATTCAACTTTACTATGGAGATTTCTAATGTGACTAATAAGATATTAGGTTGGGTTCATAATGATGATGGTACAAGTGATTTTTATATTGAAGAAGATGGTAAGGAAGTCTGTTTTAAAAATGCTTGGATGACTAACTATAGTTGGGGTGATATTAACCCTGAAACTATAGAGACTAAGTCAGTGATTGCTATTACTCCTACTAAGATAGTACAGGGAACAAAAACTCCTATTCAAGTCAATGGACAGACTATTGGTATAGTTCAAGACTTCAAACTTACTACTGGTACCGATAAGTTTAAGAAGGTAGATAGACTAGGTCCATTTAAGTTTGAAGTTGAGGAGTTATAGTATGACAAGTTGGATTGAATATATGAAAACACAGAAATCCAAAGAACATGACGTTGTAAACGGAGAAGTAGTTTTTCCGTGTCGTGTTAATTTTAGAGAACTAGAGATAGTAGCAACTAGTGGAAGATTTTTTCGACTCAAGAAAGATTTTCATGTTGAAATACGAGAGGATAAGACTTATTTGGTTTTTGAGAAGCCAATAGATTCTAGAACTAAATTCTGGATTACTTCCTATGAGAATGCACAGGATTGTTAGTCTGAAGTCTTCGTATAATATACAAGTCATTTATCTTTTTAATCTGTAATTTTTTAGGTCTAACGACGTTCCTACTAGAAGGTTACAGTTTTTTGTTGTCTATACTTTGTTTTGATAAACTTTTAAACTAGTAAAATATTGGTATGAGTTATATTTTAAAAGAAAACGAGAGATCAGTTCTCTATACTCCTATTAAGTTGAAAAGATTTAGGAGAAAACTACTAACATCTTTTCAGTCGCTAGATTTTTATACTTCTAGTCTTAAAGTCTTTTCTTTTGGTGCACATTATCGTTGTTATCCAAGACAAGTTACTTATAACAGTGAACAAATTAACAAGCATAAGTTACGTAGTGATACTTATCTTCTTACTGGAGTATATTATGAGATCAATCGAGAAGTTCAAAGAACAGTTATACCGAAGACTTCATCCGATGTTGAGTGGTGGAGGAATCTACAGATCGAAATACCATATTATTTTCCAAAAAATGAGACTGATACTTTCTGTATCGATTCCATTACTTCAATATTACCTAACCAAACCAGCGTTTATTCGAGACCTAGATTTACAAACTCCTTACAACAAGAATTCAAATCTAAGAAGAAAATATCTTCTACCTTGTTTAAGAAATCCTTCTATGGACAAGCAAATGCTCAAAGATATAGGTTTGAAACAGTATGTAGATGAAGAATATAGTTTTTGGGATTCCTCGATTGATTTTAGGACAAAGTTTACTTTTATGATTGGTATTCATAGACCTCTTCCTGTTGTTAGTGGTAAACAGTTAAAATATCCACGTCATATTATGTATCATTGGGAAGATATTGGAACTGACGATACAGTTTGGTGGAAAATACCTTATAAGACTTTGAAAAAACTAGAAAAGCGTTTTTTAGTAGATTATAGATACGAGAGGAAAGCAGCTTGATGGACATTTTAGAGTACAAGTTGATTACTACTTATAGTCCAGAGTTTGTTCGTACAATTCGAGATATAATGCTAGAACCCAATTCTGTAGGCTATGATACTTTAGATACCAAATGTATTTATTTTAGGAATTTTGAAGCTGATAAACCTTATTGTGTATTGTCAGATCATAGCAAGTGTTTAGATCTGATAGATGATGATTTACTAAGAACACATGCTACTAAAGCCTTGGGGTATGCTCAGTTGAATTTAGGTAATTTCGTAGCAGTAGAGGATCTTTTAAGTGAAAATATGAAGGATGTTCAAGTAACTCTCTATCACTATATCATTGAGTATAAGTTGAGTTATTGTCGGACAATTGTCTTACGAAACGTTTTTACTAATGAGATTTCTACTTGCTCTCATGGTTTCTTTAAGAATAATTTTCAAAAAGCAGATACTTATGATAACTATAGGGAATATTCGATGAGGAGATATTAGTGTCAGATTTACTTAATGATAAAGAGCAATTTCAACTTCAATTTGATGGTATTAGAGATACATTAGCAAATGAGAATTTTGCTAATTCTAGTCAGTATAATCGTTCTACTTATAGAGGAGATGGTGCTTGTACAGGTTGGGTTTTTGAACCAGAGAAAGCAATCGAGGAGACTCGTAAGGAGATGAAAGAATTTTTTACACTTGTTTTAGGTAAATTAGATGAACTAGAGAAGAGAGTACAGATGCTAGAATGAAAACTTATTTAGTTAAAAATTGGTTTGATGGTAATCCAGAGAGAATGACTCCAGAGTTCATTGAGAATTCTGTTACATTGGTAAAAAAGAAACTACCGAATATACCAGTGAATAAGTTCTCTCCAGATATTAAAACAACTGGAGTCTATGTTACTGGAACCTCTAAAGAAAGTGCTTTTGCTAAAATTACAAAGCTTGGTTGGAAGTATTATGATAAGCTACATAAAGAAAAAGAGCGAAGAGAGCATGAAACTATACAGAAGTTTATTTATCTTAAAAATAGAAAGAGTTTAGTACAGTATATTCAGTATCTTTTCAACGATCTAGAGCTTGATCCTACTTTATTGGTAGAGACATTTAAGATACAAGATAATCTAGACGATGAAGAGAGTTATATTCCTCTTTTTAAGAATCTAAAAGTAAGTCAGATTAGACATAGACCTAGAAAGTATCCTTGTATTATGTATGTTTGGATACAGGATGTAGTTGACTTTAGAATGGGAACAGATAGATTTCGTCTAGTTCAGTATCAAAGTCTTAAGGGGATGAAAGGTTTTGAGTGAGCTAGTAACTAGAGAAGAAAAGAAAGTCTTCATACGAGAAAAGTTAGAAGCTTTACAAGAGGCTTTAAGTAAAGATAACTATATTCAAAAATCTCCTTGGGTAGTAGGTAAAGAAGCAGATTTATTTAAAAGTATACAAGAAAGAGATCGTCTTTTATTTAAGTTGATTGCTATTATTCTCGAGGAGTTAATTGACTTATGACACAATTACTAACTAAAAAAGAAAAGCAACAACTTTTAAGAGAAAAGCTCGATAAATTACTAGAAATGAATTATGAAACTTTTTATCCAGTAAGACAAGAAGACTACGAGTCGGTGGCTAATCGTGTTCTTGCTTGGAATACGTTTGAGACATTAGCTGAGCTTATAGGTATAGTAAATATTTTGTTTATCGAAGAGTATGAGACCTAATTCAATATGCCACAATATCCACTTGTACAAGATACTAATATCTATTATTTAGTCGACTTCATCAAGAGTAGTAGAGACGAAATTTTTATCGAGGAAGAGACTAGATATTTTACCTACAATAAAGATAAAAATTTCACTCTAGAACATATTTTTATTTGTTTGGTAGATTTGGATAATAGTATAAGACAAGTGTATCGTGAAAGTATTGACTATTATCTTGCAATAAAAGATCGAGAACTTACTATATGTCCTATTTTTCAAACTTGGTTCTATAACTATACTTTCAAGGAGTTAAGACCTCTAAAACATAAGATTCGAGTAGTAGCTAAGTTCAAAAAATCACCAGACTTTGAAGCGATTTTAGGGTTCTATCAAAATGGTTTAATTTCAACAAATGATGCATTAGAAAGGTTAGAACAATGAGCAATTTTTTAGAAGAACAAGAGTATTTTCGTGTAAGAGAAGAGTTAAAGGAACAAATACGTGAAGAAGTACAAGAGGAACTACGAAACGATGCTGTTAGAGTTTTGAATGAAGCATTTGAGTTAGACAAAGGTGGACTTAAAGCATTATTTAGAGTGAAAGTTGCTACTAATGATGCTTTATCCGATCATCCAACTATTCAAGTACTCGAGAGACCTGATAATAAGGGAACATATACCCTCGGTGTGTTAGGTCTTCTAAATGGAATACTTGGTGTAGATGAGAATTCGTGTGGTTTTGTGGCTGGACTTTTCGATGACGAAACTGACGAGCTAGTTGGTTTTTCACGTTATAATGCTGTTTAACATTTAATTGTTAGTAACGAAAAACCTATAATTAAAGTAAGAGAATAAATTCTCTTACTTTAAGGTCCTTTAGTTCAATGGTAGAATGTCTCATTTACACTGAGCAGATGAAAGTTCAATTCTTTCAAGGACTATTCGGTGCATGAAGTATCTCCTTGTAATTTTTGACAAACAAACTTTTAGCACGTAGCAATACGTGCTATTTTCTTTTAGTATATTATTTGTAGTAAGATTGGAGTTTATTATGGATAAGAATGTTATTGTATTAGTTCCTGGTTCTGTTGTCGATAATTCTACGAAAGAATATATTGATCAACATAGACATGTTTTTCCGTTATTCGAGGATAGAATGTTAGGTGACTGTAGTTGCGGTGCTCAACCTAGTATAGATACATTTAGGAGTTAACTGATATGTCACAAGAAGTTCAAGCAATTGTAGTAGTAGATCCAGAGGTAGAAAACAGTTTTAATGGTTGGAAAGATCAAATTCTACTTGCTCTTAAAGCGAATCCTAATCATTTTATTGTACGTCTAGAGATGACACAGCTTACTTTTGAGAAGTTCTATCTTTCACATGGAGCTCGTGACTATATAGATAGAAACACCTACCTAGAGGGACATAGCCATAAGCTTGGTTATTTTCTCAGTGCAATGATCGTTAGAACTGATTTCGATAGTTCACCTTTTAACATGATTAATGTAATTACCAAAGAAGGTGAACTTTATAGCTTTACTACTTCATAGAAAGCAAGTGTTATACTACAAGATTTCGAACTACTAAATTTCTAGTATAATATTAGTAAGAGTTTATATTCTATAACTCCTAATTTGGTGGATTTAGAGTTAATTTTCGAGATAACAGCAACCTTACGAGGTTGCATTTTTTTGAAGTTTTTGAGTTAGGTAGAATATATTATTAGAGGAAATTATGAGGAGAAACCTATGTTAAACATTCAAATAGAACCGATCCTTGGACAAGCAGAAATAGCATTATTAGTTCTTCGTATGTCCAATACTATACATGGTAAAAAGCAATTCAATATTGCTAGTCAAGAGTCTTATCTAGAAGCAATGAACTCTCTTATTCAAGAAATGGGAAACAGTGTAGTAGAACCATTAGCTCTTGACAATCCTAATTCTATGCCAAAGTATAAGTTTAGAGTTAAAGGAACAAATACTTTTTGGTAATTAAATGAGACCAACATATATTGAATATGAGACAGTTTATGAGTACAAGTTATTTAATTGGGTAATTTTTACTAAGAGAGTTCCAGTAACCAAAGAAAAACGTTGTTTTCTCGACGACTTAGAGACAAATGATGTGATTTATTGGAAAAATAGAAGTAATTGTTATTATTTAGGTAGATTAGATGAGATTCGGGTTACTCGTAATACTTGGGATAGTATTGTAATCCAAGTTAAACATTGTATTGATCCTTATATACAGAAAACTAGTGATCAACATACTTACTTACCAGTTAGTTATTCTCAATATTGCTGTCTTATAGATTATTGTTTGATTACAGAAATGAACAACTGGCATGTTAACTCATTTACTTCTATTTTGTGTGGATAACATTTTATTGTGAGTAAGGAAACATTTATAATTTATATGTAGATAGAAAATACCTACTGGGCTGGCGAAATTAGGTAAACGCAGCAGTCTTCGGTAAAACTGAGTGCCTAAGAGGAAACTCTTAGTGTAGAACCTCTCAAATTCGAGGAAGCCTTAACAAGTCATGTTGATGGTAATCTCGAGCTAAATCTTAGAAATAAGAGAAGTGTAGAGACTAGACGGGAGGTACCTAAATACTAGAAAAATAGTACAAGGTAAAGGAATAGTCCAGACCACTAAACAGATTTTCTGGTAGTGAAAACTATAGTGGTAAGAAAAACTGCTATCCGTAAGGATTTTCGGATTCAAGTTCCGAGCCCAGTATTTATAAGACTTTTCTCTGGTAAGAAAGCTGATAGCAATAGGTTATCAGCATTTTTTTTGTTAAAAATGAGGATAGTAAAATATAAGTAAGAGGTATTAAAATGAAAACTCTTGAAAAGAAGACAAAGAAAAAACTTACACATACTACTTTCGTTGGTACCGTTGGATACTTAAACCAAGAATTCAAAAACTTTAAAGATAGTCTTGAACCTAATTCTATTTTCCAAAGAGTACAAGCAACACCCTTTAAAATTGTAGACAGAAAATTTGTCTATGACTTTACCAAAGTTGAACTAGAAGTTTGGTATTATGGTAAGGAAGAAAAAGAAGAAGAAGGTTGTCTTGTTTATTGTGATCAGAATTTAGTAGGACCGTGTGAAAAATAATGACACTACGTGAAGATGTTTATCGTGGTATTATTAACAAGGGTGTAAATGCTGTTCGTAATTTAGGTTACAAAGATTGTACAAGAGACAATTTGTTGATTGATCCTATCTATAAGAAAGAAATTAAAAAAATACTTCTTAAGTCGCAAGAAACAATGCATGGAGTAAATCCAGTATTAGACGAAGTTACTAAGTCGATACTCGAGAAAATAGGAGATTAAATATGAGTAGAAGAAAAAGTAAACCTTTACCTCCTTTTATTTATGTAAATGGTAGTCATTATCAAGTAATGGAGGGAAGTACACACGATAACATGATCCTTCAGCTAATGGATGGTGCTCCTAAGGGTATATTTCAAGTTGGAACAGTTGCTCGCTTTCTTAAAGTGGGACAAGAAGTCTATGTCCAAGGATATGTAACTGAAGTACACGAAAAAGGTCATAGTGTAGAGATTAACTCACAATGGTTTAGAAATCGGAAAATATACATTCCGTGAGTGAATTAACTAGTCAAGAAAAGATTTTAGTTGAAGGTGCAGTTTCTCTCCTGAAAGATTTAGGTCATAGTGAGTGTAACTCTGATAATCTCTTTACAAATACTACTTATTCTAGTTGGTTCTTAGAACGTTTAGAGGAGAATATAGTTAGATATTCTAAAGATCATCCAATACAAGAAATTCTTCAAAGCTTAAAGGATAGAATCCCATGAGTACTTCAACCATTGCAAAAGAGAAAACAGAAGAGCTATTAGGTAGTGGAACTCTAGTCAGCGGTGACTATTTTCATGAGATGTTTTCTTTCTACTACGTAGTTTTAAGTGTAGACAGAGGATTAGTTGAGTATTTCACAGGCTATCCTCATAATTTTGAAAATGTATTAGCTAGTGGTAAATATCTTAGGACCTCTATCAAGGAATTTGTTAAAAAGTGTAGTTACGGAGGTACAACTAAAGGTTATCATGTATCTTATGGTGGTAACTCTCCTAAGATGGTAGAGAGTTTACTTGATTTACGTGCACTAAGAGAACTATTTGACTTTGAAAAAGGTATTTGGATTAGAGTAGAGAGAGTAAGTGACAAGAAAGAGTTCAACTGTTATTGTTTAGTTACAAGAGATACTCCTCGTACAAGTAGTTTCATCGAGTCTTTAGCTCCGATGTTTGTGCTTGACGATAATTCTAATGTCATAGAAGCTGCTAGTGATCCATGGGAATTAGACAAACCAATACCTACAGAGTATATTGATCCACTCAATGGAACTCGAATAGTTTTGGGGATTGTAAATATTGATCATAGCTATAAAACTGCAAGTAAGTCTAATAGACTTAGATACTATGATAATTACGATAAATGTAGTAGAAAAGAGTTTTAATGACAAATTCTGAACAAGAAGTCAACGAAAATGTTTTCTGGAGTGATATTCCAAAGTCTTGGTATAACAAGTTTTCACATTCTCATACAATTGGATTTGATGTAGAGACAAGTGGACTTGAACAAAATAGAGATAAAGTTTATAGTATTTCTCTAATGGACGAAGACGAGGACATCGTTATTGTAAGATTTACTGATCACGGTGAATTGGGATATCCTGATCTTATTGCTAGACTATTGCAAAACGAATCGATAGTAAAAGTAGCACATTATGCTTTGTTTGATTTAAAGATGTTACGTACAAGTTTTGGTATGGTGAATTTCAGTAATATCTATTGTACGTGTATAGCAAGTCGTCTTGTAAGAACCTATGCACCTTCTCATTCTTACAAAGACATGGTAAAAGAACTATTCAAAGTTGACTTGAAAAAAGATACTGCAAGTACTCCTTGGTTCTTAGATCAACTGACAGATGAGCAGATACGCTATCAAGAAAACGATGTACGGTATTTATTAAAGTCTCGAGATTTACTCAATCAATATGCGGAAAAATTGGAACGCAGTAAATTAGTATTAGACACGATGAAAACACTCCCAACTATAGCAGAACTCTATGCACGCGGTTGGAGCAATACATTATTTTAGGAGAATCTAATGAGACCTCGGATATTAATTGATTTAAACAAAGAAGATCTTAACAATTTTAAAGTCCAACTTGTAGCACCACAAGAGGATGGAAAAGACAATAGAGTTGAAGTTCTTAAGAATATTTTCAAATTAACAGGTGTTGTAACTAGTGGTAAGTTTAACTTTGTAGTTAATTTCACAGAAGCTATTCCCAGCGAGAGTTCATTACTTAAATTAGTAAATCGAGAACTAGCATTTAATCACGAGAATGTAGACTTAGAACTCTCGATTCGAGGTGAACTCTATCAGATAGAATGTATTCTGACTAAGAACACGGGTGAATTTAAGATTTTTCAAGTGTTAGATGGATTACAGATTCAAGAACATTATTCTGGTGTAAGACTTGAAGTACTACTTCAAGATCCTGCTAATGGTACTCTACTTACAAATGTAGAGTTAATTAAACTATTAGGTCAGGACTATTAAGCTTTAACCTTTCTAGGTTAACCGTAGTTATCTTCTGCCCAACTACGGAATATTCGACGGGTGACTCGCTAAGGTAGTTTAGGTCTTGCTACCTTAGCATTTTTTTGGAAATTCTGTGAGACACTATAATAGAAATACACAAGATCAATAGGAAATTTAATTATGAGTATGACAAAGTACGGAAGTTCTTATTCTAATGGTGATTGGAAGTGTCGTTCCTGCAAACACGTATTCGAGGGTGCTGAGAAAGAATGTCCAAAGTGTAAGTCAAATGCTATTGGACCTATCCCCAATGTTTTAAGTAATCCACCTTCTGTTTCTTGGGACGACAAGGAGAAGAAATAATGACCGGAAGTGTGTTTAACAATAATAACAATCGCTATTCAGTAGAGAGTACTGAACGAGGACGAGTTTTTAGAGCAGGTAGTTCCCAGAACGCTGGCATTAATGACATGAAACAAGCTGCTCAATTAACTGAAAAAGCTGCTCGAATTCGTGCACTTGAATTAAAGCAAAAAAGTGGAACTATTACGCCACAGGAGCTTGCTGAGTTAGAAAGTATCCTTGGACGAGCTCTTCAAGCACCAGCACAACAACCAGTAGCTCAAGTTCAAGAAAGTACTTCGGTACTGGATAGAATGAGTTGCTCTATTGATTGGAAACGCTATCTAGAGGAAACCAATTATCGTAAGTTAGTACATTGTATTGTTGACTATCATAGTACTAAGTTTGAATTATCTAATATTGAGGATACTCGTAAAGACCTAGAGCTTGCTGCTTTAAAGAAGAAATCTGATTTACAGCAAGAAATGCTAATTAAGTTAGCTAAAGGTGAGAAGATCGATGAAATACCTACTTTTGAGGATGAAGTTAATATTGGTGCAGTAATAGAGGAATTAAATAATAGACTACTCTTAATTAAAGCACATATTTTAGACTTAGAAAGAATGGGAATTACTCTTTCTTCCCCTTTAAGTGTTAATGGTATTCCAGTAGGAAGTGCAAGTGCTTTTATTGACCGACCTGCTGCTAATATGTTAACGACTGGCTATACACAACCTGTTCATCGTATGAATCCAGCTAATTTAACTGATGTACCCTCTCGCAATGGAGATATGGATAGACCTCTTCGTACAAAGATGACACCAGAGGAGGCTGCTATGGCTAAAGCACGTAAGTCAGCAAGACGTGTTGAAGCAGGTCAAGAAGTCTATGGAAGACGCTATGCTGATTCACGTCCGGGTACCAATGTAGTAAATAATACCACATCAGTAACTCCTAAGGATCCAGCAGCAGTAGACGCTTTATTTCAAGAGGCAATGATGCAACAGGATTTAGAGATGCAAAGTCTCAGAACAGAAAGTTCTGATATTATTCAATAGTAATATATTAATATGTGATCAATATCCTCTATAATTAATTTACACAGTCTAGAATTATAGAGGATATTCATATGCTAGAGACTCTTTTAATTTTAATTGTTCTCTTGTGGTTATTGGGTTTTGGTACTGCTTATACTTTCGGTGGACTCTTACATCTCTTATTAGTAGTTGCGATTGTTCTTGTAGTTGTTAAGTTAATTCAATCTATACCACGAACTTAAAATTTTCAAAAAAATAGACATTTATAGAGTATAAATGTCTATTTTAGTGTTAGGTTTTAGGTTTTACAGCATCTAGATTGATATGAATGAGTTCCTGTGCTCTTTTCATATCTACTGAAGGTGGAGTATTTTCTACTAATTTCTCGGTAGCAATATTGAGCTTTTTCTCCGGAGACATAGGAGCACCACCTTCTTTTACCTGTTTTAGAGCCATTTCCTCTGCATATTTGATCCATTTTACAGTTTCTTTTGTAGCCATTTCCTCGCATTGTTGCGAGAGAATATTTTCTTGTATGTTAAGCCTTACTTTTAAAAAATCATTTGCTTTCTTCATTAATACGGGAATAAACCAAGTAGCAAAGCTAACAATAACAGCAAAAAGAACAGGTATTAGTTGTTCTAGCACTAGTTGCATAATAAAATTCTTATCCATAACTAATTGACTCCAATTTTACGAGTTACAGCTGAATTATAGGACATCCTCCACTATACTATTTACGAGAGGTGTTACTTCCAGTGACAAAAGTTATCTCCCAAATTTATCTACCCAATAATGAGTTACCCCAGAGTGGTGTAGTTACTTTAAAGCTTAACACAAGTATTACACATCGTGGACGTTTGTATGTAGCAGCACCTTTAAGTTTTCCGATTACACAAAGTTCTATTAACATCGATATTATTCCCAATGAAAATAGCTTACCTATTAGTAATTATTACGATGTTTGGATTAATGTAGATTCACTTACTTACACTACGAAGTGGTTCATTAAAGATTTACCACTACAGACCTTCGAAACTTTAGTTCCATCCTCTGGTACTCCTCCTCTCTTACTAGAGAATGATCCTCGTATGGTTTTATTACTTGAGGATACAACACCACAAGATAGTATTCCAGATATTGCTGAACGTGTAAGATGGAATAGACAACAAGTAGATTCAGGCTTATTTAATGGAGTAACAGATACCTTTGTAACTGATAAAACCTATACTGTTGGAACAATGGTAGTTATTTTAAATGGTGTACGACTTGAACTAAGTAAGTATGTAGCTACTAGTACAACAGATGTGCAAATACTTGAACCACCAGTGTCAGACGATGAGATTTACCTTGAATATTATGGGATATAGTGAATGACAATTAAGCGCTCCCAAATACGTGATTTAGCAATTAATGATGCTAAGATAGCAACTGATGCTGCTATTTCGACGTTAAAATTAGCACTCGATACAGAGTTTAGACACTCAGTATTTATTCCCTATACTGATAGTTTAACTACAACTCAGACTCTAATTCTTTCACGTATTACGCATATAGATTTACCCGATACTCTTGGTACAAGTAGTACAAAAGGTGTAGTTGTTGACGAAACTCTAAATAATTGGGTAAAATTTGTTGATTTAAGTGGACGTCCTGTTGTACTTTATGATGTAAATAATACAATTACCAATAACACAACTCAACGTTTAATTGGTAGGCTAACAAACTTACAACTAGCAACTCCTCTTGTTACTTTAACTGGTGTAACTGTTTGCTATATTGGTTCTAATAACATCAATAGTAGCTTGGTATGGAATCAATCAGGTTCTACTTTAACTTGGAATAGCGGTACACCAGTCGTTATTTCAACAAGCGGCTTATACGAGTTAATTGGAACTAGTAATAGACGTTTGATAGTAGACATTATTACTGGTTCATTGCCCGGTGTAAATACCTCTGAAACTTTACAATTTGATGATCATACGATAACAGATGAGTATGTAGTTGGTTATTTTTACCGTGATACAGTAACCAATACAATTAAACCAGTTAAAAGTACAATAACAACCTCTAAACAAGTTTTAATTCCTATTGTATATGGAGTGGATGATCTACCTTTTAGTGCATTATTATTTGAGGGAATACTTGAGGAGGGTATTAGAACTCCAATTAGTTTTTCCGATTTAGTGGATGTAACTAAGACAAGTGGAACAGAATTAACAACAACAACGACTCTTGCACTCAATACCAACTCTGGTACTAGTGGTGGAACTTATATTGGTTATCACAATAATCGTATTCCACTAGATACAACTGCTCAAACTTTTTTAGATACATTAGATGATCGAAGTAAAAAGTGGTCACGAGATAGTTTCCTTGGTACTAGTGGATTTGTAGTTCAAAATGGTGCTGATATAGAGATTACTATCTCGAGTGGTACTATTTTAACTGGTGTAACTAGTGGTGAATTAAGTTCAATTGTTCAGAGTACTATGCTTGTTCTTTGGAATGGAGTAGTTCAGTATCCTACTACTTATAGTCATTCATTGGTTGGTTTAGTCTACAAAATTATTTTTACTAATAAAACTTTACTTCCAACAGATACCTTTGAATTCTTATTCCAGTGGTTACCCTTAGTATGACTCTAATAACTGGTAGTTTTTATACGATAGATAAAGAGAAAATCTTGACAGCAAGTGGTACTGCTGTTTTAACTGAAACTATTGTGTATGATACTGTTACCTATCTCGACACTACTATTTTTGAGTTTGTAGTAGAAGATGGTCAGATAGTAAATTTGGATTTACCACCAAATACTGCTGCTATTCCTAATACGTCTCACTATCAAGTAATCTTAAAGCTTGGTAATTTATCAATTCCGATGAATTGGATAGTACTAGAGGAGACTAGTACTGAAGTACATCAAGTTTTAGTAACAGATTTCGATACTAACGATATTCTTTACGAAAACGATCCAAGAATACTTGCACTTTTAACAGATTTAGATAATAATGATGTTCCAGATGTTCTAGAAGGAACAGTTTTAGAACAACTAGATTTTCCTAGTGAAGCAAAGAATAGTATCAATACTACCTATACGACAATTAGAGATTATCACTCAAACTCTTTAATTGTGTTCTTAAATGGTATTGAATTAACAAATTTTGAATATTTAGAGTTAGGTGGTAATGAATATGAGATTTTTGTTCCACCCGATAGTGATGATGATTTAGTAGCACAGTACGAGTATACAGCAATATGAATATTAGATCACAACAAATTGATTCTACAATTCCAGTTCCAGCCGGTGAAAGTTTAAGTGCTGGTGATTGGATCTGTTTTAAGTGGGATGGTGTTAATAATGAAACACGTGCTTATAAAGCAGTAGCCAATGATTCTACTCGTATTTTAGCACGTGGTTATTTATTAGCAAATGCTAGTGTTGGACAATATGTTCAACTTCATACATTTGGTGATCATTATTTTACTACCAATACATTTCTTTCTACTGATATTGGTAAGAAGATTTATTTGAATAATACATTAGGTAGTTATACTTTAGATATTACAACCTTACCACGTAATGGAACAACATTTTTAGTACAAATAGGAACAGTAACTACTCGTAAGTCTTTTTCAGTAGACGTACAAATTCCAGTTGGTCCATTGATTGCCGGTGGAAATGATATGTCAGTAGTACTAGATCATACTACTGGAAATCTAGAGACTGCTACTATTAGTGGAGGAAGCTCTGGAGAAACTTTACTTGCTAGTGTTGGAAGTATTGATGGTACTAGTCTTGGAACTACAGCTATTTTTACACCGTTAGATGGTGATTATGTAGTCACAAAAGCTATTATTACATTGACTACTGCTACTGGTATTACCCAGGTAGGAACTGCTAGTATTGGTATAGGAGGTACTTTTGATAATGTTTTTCCGAGTACTGAGTTAATTGGTTTGAATGCTGTTGGAAAGACGTATACATTTTCGACAGTACTTGGAGCTCAGGTTGCAATATTACTTGGACAGACTTTAAATTTTGAGATAGATACAATTTATACAGCAACTACAGCAACTTTAAAGGTTTATTTATTTGGTTTCTTATTAGTCTAGGAGGAAAGAAAGATGGCAGTTTTAGACGTAGTTGGTATTGACACAACATCGGGGCAGCTTAAGAAATTTGTTTCTGGTGATACAGTAAATGGTGCTGGCTCTGGTGACATGACACTTGCTGGTATTCAAACAGTTACTGGTGCTAAGACTTTTAATAGTGGTAAGATGATTTATGCTGGTGCTACTTCTGGTGTCACCACTTTAAATGCAGCCTCGGTGGCTGGTACTACTACTATTACAATGCCTGCTTTGACTGGTACAATGGTATTAGATACTACTACTAGTTTAGCAGGATTTACTTGGTTCTTAGACGAAGATGCAATGACATCTAACTCTGACACTAAGACTGCCTCTCAGCAGAGTATTAAGGCTTATGTTGATGCAGCAGTTGCTGGTGGTGTTCAGATTAAGGGTGGATATGATGCTTCTACTGATACTCCAAGCTTAGACGATGGTACTCCTATTGCTGGAATCTTGCAAGGTGACATGTATTTTGTCACTGTAGCAGGTACATTTTTTACAGAAGATCTAGCAATTGGTGATTCAATTGTTGCCAATCAAGATTCTCCAACAACACTAAGTCATTGGACTCGAATCCAGAGAAATCTAACAGATCCTGTTGTAGCGAGTGCTGTATCGGTTGGTACTGAAGCGTCTGATCCGACTTGTTTTCCGACTTTTGTAACAGCTAATACTGGTGATTTAGCTGTTAATGTTAATAACGGTTTGACATTCAATAGTTCTACTGGCACATTTTCTGCGACAAGCTTCTCGGGCAATCTGACTGGCAACGTTACTGGTAATGCTGACACGGCTACAACCTCTACTAACGTTACAGCAGCAAATGAAGCTACGGATACTACTTGCTTTTTAAATTTTACCACAGCAGCAACTGGAACTGTTGGAATTAAAACCAACTCTGCGTTAGCTTTTAATTCCAATACTGGAATGCTTACATTAGATGATGTGACTTTAAATACACTTCTCTTTAGTTCAGCAGAAGGTGGTGGAGCAGTCGTTGAGCAGAAACTCTCTACAACAACTGGTATCGATGGAACTGCTGTAGCTACTACAAACTTGTATACAGTTCCAAGTGGTAAGACAGCAGTAATTACAAGAGCCGTTGTACGAGTAACAACAGCTACTGCTATTACGGTAGCTGGAACAGCTGGTATTGGTATTGCTGCTGGTGAGGATGATATTTTTAATTCTACTACTTTAACGGGAATAACTACAACAACTTCTGCTTTTATGTTTTCTAATACATTTGGAAAATTTCAATTAGGAGCAGCTACTAACGTTATCAAGTTTGGTATTGATACTGGATATACAGCAACAGTAGCAACACTTGCTGTTGATTTGTTTGGGTATTTGCTCTAGAATTAGGAGAGTAATTTGTGGCAACATTAGATGTATTAGGTATTGACACCACTACCGGAAAGACCAAGAGGTGGGTAAGTGGTGACTCTATTAATGGAGCAGTTACTGGAAGTTTTACAGCTACACAGATTCCATACGCGACTGGAAGTACTAGTCTTACATCAACTTCTAGTTTCGTATGGGATAATACGAATGTAAGACTAGGAGTAGGTATATCTACTCCTAATTTTACTATACATGCACATAGTACCTCAGTTTGTATTGCACAATTTACCAATACAGATAGTGGTTCTACATCGGTTGATGGACTTATTATAGGTATAAATCCAACAACTCCAAGTGCATTTATTTGGAATTATGAGAGTCAGTATATGTATTTCGGTACAAGTAATACTGAACGTATGCGTATTTTAACTAACGGGGATGTTACTCTTGGAGCTGGTGGTGCTGGTAGTTTCTATTATGAGGCTGCAACAGGTGAATTAGCACTAGGAACAGCAGGTTTTACTACACCGGTTAGAACTCTACATCTTCATGCTTCTACACCAATTATTAAGTTTTCTAGTGCTACTACTGGTTCTGCTACTGGTGATGGAGCTGATTTTGGTAGTAATGGTGATGGTTCATCCTTTATTTGGGTATATGAAAATCAACATACGTATTTTGGTACGAACAATACAGAACGTCTACGTATTTTAGCGGATGGTAATATTACTCATTTTACAGGCAACATTACCCTCGCTAACGACCCGACTTCGGCGCTACATGCGGTGACCAAACAGTACGTGGATAATCTGACTCTGGGTTTGTCCTGGAAAGATGCAGCTGATGCAGGTTCTTCGGCCAAGTTGGATGATAATGCTACGATTTCAGGGTCCCCTTCCTGGACAGAACCTCAAATTACGGCGACCTTGTTGGTTAGTGGTACGTTTATTGTTGATGGGGTGACACTGGCCACCAACGATCGTTTACTGGTGAAAAACGAGGGCGATTCGGGCGGTCTGGGTGCAGCAGCTAATGGTCTGTACAAAGTAACCATTTCAGGGACAGCTTTGACGCTTGATCGTACCACAGACATGGATTCTTGGCTGGAAGTTCCTGACGCATCTGTGTTTATTGTGTCCGGAACGGTGAATGACAATTCGGGTTGGGTGTGTACTTCGGACGAGGGTGGAACTCTCGGAACGACAGCCATTACTTGGAGTCAATTTGCAGGTTCTACAACTTATACTGCTGACGGAAATGGAATTGAATTAGTAGGAAATCAGTTCCAGTTAGAGCTTGATGGATCTACTCTTTCTAAGTCCGCAACCGGATTAAAGGTTGCTGATTTAGGTATTGCTAATGCACAAGTTGCAACAGCAGCAGCTATTACTCGTAGTAAGTTAGCAACAGGAACAAATAATGCGGTAGTTTTTAACTCTGGAACCGGAGTTATGACTGATAGTGCAAATTTAATTTTTGATAGCACTAATAGCGTTCTTACAGCATCTCATGCTTCTTATCCCAGAATTTTAGCTAAGCAAGGTTCAAATACTGGTTTCGAACTAAGTCAAGCTTCAACGGGGAATTATCTGTGGGGTTACGATGCTAAGACTTTAGAGATTGCTGTAAATAATCAGGCTTATTGGAAATTACAGTCTGATGGTCGTTCCCAAATGGGTACTTTGGTTTCTAATCAAACAGTGGCTACTCTTCAGCTAAGAGCATGGTCTGTTACGGCAGATGATACGTTAAGAATAAAATTATTGAGCAGTCAAACTGGGAAGTTATTAAATTTTGTTAATACTTCAGATACTGTTCTTTCCTACGTTGATACTTCCGGTGAAATTAATTTAAATGCTCAAAAACGTATTAAGTTTTACGATTCTGATAGTAGCAATTTTGTAGGTTTACAAGCTCCTGGGACAGTCAGCTCAGATATTACTTTTACTTTGCCTAGTGCGGACGGTACAGTCGGTCAAATATTAAAAACTGATGGTTCTCTGAATTTAAGTTTTGTAACTGTTGAAGAAGTGTTATCAGAAACAACAGGTATCGATGGAAAGACTGCGACTACAACGAATCTTTATACTGTACCGTCAGGTAAAACTGCTCTTATCACTAAAGCTATTATTGAAATTACAACAGCTACAGGTTTAACAGGAACATTAGTAGCTGGCATAGGTGTTGCAGCAGGTGAAGACGATATATTTGGCTCAACAACAATGACTGGTTTAGACACTACGTCTGAGATGCATGTTTTTGCTGCATCTGGAACGACAAAAAAAGCTCTGTCTACGGAAGTAGTTAAACTTGGCATTGATACAGCTTTTGGTGGAACAACAGTTACCTTATCAGTAACTTTAATAGGATACCTTAAATAATGGTTGAAATCCGACCTCTAGGACATGATGCAGCAACTGGTAAGCAAAGGTATTTTGAGACCGGAGATACTATAAGTGGTGTCTTAGCTTCTTCTAATGGTATCTCTGACTTACGAGATGATTTTGTTAATGGCTGGCAAGTAGGATCAACTCTTTTCTCCACTTTTTATAGAGGGGAGAATATCTCGGGATCTACAGGTCTTGCTAGTACCGGGTCTCCCGTAGGAACCAATACAACCGATATTACTATTGGAGAAGTAGCTATCAGTGTAGCGAGCTCATCCTCACCAGACGCTTACGGATGGACGATAGGAACACCTCTGATTATCGGAGCAGGAATTGTTACTGTCGAATGGAGATTAAAGCAGGACTCACTTTTAGATGCAGGTTCAGATTTTATTAATTGGGGTGTTGGGTTATTTACGTCACTTCCTAGTATTGCTAATAGTACTTCTGCAGCTAATGCTATTTATTTTTTAGCATTAAATGGAAATCAAGCTTATAACACAGTTACTGCAAATGGAGGTACTGTAACGAATAATACTTTTACTGGAAATGGTGATAATACGAATTGGAATCGTTTTAAGATTATAATTAATGCTGCAGCAACCAGTGTAGGATTTTACTACAATGGTACTTTGGTGAATACACACACAACCAATATCCCATCCACGGGATCTACTTACAAAAATGCTTTTGCTACTCGAAAGATGGCGGGTACAGGAACTAGAACTACTTATTTGGATTATGCTAATATTAATACTGCTTTTACAGGTACAAGATAGTGAGAGAACTAGTTTTAAATTGGAGTTTAGTAGTTAATGACAATAGTAATTGATCCTTATCAAAATCTCGACTTGCTTGCTATAGCTAGATGGCAATACGGACCTACAGCATATTTAGGTCCATATCCAGACCACGCTTATAAGTGGCAAGCTTTTCTTCCAGGTAAAACAACTCCTCTTAGTTTAGATTTACAAGGCTACTATGATAGAGCAAAGCGTCCAGACGGTTCTTTGTTGTTTGGACCATATTATCGAGTTGTCTTAATAGGTATGGGAGGTGATGGGTGGAAAGTATTCAATACTCGTAAGTGGTTTGGACACGTTCTTCCAGTAGTTCACATTGCTTCAGATTTTGTATGGAAACCTGTTGATGTTAAGACAGGTGTTGATAATTTTCTCTTTAATGTACTTGCTACCTCTGATTGGTATGCTACTCAAATTGGAAAAGGTCTTAGGGTTCTAAAGCCTTGTATAATTCCTGGTACTATGTCTTCTGTAGATTGGTATAATATGTACGTTTCTCAGGTAGATAGGTATGATACGTTAAAGAAGTGTGAAGAATCAATCTATAGTTTTTTTAATAATTATATGAACTCTGGGATCCTCTATGCAGCGACTCAGTTTACAGGACTAGCCTCTAAAACTTGGGACTGGGATGCAGCTGCAGTTGCTCTAAAAGCTAATTCTGGTCTTCTGACAGTAGTATCGAGTTTTGCAACATGTCATCGATACGATCCTAATGATACAGAGTCTTTAGACAATACTGCAGTTTATGCTTTAACCCATGAGTTTGGTCATAATTTTAGATTAGGACACACGGATCCGGTTAAAGCAGGTACTACAGAGATAGGAGATGCTGTGATGCAAACAGCTCGTCCACCAAAGGCAAAACTTTTTCCGTATGAAAAAGAAATAGTCTCCTCTTCAATGTTTTTCACCTAAGTAGAAAAACTTTTGCATATTCACCACTAAAAGAAATGAAACATAGAGTCAGTAAGACTATATAGTTTATATAGGATGAAGTAAAATGAGCGGTCTAGAAAAAGCTGTAGAATCAATAGCTAAATTACCTCCAGATAAGGCAATAACTTCCTCTGATTTCTATGAGCCACTTGTTTGGGTTTGTTTTGTTTTAATTTGTATAACATGTGTATTAACTCTAAGAGCAGTTAAGCAACCTCTAGATGCGTTAGTAAAAAAAGATGAACTACGAGACAAAGAAAAAATAGAGATTGATAACAAGCTTAAAGACTATGATCATGATTTAGTTTTAGCTATTAAAGAATTTAATCATAGGATGCTAAGTCTTGAGCAAAAAATTGAAGCAAGTAATACAGAAGCACGACTTGCTTCTACTCAACTATTTGAACAATTTTTAGTTTATACTAAAAAAGAATATACTGACTTAGATAGAGGTTGGGGAATTAGATTTGATAGTCTTCATCAAATGCTTCAAGAACTTTCTAGGGAACAACAACAAATAGACGAGAAGGGTTCTCAACATTCTCGCTTTATAATTGGAAAACTAGAAACAGTCATTGAAAGTTTAAATAAAAGAGTTGAATCAATTGAAAGAAGAATTGAGAATAGGAGATCGTCTGATGATAGAGGATGATCTTTCTAGTTTATCTGTCATATTACTAGATGACGAAGAAGATATTTGTAGACTTTTTCTGGATATTGCTATAAATTGGGGAATTAAAAGTTGTGTAGCAACTCCAGATGTTAATATTTTTCAAGCTGCTATGTTTGATCAATTCTTTGATGTTGCTTTTGTAGATGTTGTTCTTCCCAATAATATCGATGGACTTGATTTAATTCAAACTTTACGGGATAAGTATCCACTTACAGAATTTATTGCAGTCTCTGGACGTAGTGACTTAGAAGCAAGAATTGAAGTTGGTAATTTGCTAGTATCTTTTATGAAAAAACCTTTAAATCTTGAACAAGTAAAAAGTAAGTTGCTAGCTATTGTTGCTAGAAAGAAAGTTTTGTAGAGGAGACTAAAAAATGCCTTCCTACTTTGGAGTTCCAGAAGAAGACTTAACAATTTCTGTCGCTTTTAGCAATGAAACTGATAAGAGAATTACATTTGACCAAAATATGAATGTAATAGCAATTGGTAGTCCAGTTCCAATGAAAATTAATGTTTCCTTGTTTGAGTCTGGTGGTCCTACTGATGTACCAGGTGACTTAGTTACTATTGGAACTGATCATAGAATTCGACCACACGATGGAAATGGTGATCGTGAAGTTATTAGCCAAAGAAAACTCTTTAACCGTATTTATTTGAAGACAGATAGTAGTTTTACAGGAGTCGTTAAACTTTATCTAGGACTCGGTATTACTAACTCTGAAACTGAAGAGATTTTTCCGTAATGAGAGAATTCTATATACCTGGACAAGTTCAACGTAAGTCTTCAGACTTAAAGAGAACAATTTATTATGTTGGACCTCTATCCGAGGGATTTCAATATCCAACAATTAATGCAGCACTTACTCGTGCAATTCTCGATAATAGAGGACCGAGTTCTCCGGCTACTATTTTAGTGAGTCCAGGAATTTATAACGAAAATATTGCTTTAACAGTTCCACAGATTCATATTCAAGGTTTAACTACCAATGAGTCCTTTGCTACGACAATAGAGGGAACACTTGATATAGACTTAGTAGGTGGTGCTACTGAAACTCGTTTTGTTGTACTAGAAAATCTTCGTTTTGCTGAAGAAGGAACTGTTGGGAGTGGTGTTACAAGTGTAGAGCAATTTATAATCTTAGAAACAGTTCAGATACAATCCGATACTGGAATTGGATTATTAGTTGACTTACCTAATGGTGGCTTAATTGAAGCTACTAATTTAAGACTTTTAGGTGGACCAGCACTTCAAATAGAAGCTGGTGCTATCCTTTGGTTTCACGGGAGTTGTAGGTCAGATATTGGTGGAACTTCAGTACTTATAAATGGTGGTCAGGCTAATTGTGAAGCTGTTGAGATGAGTGGAAAAATTCTCATAGAAAACGATGGTTCTTTTATTGGAGCACTTGCTGGCTTTGAAGCAAGTGCTGAAGTATTAGAAACCAATTCAACTAGTTTTAGTCTTCTTGCTATATGTTTAATGAATACAACTACTGAGCCGGGAGTCATTGGTACTGGAGTATTTGGTTTTTTTAATGTAGCAACGTTACCAGGTTATAATACAGGTGATGCTTTTTCTGCTACTCTGAATAGCGGTCTTGGTGCTATTTCATTCCCAGTAGTACCGAGTTGAGGAGAGAATAATGATTTTTAGAAAAGAAGATGGTGACTCATTAGTAGCATTGGTTGAGGCCTTTGAAGTAGCACCAATGGGAACTACTAGAGAGGAGTTTTTAGAGGCAAATAGTATTCCTACTGAAGATTTCTATCAAATTCTTCTTGGAAAACTAGGTACTGAGGGTGGTACTTTAACTGGTCCATTAACTTTAGCAGGTGATCCAAGCTTAGCTCTTCATGCGGTTACTAAGCAATACGCTGATGCTTTAATACAAGGTTTACATCCCAAGGGTTTAGTAAAAGTAGCTACTATAGTAAATATTACATTGTCTGGAGAACAGACAATCGATGATATTCTTACTTCTAGCAGCCGAGTATTGGTTAAGAATCAAACCTTACCAGAGGAAAACGGTATTTATGTTTCTAGTACTGGCTCTTGGACTCGCTCTACCGACATGGATTCTTGGAGTGAGGTACCTGGTGCATTTGTATTTGTTGAACAAGGTACAGCTAATAGTGATACAGGCTATATATGTACTAGTAATACCGGTGGTACTTTAAATACGACTGCTATTACTTGGAGTCAGTTTACTTCTGTTAGTAGTTATACCACCGATGGTGAAGGAATAGAGCTTAGCGGAAATCAATTTAGGCTTGAGCTGGATGGTACTACACTTTCTAAGACAGCTACTGGTTTAAAAGTTAATGTAATCGGAATAACTAACTTAGGAACAACTGGTAGTGCTTCAAATTCTACTTGGCTACGCGGAGATTTTAGTTGGCAAGGTATTGTACAAGGTGACGTCAGTGGTTTAACAGCAGCACTCTCTGGAAAAGAACCAACTATAGTTGGAGCTGCTTCTACTATTACTACTTCTGATTTAGCTACTAGTAGAGTAGCTATTTCTAATAACAGTGGAAAAATAGATGTAAGTAATATTACTCTTACTGAATTAGACACTTTAAACAGTATTGATTCTAATATTCAAGCTCAACTCGACGATAAGAAGAGCCATGTTATGCACGAGCTAATCGTTGCATTAGCTCCAGGAGTTGGTGAGTTTTCGTCTATTTCTAGTGCTATAGCTTCTATTACTGACTCTTCAATAGTAAATCGTTATATTATTAGAGTTAGTCCTGGAGTCTATACGGAACCAGAACTTGATTTAACTACAAAAGAATACGTGTCAGTAGTAGGTTCTTCCATTCAAACATGTGTTGTACAACCTAGTACAAGTACTCAACATATTTTTAAACTTGGTGTCTACAATGAATTATCTTATCTTTGGTTAGAGGGTGCTGGAACAGGTTACGCAGGAATTGCTTGTCTAGATTCTGGAGTGTATTCACAGGCTCATAAAGTAACTTTTAATAATTGTGATATTGGTGTTCTCTTAACTTCTGCTACACAAGATACTCTTTTCTTTGGTGAGTATTTGGATATGAATGGTGACTTTTCTTTTGCTACTAAAGTTATAGCTAGCAATGGATTTATAGCAAGTGTAAATCAAGAAAATTATTATTCATTTCCAACAGAAACAATACCTACAGTTATTGGTACCTATGGTTCTGGACCTGGTGCTGAAATAAATGTTCTAGCAAGCGGTAACGCGGGAGTAGGAACAGGTACTGCTTTTTATGTAGAAGATGGTGCTACTATCTCTATAACCTCTACCTATGCTCTTAATTGGGATATTGGTGCCCATGTAGGAAATGTTGGTAGTGCTCCAGTATTGAGAGCAGCTGGTTTCGACATGGAAGATAGTGTAACTTATGACTTTTTCATTGAACATCCTGGAACACAAGGCGCACTTAGTGGTTTTGCTGAGCCTGAGAAAATAGTAAATGACAGTCCTTCTTTTGGATGGTCTTATTTAAGTGCAAATACTGGTGCCTTTGAAATTCGTGAAAAATTAAATATTACTTTTAATGATGGAACTCGTACGGACCTCTCTACTTTACTTCTTCATAGCTCTACAATGGGAGTTTTTGATGGAGGTGTTATAAGTGTTAATAGTGGTTTGACTATAGATGTTTCTGAGGGTTTTGGATATCTTATGGATACTTTAGATGATAATATTCATAAGAGAATTGATTGGTCTTTAACATCTCTACTTCTAACTGCAAACTCTGTTAATTACATTTATTTCGATGATACTTCTACATTATTGACTTCAAGTAGTAGACCTAGTTTTACTACTACTATTTTTCTGGGAAGAGTAGTTACTAATTCTACTACTATTGAATTTATTGATTTAGAAGCTGTAAGTGGTCATCATTCCTTCAATCAAATTGCTTTATTCCAGAGAGAAGCTTTTGGTCCGCTTTTTGTTAGTGGAACTGGTGTTACTGAGAATGCAACAGCTTTTCATCTAAATGTTTCCTCGGGAAAATATTTCTTTGCTTCCATTCCGTTTGCACCTACAGGTGGAACAAACATTAACTTTAAACAATATTATAGAGACGGAGGTGGTAATTGGACCCGCTCTACTACGAATATTGTTGATAGTACAAACTATGATGATGGAACTGGAACTTTAGCATCATTAACTTCATCTTACTATACAAAGCATTCTCTTTATCTAATTGGTGAAGGAATTCAAGAGACTTATTTTTTGGTTCTTGGACAAGAAGAGTATGCTACTTTAATTGAAGCACAAGAAGCTTTATTAGGTATCCCTCCTCCTTATTTTCAGGAGGGAGTAGTTTTAATCTCAAATATTATTATTCAAGAAGGTGCTTCCAATATTATTGAGATTCAAGATGCTAGACCAAGACTTGGAGTTCAAGCAACTGGTATTAGTTCTTCCTCTACTCATGGAAATTTATTGGGACTCCTAGAAGATGATCATACACAGTATCTACTTACCAATGGTTCTAGAGCAATGTCTGGAGTCTTGGATATGGGTGGAAGTAATATTACTAATGTTGGAACTGTAGGTGGTGCTTCAGTTAGTGATCATAAGTTAAGACATCTACCTAATGGTTCCGATCCTCTAGCAACTGCTGCTCCGTTAGCTGCTCTAGATGGAGCTAGTACGAATGCTACAGGAACTGCAAATAGTTTTTCGCGAAGTGATCATTCGCATACTATTAGTGAGGCAACTATTACTGTTGCTGGTCTTCTAAGTGCTACTGATAAAGTAAAATTAAATAATACCTCTGGAACAAATACTGGCGATCAGACTTCTGTTATTGGAAATGCTGGAACTGCTACAGCTCTTCAAACATCTAGAACTATTAACGGTATTTCTTTCGATGGAACCTCAAATATTACAATTCCAGCAAGTACTACGTATAGTTATGTAGCTAAAACTTCGACTTATACATTAACTGCTAGTGACTACTTAGTTGATTGTACCTCTGGTACTTTTACTCTTAATTTACCTACAGCAGTTGGTATTTCTGGTAAAGTCTATGTAATTAAGAATAGCGGTAATGGTGTTATTACACTAGATGGAAATGCTAGTGAAACCATTGATGGAGCTTTAACTTTTACTCTATCACAACAATTTAGCTCTATTACAATTATGTCCAATGGAACTAATTGGATAATTATTTAAGGATAAGTAAATATGGCTTATTTCCCTTTAACAGGAGCTATTAGTTCAGTTGTAGGTGTAGACCTTACAGCTTCTCGTGCTATGGCTTCAGATGGTTTTGGAAAAATAGCAGTTGCAACAACTACGTTAACTGAACTTAACTATTCTGTTGGTCTAACCTCTAATATCCAAACTCAATTAGATAGCAAAGAAGTCCTTTATAGTTCTGGTTACTATAAGATTTTCGAGGAATTTGATACCGGCGCTACGACTGGTCAATGGGGTTGGATCTCAACTACTAGTGGAACAGCAAGTGCTAATTCAGTAGTAAATACTGGAGTAAATGCAACAGATCAAGCAGCTGGTGTCATTCAAGTAAGTGCTGGAACAACAATAACAGCACGTGCTGCTCTTCATCTTGGTACTGGAAATTATTTATTTGGTTATGCCTCTTATGATTGCGAGTGGAGAATCGAATTACCTATTTTAAGTGATGGTACTGTTACGTATACAAGTTGGGTAGGTTTAATTGATAATGGTGGTGGTGGTGGAGATTGTACAAACGGTGCTTATTTTAGATATGATAGCACACAAAGTGCTAATTGGCAAATGTGTACCAGTAATAATGGTACACAAACTAGAACAGCAACTTCCACCGCAGTAACAACGGATTGGACAAAATTAAGATTAGTAGTAAATAATACTGGAACTTCAATTACTTACTATATAAATGGTGTGTCTGTAGGTACAATAACAACCAATATCCCAATCACTACTGGTAGAGTATTTGGTTTGGGTGCTAAGGTTGAGAAATCTGTTGGTAGCGGCGGAGGTACGAACAGAGCGATACTTTTAGACTTTGCACGACTAGCAATAACTTGGGGAACACCAAGATAGGAGATTTTAAATCATGGAAATGGGTGATCGCGTTCTTTACACTGGTGTACTTAATTCGGAAGCTGAAACTGCGATGGCTATGGTTTTGAAATATTATTCTGGTGACGATCTTTGCGATTTGAAGGTCATGTATTTTGATGGAACTGAAGAGTATGTTAGTCAAGCAGCACATGCAGCCGAGGATGTTCCTACTACTTATAGTTGGCATGTACGTCCAGGAGGTTCTTAATTAGGTGAGTAACTTAATTCCAGGAGTTGGAGATATAGTTTTATATAGTACGGAATACAATAGCGAATCTATTGTAGCACCAGCTATGGTAATCTCTATTGACTCTAACCTTGCTGATCTTCATGTGTTTTTACCTGATAATACTAGCACTTTTGCTTCTCAAGTAGAACATGCAAGTTTGGACGTTCCTACAGCCTACGAGTGGCATCGTAAGCTTACCTAAAATCCTAATTTACCTACATATAGAGACTATGGCTAACGCTGTAGTCTCTTATTTATTTGGGAGTAGAAAATGATAACAGTAGAAGAAGCCAAAAAGAAAATTCGAGTAATTGATCCTAATACCTCTAAAGAGGTAGAACAGTTGTTATTTGATGTTTTGGATCGTAAGAAAACTCTTGAACAAGAGAAAACTTACTCTGATCCCCTTTCTCGTGATTATATCTATTGGATTGAAAATCGACTTGCTCAAAAGCATTTGGGTTATTTAGATCCCTCTCAAGTTAATCAGACTTGGGGTGGATCTACTACTGAGGCTCTTGCTAAGCTTGCTGTTAATTATAATTTTGCTTACGATAAGAAGAAACCAGTACTTGGTAGTAGCGTACTGAACGCGTTACTTGATGGTACAATTGGTGATGATTCTTTAGCTCCTAGTATGGATAATATGAAAAAATTATCCTACGATTGGTTTAAAGCACTTTTCTTAAAACATAAATACGTATTTAGTGAAGAAAAAATGCAATTTAATGTACTAGGAGTACGTGGTTATCTTTTAGCAAATGGTGAAGTTCCAAATGTTGGTGATAAATGGAACGATACTATCTTTCTTATTTGGAAAGATAGTAGTGGAAAAGAACGTATTGAGAGTTTTGTATGTTCAGTAGATCCAGGACTTTATTACTATCATCTAAAACCAATGAATCCTAGTGGTTGTGCACATTTAGTTGAGGGACAATACAAATATCGTCGTGGTTTACATGGAGCAAGTCAATATCCAGCTTTTGTACAAGCGGACGTTGTAACTGTAGCACGTACAAATCAAGCTAATTTTAATGATCGAACCAAACGTGATACTGGATATTTTGCTATCAATATCCATGCTGGTTATGAGTTTGGAAATGAATCAGTTTACAATAGTTCGGCAGGATGTCAGGTTTTGAAAACTGGTGGTCCTAGTGGTTGGTCTTGGAAACAGTTTTATGGTTTACTTAATCAGGATACCAGAACTGTATTTTACTATACTCTAATGAATAGTAGTGATTTAAAATGATTTTTGAGTTTTTAGTTAAAAGTGTATATTTACCATTAAAAGCAAGTTTCAGTCGTAAAGTTGCTAATGATTATCAAAGATTTAAAAGAAGCTTACCCAAGCTTGCGGAATATCAAGAAAATATTGACATTAATACTGCAAAGGTAGTTAATGAGTATTGTGCTCAATTAAACTATGTATCAGATCCACTTAATGGTGTGATTGATTACTATAATCATCCAGAACATACTCAGTGGATTATAGAAGAAAAACGCTTTGACCTTCCTTATGATTGTGATGATTTAGCAGTATTAGCAGTTTCTTTGTTTCGTAAGATAGGTTATTCTTACGATAAGGTGAAGTTGTGTAATTTGATTATTTCACCACTTAAGCAATTTACACAAATGTATGCTAATCATGTTATTTGTGTATTAGAATTTGTTGATACTAGAGGAATTATTTGGACAGCAGTTATTGACACTAATACTGTAGCAAATAAGCAATTATTTATGTTTGAGGGAAACTTTGAACAAACAAGAAAGCAAATAATTGACTTGTTTTGTAATATTTATAAAGTTTCTTATTATAGATTAATTCCAGTTCCTGATCCATTTACTAACTAAGTCTAACAAATTCCTAGAAGAGGCTATGTCCAAAGTAAATGACACCCTTACTTAGGAAAGTAGAAAAATGGACTTAAGTTTTATACAAGAGTCACTTATTATTAGTGTTTCTATTTATGGAGCACTTGCTAATGTTTTTATGACCTTGACTCCAGAACACAAAAAAGAGCCAAGTGAATTATTTTTTTACGTAGCAATGCGACTCTTAGTAGGGAGTTTCAGTGGTATAATGGCATGGGCTTTGACTAAGACTTTGAAGTTAGATATTTATACATCGTTAATAGTAACTGGGATGAGCGGGTGGATGGGAAGCAAGTTTCTTGAAACACTACAAAAGTGGGTTGAAAAGATTTTGAATTCGGGAGGAAAATAAGAGTGCTGTTATTAGGTTTAACAGAAGTTGTAGTTGCTTTTTTGTCTTTCTATATTTTGTATAGGAGTAGTGATAAGACACAAAATTTTATGTTCTTTCTTTTTGGTCTAACTCAACTCACACATGGAGTTTGTACTGTATTTAATTTACCATATAGCGGACAAGTTATGTCGATAGAACATTTATTTGTCCAAGTTGCTATTGTCGGTAAGTTCTGGCAAATTATGATGAGTAAGTAAGTGTTAGTTACGAGTAAATATATCCCTATAACTAGATCTGATTGGAGACAAGCAATTACTTTTGAATCTAATCAGATCTTTGGAGTAGACAAAATTAAGTTTCCAACTTGGTGCTTTGGCTATACATGCGAAGGACAATTTGGAAATACTGTTCCTCTTACTTATACTAGATTTTTAAGACAAAAGAAAAAAGATAAAATAAGCACACTTGTTCTTAGGAATTTAACTTCTAAGGGATGGCATCTTCTCAATACAAATGGAAATTTTTTTGTACCAATCGTTGTTTTTGGACATGAATATAAGAAAAAAGAATATGTAGCTTATATCCATAAGGTGTTAGATATAGTAACAAAAAATCTTGAAAAAGTAGTAGCTAAGAAGCCAATTTTAGAACCAATCATTGAGTTTTCTAGTTGCAGTACAGATTATATGTTCAGTGATTTGACAAGAAATTTACCAGAAACTGGACCTCCAATTTTTCAAGGTAAGCAAAAGACTTGGTTTAAAGCAACTCCTCTTATTATTCTTCATGGTTGTGACTATGAAACTACTTATCTTAATTCAAACATTTTCCTGAGTTCTACTATAGCATTAGCAAATAGTAATATTACCAAGTTTTAAGTTTAGGTAACATATGCCATTAGTTTATGGAAGAAATATAATACTAGATCCTGAGAGTTTAGAGAGTGTATTAAATGCTCTTACCCTTAAACTTGATCCTAGTGGTAATTTAGTTAAAAGTCCTACTGGCGTTGCTTTAGATAGTGATATAGACCTTGATAGTATTGATGTTACTACGTTTATTCGAATAAACGTAAGTGGTGGACAAGAAGAAGTAGCTGCACTTTTTCAAGCTAATAGTACTACTCAAGGTATTCTAATTCCTCGTATGACTACGGGACAAATGAATGCTATCGTTACTCCACCCAATGGTTTATTTGTCTATAATACTTCTTTTAACAAGCTTTATTGGTATAACGGTACTATATGGACTACGTTCACTGGTTTGACGCTTGCCGTCAATGGGAGTAATGCTGGAGAAGTAATAGACTTATTAGATACTAGTACAATTACTGTCACCAATACAACTGGTGATATTACTTTTGATCTAGTATTTCCACTTGAAGCTCCTAATGGAGTTGTTAGTGCACCAAGTTTTAGTTTTAGTAGTTCTCTTACTACTGGTATGTATAGTAGTGGTGTTAATACTCTTGATTTTAGTACCAATGGAATTAATGCTATTAAAATTGATAGTACACAAAGAGTAGGTATTGGTAAAACTCCTCTTACTGGATTTGATATTAATAGTACATTGGGTTTTACACCACTTAGTACGAGTCCGATTAGTGTACTAGACGGTGCCGATGTTTTTACCAATTTATTCCCTAGTGTTAGTCTTACTTCTAGTTATATTCAAATAACAAGTGTTGCTGCTAATACTGGTGCTTACTCCTCACAACCTACAAATATGTTGTTACCAAAACTTACTGGTAATGTAAGACTCACTTTAATAAATAAAACAGGATCTAGTTTTTATCTATCAGAAGCTACAGTTAATACTACCAATGGTTTAATCACACTTTCTGAAGATTCAATTACCAATGCAGGTACTATTTCATATGCTACTATTGGTGCATATGGTACAATTTCAATGATAATGTTATTGAAGAATAATCAAAGCATTGATCTCCAATATAATGTAACTGATAATATGTGGTATGTATTATCTACCTCATTACTTCCTAGTGATAGTAATGATATAAGTTGGAGACAAGAGGACGCAGAATTATTTGCTAGTATTGAGTTACCGGTAGGCTTAAATGGTAAACTTACTGGTGCTACTACATTTGACGATGTAGTTAATTTTATTGATGATCATAGTAGCGATTTCCCCGGTGGAAGAGTTGCTTTTGTAGATAATACTCATCCAAATGCAGCAGATGATGGAGATTTAACTACTCCTTTTGATACAGTACAAGCAGCACATGATGCTTTACCTAGTAATGGAATAATCCTAGTAACTGGTGCTGGTGCTGGAGGTTGGGGAACTGTAACTACTACTAAAAACATGAGTATAGTAGGATTAAGCAATAATACTTCCTATGTTGATGTTATTACACTAGCTGGTGCTAGTGGAACAGTACTAGCACTTAGTAATTTAAGTATGACAGGTAATTTAGAAATTAATAGTGGAGTTGGTAATGTTGCTAGTGTACTTCTTTTTAACAATAGACATGTAGGTGAAGTTAAATTTAATTCTTGTGGTGGGAATACTGTTCTTCAAGGAAAACAATGCTATTTTGACGAGGGAATAACATTCGATACTACAAATGCTACTGCTCTAAGAATTGATCTCCAAATGTGTCGTTTTATTGATACTGTAAATGGTACTTGTCGCTCTACTCTACGAGGAACTACTCTTAATATTCGCGATTGTTATTTTGAGGATGGCGGTAATGTTCCAATGCTTGCATATCATACTTGTACTACAATTAATATGCAAGCATGTCATTTTAAGCGTATTGGATTTACTGGTCCTTGTATAGATGTACCAACAGCACCTACTACAATGAATGCTACTCATTGTACATTTCTTTGTAATGGTGGTTCTAGTATTCAACATAGTAGTGCTGGAACTTTAACTCTCAATCATGGTGGACTTTTTAGCGATGCTGCTAGCACCAACACAGGTGGCGGTACTTTTACGATAAATGCAATTCCTGCCTTCATTTAATAGGAGTATTAGATGCCTGAAACTAGAATTCGAAATTTAGACCTAACAACGACTTTACAACAACTTCTAGCAAGATGTGATCCATTTGTTAATTCTTATTCTATAGGACAGGAAAATGGATCCTCGATTGCTTTGTTATTTAAGACAACACCAACCTCTACAACTTCTATTCGTTATAGTACAGTAAGCTCTAAGTTTGAATTATCTAATGATGGAACTAACTTCTTTGAAATCATTCTCTCTAATAATCCTTTACTTCATACGCAAAATACAGACACTGGAACTTCACAGAATGATTTTTCTATAGGAAATGGAAATCCCACCGACAAAACAATCTATGCTAATATTGGACCTAGTAATGATCCATATTTTAGGTACGACGTAAGTCTTTCAAGGTGGGTAATTTCAAACGATGGAACAAGTGACTTAGAACTAGGAACAGGTCGTTTGGTTTTTCCATTACTTTTCGCTAATCAAACAGGAAGTTTCGAAGGTTATATTCTTGCTGGAGAAACTGAAATAACAAGTGGAAGTTTCCCCGGAGAAACTGCACTTATTCCAGGTACAGATGCTGTAATTGATGTTCAAATGATAGTAACAGCACCTAGTACTAAGTGGGTAAATGGAGAAAGTGCTATTGAGTTTCGACAAGATCCAACAACTAAAGCAATTTCTTTGTTTAATATGACACCTGACCCCATAGAAATTCGTATGTTTGTTGAGCCAGTCTAATGTTATTTACAGTAGCAACCGATACAATTAATGTAAGTGGAATTAGTAATCCAGTTGTAACTAGTACTGGACGAATAATTGTTGGATATGTTGCTTTTAATAGCCTTGTTATTGGTAGTAATGTGTATGAGCTATGGTTGACTTATAGTGACGATACTGGTGATACTTGGACTACATTAGATACTAGTATACGTTCTGATAGTCCAGTATTAAATTTAATTTCTTTACCCTTACGTTTAGTTCCTACTCCTAATGGTGAGTTGTTTGTAGTTTGGGATCGTTATTTTTCTGGAAATCGAAGCTTAAGTGTAATTACACTAAATAGTACATTAAGTGTTACAAATACTATCAATAGAGACCTTGGTTCCTATGTAGTTTCTCCTTTTAATGGATTCGATGTAGTAAATCAAAATCGTATGCTTGCTTCAATGGATGAGCGAGAAAAGATTCATATCTTTCAAAATACTTCTCCACCGCGCTACTTAAGAACAGATGGTAATATCTGGGAACTAGAAAATCGTTTTAGTTCTTTACCTATTAATAGCAATTTAGTGTCTAGTATTTATACAGATGACTTTAAATATCATCTTTTTTCTATTGGATCCCCAGGTGTAATTACACACTACACAATAGGTACAACTGAACTTACAATTCCTAGTGTTAATGGTGGATCTTTTCTTACCTCTTTGTTTAGTAATGTTGGAAATGTCAATCATACACTTACTTCTTTAACTGTACAACATATTAAAGTGTTTTGTAGTCGTGATAATACGCTTTTTATCGTGTTACTGGGACTTGAGTTAAGCACTCGTAAAATTGCTATTCTTAAGTTTAATGGTGTTACATGGGATCTTGTTGAGTATCGAAGTCATAATTTTCCAGACTATGGAATTATGTATTCCTTAATTAAAGATCGTTTAATAGTAGATACTTTACAATGGGATATTGATACAAATGCTTTGGTTAATAGTGCTAGTGTATCTGGTATATCACTCGATACTCAGTTTAATCGGAATAGTTCACAGATATTAACAACTCAAATCGATTCTTTTACAACTTTATCTAGTTTGGTTTTGTATAGTGATCATTCTAGTCTTTTACTTGATCCTAATATACTTAAGAGTACCTGGAAAGAATTAGAAATTACCAATCTTCTTAGTTCCTTAAACGGAACGGTAGGTGATACTAAAAATATCACCTTAAATACCAACTTTGGTTTACCATCCTATAGATATGATGCTGAAAATCTACCTAGTGGTTTGACTTTAAAGAATAACAAAATTACTGGAATTCTTACAACCAAAGAGACACCAGTAACTGAGATTACAGTTTTTGATGGTCATAATAGTACCGATATTTTAAGCGGAACTGTAACTATTATTTGTAGTCCTTTACAACTACTTGATGATACACATTTCTTACCCTCGCCTATTATTAGTACTCCTTATAGCTATCAACTACAAAGTAACAATAACGGAGAAGATGTTACTTATTCTATTGACTCTGGAACTCTTCCAACTGGACTTAGTTTAAGTGTTAGTGGTCTAATCTCTGGAACTCCAAGTGGTCCAATAGGAACTGTAACTTTAGACATAGAGGGAACTAATAGTGGTGGTACAGTAGTTGAAACAATTTCTTTTGAGGTTGTCAATAGTACTACATTGGTTTTTACTACCCTACCTACATTACCAAGTGGTAGCTATAATACAGCTTACTCACAAAATATAGTAGCAAGCGGTGGTACTGGTCCTTATACTTTTAGAGAGAAAGACTCGAGCGATTTACCTAGTGGTCTTACTTTAACAAGCGGTGGACTTTTGAGTGGAACTCCACTAGGAGTTGGAAATTATAGTTTTGAGATTTTAGCAAGAGATAGTAACGATGAGGTTATTGTAGAAACGTTTACATTAGTAGTTGATCCATTACCTGTTAGTATTACTACTACAACTATTACTGATGGTATAGAAAGTCAGTTTTACTCTAACCTATTAACCCTTACCCCCAATGGAAGTAGTGTGTTCACTACTATTTTAGTAGATGGCATCTTAACTCCTGGAATTCGCTTAAAAGAACTTGAATTAGTTGGTACTCCAAGAGTCAAAGGAACTTATAATTTTGACTTACAAGTTAGTGATGGTATTACAAGCGATACTGTCAGTTTGACTCATACGGTAACAAGTAATACTAGTATTGACATATTAACTCCTCCACGTTATATCTATGAAAATCGTAATTTCTATCATCAACTTCAACTAGAAGGTGGAAATGCTACTACTGTTAAAAAAGAAAAAATAGTAGTAGAGAAAATACATATTTCTTCTCTCTTTCTAGATCGTGGTTATCACGATACACGTTATCCAATAACTGATAGTGTACTAGTTTATCTGTTAGGTGGTAGTGTTCAACTAGAGTTCGAGGATTATGTTCTTACAGTTGACGAATATAGTGAATTAAAACGAATCAACTGGAAATACCTTGGTAACGGTAGTGGAATTAGTCAATTAATACAAGACGATGTCTTGGTTATTGAGTATACTACAATTGTTGAAGTACAGGTCAGTACTTTACGTACTTTTACTGAGGTACCAGTAGACATAGAAGTAGTAGAGTACTTTACATCACTTTCTAGTACCAATGTTACGTTAAATGACGTGCCTTTACCTGATACTGCCTTACTAATTCACAGTGGAAATGGTATATGCGAGTATTTAAAGGAGTGGAGATTTAGTAGTGACGACAC
>ERZ1292625.966-Hain-H41-01um-R1-966-length-38254-cov-19_pt1 | contig 38254 bp, 62 predicted proteins | sample MGYA00564400_ERZ1292625 | MGnify/ENA primary metagenome ERZ1292625 (study PRJEB36523, sample SAMEA6512639) | groundwater metagenome | collected 2019-01-08 | study: AquaDiva: Metagenomics assemblies of 32 groundwater samples
GGAAATGATAACCCCATCTTTTTTCTAGTGAGTCAATTTTTTAACATGCTTAATATGCAGGCCAGTCAATTAGGTGCGCAGGTATGAGTGAGCAGGCTAACAACAGACTAACACGCACTGAATACGCCAAATACAGGCGCGTTAGTAAGCAAATGGTATCAAAATGGATCAAAGATGGCCGGGCGGTATTGTCTATTTGCGAGGGATTTATCCTAGTTAAAGAGACTGATGAGCGAATTAAGTTAACCGCCAGCCTAAACGGATCTTTTTATGATAGAAAAGCAAAAGAAGAAAAAGAAATAATCAATAAAATCATAGAGGAAAAAGAGTTAACCGAGTTAACTGAGGAGGTCAACCGGACGCAACTTGATCTTGAAACAGATGATGCTGAAACTCTATTTAAAAATGCACGGGCATTAAGAGAAAAGGCGGCGGCATTGCAGGCGGCTGCTGAACATGAGGCGTACATTGGTTCATTGATGGATAAGAAGGTAGCGGAGAAAATAGTATTTGAACGCGGGCGACAATTCAGGGACGGGTTGATGTCTTTATCAAGAAAACTGGCTCCAGAGATTGCCGGGAATCCCAGCATAAGCGAGGTTGAAAGCATAATGAATGCAGAATTCCGGCTTATCCTTGAAGGATTCGCTAATCTACCTGCGCCTGAATGATAGGCCACAAAGAGTACCACGAATCATTAAAAAATAGCCTGCTTCCTGACCTGGATCTGGATGTTGATCAATGGTCGGACAAATTCCAGATCATCCCGAAATCATCAGGGAGCAATGAGTACGGCAGGTATAAAACATCACGCACACCACACGCTAGGGAAATAATGAAATGCTTGTCAGACAGGCATCCGTGCAAAGTGGTTGTTGCTAAGATGGCATCTCAGATGATGAAAACCCAAATAGCCATGAATTGGCTGTTGTGCAGCATTCATCAATCCCCGTCTAATTTTCTTCTGTTACTCCCAACTGGAAAACTTCATAAACGTATTGCTGGGCGGATCGACAAGAACATCGCTGCTGTTGACGTCATAAGTAAGCTAGTTGCCAAGCCAAATTCCAGAGACGCGCGAAACAATCAGGATATAAAGGAATACATTGGTGGCGCGCTATTCATTGCCACCGCTGGAAGTGCTGCGAACTTGGCGGAGGTTCCAGCTCGTAGGGTTGCGATTGATGAGGTTGATAGGGGAGAGGATAACGTAGACGGAGAAGGAGACCCGGTAAAACTCGCGGAAGCCAGGCAAACAACTTTTGAACATAACAGAAAATCATATTATTACTCATCACCAACAATTGAAGACGAGTCCCGCATAGACCAGCTATTCAAGCAGGGAACACAAAGAGAGGCGATGGCTGAATGCATCCACTGCGGACATGCCCAAAGGTTAATATTTGAAAGCCTGATCAAGATAGAAGATGGTGAGGCTGTATATCCATGCTCAGAATGCGGAGGTCTGCACAAAGAATCAGACAAGCGGAAAATGTTTTTGAATGGTCTTTGGTCTGATTCGATTAGCGGAGACGGAAAAACAGAATCATTCACAGCGAGCGCGATGTTTCTTCCGTATGGCTGGAAATCGTGGTCAAGCTTGATGAAAGACTATGACGATGCAAAAGTATTGCTCGATGCTGGCGATGAGTCGGAAATGATTGCTTTCTACAATACCCGGCTGGCGCGATGTTGGGAGAGAAAGAAAGAGCAAACGCAAGCATCTGCACTGATGGCAAGGACTGAAGATTACAGGCTTGGCACTGTTCCGGCTGGTGGCTTTGTATTGACGGCCGCGATTGATACGCAAGTTGACCGTCTTGAATTGAATGTTGTTGCTTGGGGTCGATTGATGGAATGCTGGATAATTGATTACCGGGTAATTATCGGCAATCCTGCTGATGATGAGACTTGGCAACAAGCTTACGAGATTCTCGTCGGTGAATACCAACATCAAACCGGTGAGAAGTTGAGAATCAGCACGACTTTTATAGACTCAGGAGGTCATTTCACTCAAGAAGTCTATAATTTTTCTAGGAAATACAAACGTATTGGAGTCTTTGCAATCAAGGGAGATTCAAAACCAAATCGGCCAATAATTCCAAATAGACCATCAAATGTTGATTTTAACTACAAAGGGCAATTAATTAAAAAGGGGGTGACTATTTGGAGCTTGGGAACTGATACAGCCAAGGATTATCTGTACGCAAGATGGCAAAGGGAATCTGGTGCTGGAGCTGTTCATTTTTGTAATGAATTACCGGACACATATTATTCCCAGCTAGTTTCTGAATACCGGGCTACTAAATATGTCAACGGCAAGAAAAAATCATACTGGGAAAAGAAAAGATCAGACAGAAACGAAGCATTAGATTTGATGGTTTATAACTTGGCTGCGGCACATAAGCTTGGGTTGCACCGATGGACTGAATCACAGTGGCTGAAAAAGGCTATAAAACCGAAAAAGAGCAAAGAAGTAACGACGGAACCTATCAAAGATGATGACGATGATATCCCGAGAGTAACAAAAAAGAGGCGGCTGGTAATGAAGCGAGGTAAATTTAATCCACTCAACTGGTGATATATGCCAAAAATAGACGATTCATTTATATTCGCGCTGAAAGATGCTGTTTCTAGAGAGGTTTCTGGCATAAAAAATGATTCTCTTAATCGAATTGTTGATAACATAACTGGGGTTTATGGCGGCGAAATGGTATACATTGGGAAAAATTACAAAAATGCATTGAGTGTCAGAAATTCAAAAATAAGAAATGCGCATACTTCAGGTAATTCAATAGCCACACTATCAACAAAGTTCCTTCTTTCTGAGCGGCAGATAATTAGAATCACCAAAAAGACATAGACTGTATGTTGCTTGTCACGCTTCTTGCTGTAAAAAGCAAGAATGGCCATAGATATACCGACAAGCGAGCCGGTTTCATTCCGTTCGGGTGATACCATCCAATGGATCAAATCACTATCCGACTATTCAGCTTCGGACGGATGGGTGTTGGCTTATCGCCTAACAAATCAAAATTATTCATACGCAATAACATCAACTGCCAACGGATCAGATCATTCTGTTTCTATTGCGGCATCTGCTTCAGCGGTATATTCACCCGGCAAGTACAATCTAATCGGTTACGTAACAAAGGCGGCAGAACGTTACACGGTAACCGAGACAGTTCTTCAAATCTCGCCTAATCTGGCGGCAATAGCTACCGGATACGACACAAGATCAACAGCAAGACAAACACTTGATTTGCTTGATGCGGCAATGATCGCGCAAGGTGCTAATGCTTGGGCGCAAGAATATGAAATAGCCGGGCGGCGCATGAAGTTTCGCAGTTATTCAGAGTTTCTTTCTTACCGGTCGCGCGTGGCTGCTGAAGTCAATTCAGAGATCAATGCTGATCGACTCAAAAGCGGGCTGAAGCTGAAAAATAAAATATCGGTGAGGCTCTAATGTTCGGATGGTTCAAGAAAGCAGAAAAGCCAGCTAAGCGCAGAAGCTTTGAGGCCGCAAAAGTCAACCGGCTGGTTGCAAGTTGGCTATCTGTATCCCAGAGCATAAACAAAGATTTAAAGGGCGGCTTAGATCAACTACGGGTCAGGTCGCGTGATCTTGCTCAGAATGAGCCAATGGCTGCAAAGTATCTGTCCTTGGTATCGGCTAATGTAATCGGGGCGCGTGGCATTGCGCTACAGGCCAGAGTCGCGGAGGACAACGGCAATCAGGACAAGTTCGCAAATATCGCGATAGAGGAAGCTTGGGGAGAATGGGGGAAAAAGTATTGCGACGTATCGGGAAGGATGTCTATCAATGATATTGAGCGGCTTTTGATCGAATGCGTTGCGCGTGATGGCGAGGCGCTAATACTTGAGCATCAATCGTTTGATAATCCGCACGGCTACAGCCTTCAGGTAATCGATATAGATCGCCTGGCAACATCGCTAGAGCGGAATGCCGAAAAAGGAAAAAATGCCATTCTGATGGGTGTTGAAATAGATTCGAGGGGCAGGCCGGTCGCCTATCACTTAAAAAAGAATGTTGATCGAATCGCCGGCGAAACTGAACGCTATCCTGCCGAAAAAATCATCCATTTGTTTATGGCAAAACTGCCGGAACAGGTGCGAGGCTATCCTTGGGCGCATTCAGTAATGGTTCGTATGTTTCACTTAAAGAAATATCAAGAATTTGCTCTCGTTGCTTCCGCCGTTGGTGCTTCAAAGATGGGATTCTTCAAGCAACCTGAGGGCGATGGGTCGCAGCTTGCTGATGATGAAGATCAGGAAACTGGGGAATTATTTCAAGAAGCGGCGGCTGGCCAATTTGGCATTCTTCCCGAAGGTGTTGACTTCGTTCCGTTCAATCCAGACTACCCTCACCAGATGTATGCGGAATTCATTAAAACCGCCAAGCGTGATATATCTAGCGGCCTGAATGTTAGTTATCACTCATTGGCCAATGACTTGGAGGGCGTCAACTTCTCTTCAATCCGGTCAGGAACGCTAGAAGAACGTGAACAATGGATGGTTGCGCAAGACTGGTTTATTAATGCGTTTATGGAACGTGTTTATTCAAACTGGCTGAAGAATGCGCTATTAAAAGGCGCGATTGTAACCACCAATGGGAAGCCAATTCCTGCTTCAAAACTTGCCAAATTCTCAGAGCATGAATTTCTTGGGCGCAGATGGCAATGGGTCGACCCGCTGAAGGATGTCAAGGCAAACGTTGAGGCCATGAATGCCGGATTAATGTCGCCCTACGTTATTGCGGCACAACAAGGATCTGATGCCGAGGAAATTATCGATGATATATCAAGATTCCAGACTTATGTAACAGATAAAGGTGTTGTTTTGCAGTCTCCAAAAAATGACAATCAAGCCATTGAAGATGTCAGTAATTAACTGTTATATATGCAAAATATGAAAACAATTAAACCAGGCACTAGAGGCAACCGAAGTTATTCGCTAACACGCGAAGCGGTTAACGTTGATGAAAGGACAGTGGAGCTTGCATTCTCAAGCGAAGAACCAGTAGATCATTGGTGGGGTCGTGAGATTCTTGATCACACACCAAAATCAATCCGGCTTGGTCGACTGAAATCAGGGGCACCGTTGCTCGCTGATCACAATAATAGCATTCGCTCACAGATTGGAGTTGTTGAATCAGTAACCATCGGTGCCGACCGGGTAGGCCGCGCCGTTGTGCGCTTCGGGAGGAGTGACGGGGATGATGAGATATTCCAAAAAGTATCGGATGGAATTATTCGTAACGTCAGCGTCGGTTATATCGTGCATGGCGCAAAACTGACAGAAACAACTGATGAAATAGACACATACAGGATAGATGATTGGGAGCCGCTGGAAATAAGTTTAGTAGCTGTTCCTGCTGATTCGTCTGTGGGTGTTGGTCGGTCAATCGATTCAGAGTCACCTGTCATTTTTCTGGAAACTAAAAAAGAGGGAATCAAGATGAGCGAAGAAGTTAAAGATAGCGCGGAGCAGGCGCGAAAACAAGCTGATGAGAAAGCACGGAATGATATCGCAGCAGAGCGCAAGCGTGTTGCTGACATTCACGCTATTTCGGACGAATACGGGGAAGGCATTCAGAACGTTTCCAAACTGGCAGCGAGAGCAGTTCAGGATGGCGTGTCTGTGCAGGATTTTCAGAAGATTATTCTCGATGCGCGCAAAACTCCGACACCAGAGCCTGGAAGTTTGGGCGATGGGGCAAGAGTTAAAGATAACCTGATCGATGATCAGAAGCGCGGGTTTAGAAGCTTGGGTGACTTTGCAAGTGCTATCCATAAAGCAACGATTGGACGTGCTGTAGATGAGCGCTTGACGCGAGCAGTAACCACTTTTGCTAATGAGTCATCTGGTCAGGATGGCGGTTTCGCTGTTCCTCCTGAATTCGCTACCGCGATAGCATCTATCGCGACAAGCGAGCAATCTCTGCTTTCGATGACGGATAACATGACTATCAGCGGCAATACGATGTCATATCCGAAGGACGAGACAACATCATTCGGAACAACTGGAATTTATGCGGCATGGGAAGGCGAGGCAAATCAGTCTACACCCAAAAAGCCAGTTATTGGCGAGGCGAATCTGAAGCTGAAGAAACTAAAAGTATTGGTTGCTGCAAGTGACGAGCTGCTTGCCGATGCTTCTGGCATGTCCAGCTACCTGACGCGAAAAATGAGCGAGGCGGTAGATTGGAAGATCCAAGACGCTATCGTGAACGGATCAGGCACAGGTGTTCCACTTGGAATCAAAAACTCCGGCGCTGTTGTGAGTCAGGCCAAGGAAACATCACAAACCGCAGACACAATTAATGGTTACAACGTTGCCAAAATGCTGGGGCGTTTGATCGGCGGTGCTGGGTCGCGTGAGGTTTGGTTGATTAATCCAGATTCGTACAATCAGATTATCACAATGACGTTAAACAACAATCCTGTGTGGACAATGCCTACTGGTGGCTTTAAAGATGCGCCGAACGGTCTTTTGCTAGGTCGTCAAATTGTGCTAACAGACGCATGCCAAACGCTTGGAGACAAGTTCGATATTGTTCTGGCTAATATGGCTGGCTATCGGTCTATTACCAAGGCTGGTGCTGCCGAGCTAACAAACAGTATGCATTTGTGGTTCGATCAAGATGTAATGGCGTTTAAGTTAGTGTTCAGAATGGACGGGGCACCAACATTTGCGGCGCCGATCACTCCACCAAACAGCGCAGTTACACGTAGCCACTTTGTTACATTAGACGCACGTGCTTAATAGGAGATTATAACTATGCACCAAGGACTCAGAGGTATAGATAAGTTTAAGATTGTGACGGGTTGCAATCCCGCTTTGCTGGCAACAACTGCCGGGGATGGCGACTTCGTGAGCATGAAAAATTATGATCGATGCACCATGATTTTGACTGTTCTCAATGCCACGACTGTGACGGGAGGGGCGGTTACTTTATTGCAAGCCTCGGACGTTGCTGGCACAGGCGCGAAAGCGCTGGCATTTACGACCATGTGGGCTAATACCGACACGGCTGCAAGTGACACGCTGGTTGAGACTGCTGTAACAAGTAACACATTTACAACCAGCACAACCAATTCCAAAGCGCTGAAATATGTGATTGAAGTACAGGCAAGTGATTTGGATGTGGCGGGCGGTTTTGATTGCCTGCGCATTGACGTTGCGTCTTCTGCGGCTTCGGTCGGAAACGTTGAGTACATTCTGCACGAACCCCGCTACGGAAGCCCGATAGCAGTTAGCGCGATTACAGACTAATGTTTGTAGAGGATACCGGTCTATTTATGTCTGATTTCGCTATAACGGCGAGAATTGCGGGTAATGATGTGGCTGGTATCCTTGGTCAGGGTTACGTTGAATCAGGTTTTGTTGAGTCTAGTGCCCCAGTTTTTACGTGCAGATCGCCTGAAATTGATGGGGTTGTACATGGAAACACAGTCACGACAGACGGTGCAGTATACAAAATTCGAGGCATTAAGCCAGACGGGATGGGGATGACTACGTTAATACTGGAGCTGCAATGAGTCACGTACGGCAGCAACTTAGAGAACAGGTAGCAGCAGCATTAGCCGGACTTTCTTTGACCGGGGCGCGGGTTTTCCAGAGTAGATTTTACCCGCTTGAGCGGACGGATTTACCCGGCATTCTTGTCTTTGTTGATGATGAGTCGATTGATTATATGAGTATTAGCTCAAATGCACATTTAAAGCGTGATGTTCTGGTAAGAATCCAGGCGGTAGCAAAAGCGAATTCAGACTTAGACGACACGCTTGATACTATTTCCGCAAATATCGAAACGGCTATCCATGGGGCATCTCTCATAATCAAAGCGAAGGGTTTTGTAGGTACTCAGATAGATATTGATTCGAGCGGGGAGCAACCAGTGGGTAAAGCAACGTTAACTTACAGAATGCAAATGATAACAACATCAGCAGATCCGCAAACAGCATTATAGCAAAAACATTAGTCTAATTATTTATTGGAGGCACTAAAATGGCGACACAATTACTTTTATCGTCTAAGCTGGAATTGCAGTCTGTTCTAGGAGCAGCAAAAACCATCACCGCAATCTCAAAAGCTGCGGAAGCGGTCATTACCGGGACGCATGACTTCGCTATTGGGGATCTGATTGTAATCGGGGGCGTTGTCGGTATGACCGAGATTAATGGACGCGTTGTCAGGGTCAAGTCTGTGTCGACAACTGTTTCATTTGTCGCCGAAGGGCTGGATACCAGCGGAACGGACTTTACGGCTTACGTGTCAGGCGGAACAGCGACAAAAGTAACTACTTTACTGAATTTCTCGGATCTGGCGTCTGGATTTAACTATCCGGAACCATCACCAAATCCTATTGATGTTACGCCAATATCAGCAAAGAGCAAGGTTGAGGTTTTTGGCCTGGATGATGCGCCAACATTAACTATCCCGATGTTTGCAGATCCAACGAATACCAGTGTTGTTGAAATGCGCAAAGCTTCACTGGCCAAAACTGCCAGAGTTTTACGCTTCACCGCTCAAAACGGCAATGTCATGATCTGCAATTCTTACATCACTGGCGGACGTGGGTTTGATGGTTCTGTTGGCGCGGTTGCGACTGCAACACTAAACGCAAAGCTGTTGGCACCTGAACAATGGTTCGCATCATGAGTTTAGCCGAAAAAATCAGGGAGTCGCGGAAAGTAACGATCAAGATCGGAAAGATTGCGTTTTACTTTACGCGACCAACTGAAGAGCAGTTGCGGAAGATGATATTCAGTCAAGCATCTGACCCTGAATTACTGCGCCAAACAATCATAGGCATGGAAGGCGCGAGAGAGTCGGACTTATTCAGAGGTGGGTCTAATGATCCGATTGCTTTTGATAAGGATGATTTTGACGAGGCCATTGGGGATTTGCCTGAATTGTTTGAACCTTTAGCGAAAGAATTGGTTGAAAAAACCAAGGAATACCGAGAAAAAGGAAAGGATTCGGAAAAAAACTCCTGAGCTGGTTAACGTCTGGCCAGCTAAAAAAAATAACAAAAGTTAGTAATGCAGTTGAGTTAGGCAGCGAAGGCGCTTACGCACTAGAGGCATACGGGATGATGGGCGGAAAGTTTTGTATGGATCAGGTGAGCGATATTGGCGAGTACCTTGGTATTGAGGATTACGATCATTTCATCATGTTAATCCTGTGCTTACACAACTATTACGAGAAGCAAAGGGCGGCTAATAATGGCTAGTACATTAGTTGAGATCATTGGAAGGGATTCGACCGGGGCGGCTTTCGATTCTGCCACTGGCCGTATTCAGGGACTCGCTAATTCTGCCAGTCGATTAAATGGAGTGCTTGGCGCTATCGGCGCTACTGCTGTAGTCGGTGCCCTTGGTTCATTCGTAAAATCCACAATCGATGCACAAGATCACCTATTCAAACTCTCCCAGAAAACAGGAATTGCAGTTGAATCACTTGCTGGTTTGGGTTTCGCTGCTGAACAATCAGGCGTAGAGCTTGAAACGGTCGCCAAAGGTGTTCGTAAATTTTCCCTGCTGGTTGCAGAGGCTGCTGATGCGTCAAGCGGAGCAGCCCAAAAACTCAAACAATTAGGATTAAGTTATCAGCAACTTAAGGACTTATCACCAGAAAAGCAGCTTCTCGCTTTATCCGACGCTCTTTCAAAGTTCAGCAAAGAAGATCGCGCGATAGCTTTTATTTCCACATTCGGCAACAAAATGGCGGATTTGATCCCCCTATTGAGTCAGGGTTCTAATGGCCTTGGCCGAATGATCGAGCAGGGCAAAAAACTGAATCCGGTTACAGAAAGATCGGCTGAGCTTGCAGAAAAATATAATAGCCAAATTACCGTTCTGGGCAAGTCTGTTTCAGCACTTGGCCAGAGCATGGTTGTTGAGCTGATCCCAAGCCTCACCAGAACTGCCGATGCGATGGTTAAGGCTGGCGAGTCTGGAGGATTCCTGAGCGGTGCACTGGCTGGTGTCAGGCAGCTATTTACTGAGGCTTTCGGTAATCCGAAAATACTTGGCGATGTAGGACAAATCCGGCGAGAAATATTCAAAACTCAGGACGTTATCAGCCAGATGTCAGCCAAGAAGGGTTCAGCCTTTTTTGACGCGAATGCGCTTGAGTTTGAAAAAGTCAAATTACAACAACTGGAGGGCAATCTACAAACTGCACTGACAGCAAGCAGGGCAAATGCTGCGGCAACAAAGGATAATACAGAAGAGACAAAAAAATTTGCTATTGCACTTGATGGCGTAAACACGCCCAAAGTCACCTCCGGCATTAATCGATTATCAGAGGCGCAGAAAAAAGCCAAGGAAGAACAGCAGCAGCTTAATCGGATGATGTCAGAAGGTAACAATCTATCCGAATCCGTTGACCCGATATTAAAGCGCAACAATGCCCTAGCCAAATATGTCGACCTGCTTAAAATTGGCGCTTTATCGCAAGATAATTTTAATAAATTGGCAACGAATGCAATAAATGACGCAGAGAAAGCTACTGCAAAAAATACTGATGCGCTCAAAACGCTGAACACAGAAACCAGAAACACGACTAATGAAGTCAGTCAATTATGGACGCAAGCCGGTCGCAACATTCAATCCGCTTTAGCCACCAGCATATTTAACTTTTTTGATGACGGCTTAAAGGGCATGGTTAAGAGTGTCGGCATTGCTGTCGGGCGCATTATGTCTGAGTTTGCGGCCCTTAGAATAGCTCAGACGATTGGGCTTGATCGTATGTTTGGCGGTGGATCTGGGCAGCAGATTAACATCAAACAAAAAGGGTTGGGGCTGTTGACCGGATTAACCGGAGCGGAGCTTGGTGTTGATGTTTTGTCAAAATTGGGAGGTGGATTCGGAACAACCAGCTTTATCGGCAGCAGCCTTGCAAGAGTTGGTGGCACGCTTGGAATGTTTGGTTCAGGCATGGCTGGGGCAAGCGCTGGTGTGTTTGGTGGAGCTGGTGGGGCCGGCACTGCATTCATAGGTGGATCTGGTACTGCTTTGGGTGGGTCGGGCATGGGCGCTGCTGCTGGCATGGGCGCGTCATTCGCTGCTGCTGCTGGCCCTGCAATGGCTTTGATTGCCGTTGATGCAATCGGTAGGTTATTGGCCGGAAATAAGACGATCAAAGGCTTCGGAAGTATTCCTGTCGTTGGTGGGTTCTTGTCCGCAATGTTCGGACACGCGCCGTTCAAATTCCGTCAACAATCCTTGCAAGGCACTGCGAGCGCGTCGGGCTTCAGTGGTGACATAACTGACGTTGATCGGGCAAAGGGCGGTTGGTTTGTAAGCAACAAGCATCGGTCTACAAAGTCAGCAATTCCGAACGATATCCAAATGATGTTGGATTCCAGTATGACTGGGTTTGCTAAGTCTACCAGATCATTCGCTGAAACACTGGGGCTGAGCGTTGACGTTGTTGATAGCTTCAGCAAGCAAGTTCAAATCAAGTCTGAAAAAGGCAAGAAGCTGACCGATGAAGCGGTTAACGAGATGTTGCGAGGCCTTGGCGATGATATGGCCACGGCTGTACTGCCAAGCATTGATAGCTTCAGGAGGGTTGGGGAAACAGCATCAACGACACTGCGGCGGTTAAGCACTGAATTCAGTACGCTGACGACTGCCTCGACAATGCTCGGGAAATCTGTGTCAGAAGCAAACGACTTTATCAAGAGCATATCAATAGAGAGCAGATCGGCATTCCTTGATGCGGCTGGTGGTATCGATAGTTTTGGTCAGCAGATGAGCTTCTTTTCCCAGAACTTCCTCACCGATGCAGAAAGAATGGCGCCGGTTCAGCAGCAATTGTCGATGGATATGCAGAAAATCGGGTTAAGTTCCAGTATGACTATGAGTCAATTTAAAGGCCTGATTCAATCATTCGGGCAGGTCAACGGGATCACGCAAGATACGTTTTTTTCTCTCCTAAAACTTGCCCCTGCATTTGTGCAAGTTAAATCTGCCGTTGAAATAACAACCAGCGCAGCAACGGCGGCCGCAAGGAACATAAGCCAAATATACGCAGCATCTTACGGCGAAATTAAACGCTTACGTGATTTTGTTGCATCTATGCAGTCAACAGTCAACACAATGACTTCAGGCAGCTATCTAACTGACGCAAGACGGGCGATATCAGGGCAGGCTGATTTGCTGCATGGCCGGGCTGTTGATGCGGAAGGGAGAAAACTCCGGGTTAAAGACTACAACCCAGATATTTCCGGGGCGCTTGGAATGCTTACCGGCATGGGCACAGGTACATTCTCCACGGGTGCAGATTTTAGGCGTGCGCAGGGGCAGAATATTGGTATGGTCAATGAATTAATTTCCGGCGCTGAATACCAGATCGAGAAAAAGAGAATGGCAATCAGACGGTCATTCGGCTCATACGCAGTAGGAACATCATTTGTTCCGGAAACAGGGCTTAACATGAATCATCGCGGAGAGCGGATTATAAATCCTGACCAAAACCGGGATTTAATATTCTCCATAAAGTCACTTGTTTCGGCGGTTATGGAAGGTAATGTACACGCACGCAAAACAGCAAAAATATTAACAAGCGTGACTCAGGACGGTAATTCACTTTTAACCACGGCAGCATAAATGATTACAATTGACCCTATCGATATTCGTGGCACGATGCTCACAAGCAGCACCGTGCCATATCCAGACACGGGCGAAACAGCTTGGAGTGGCGCTTCGTTTGGTTATGTTGAGGGAAACACAGTATCTTATCTGGTGGGCAGTGATTACTATCGTTTTGAATGCCTTGTGGCGCATACCAGTTCGGCTACTAATTTTCCAGTGCCAAAACCAAACGAAACAGCGAATTGGCTTGATTTGGGATTCGTTAATAAATTCGCAATGTTTCAGCTTGATCGGAATACTCAGACGATAGAAACGACATCGCCGCTGACTGTTGGGGTTGATCCGGGTGGCAGGGTTGGCGCCATTGGTCTTGGTAATCTTGTTGCTGATTCGGTGCAGCTTGATGTTTATGACACGTTTGGCGTCAATGTTCACACTGAAACTAAGGATTTAATTGATCGTTATGTATCGAGCTGGTACTCGTATTCATATCAGCCGTTCAGGCAAATACCAGCCACTCTATTCAGTGATATGCCGATCAATGTGGATTACACGTTTAAATTAACTTTTACGAAATCGACCGGTGACGTTAAGGTTGGCTCCGTTGTTTGTGGAATGCCCTTTGATATCGGTGACGCTCAGTACCAAGCCAAAGTTCAAAGGCTAAATTTTTCCACCTTTGACAGGGCGTTTGATGGAGAGACAACAATTACAGTCCGCAGGAGCGCCCCAAAAATCAACTTGAATCTGTTTATTGATAAGCCGGATCTAAACGGGACAGTGAAACTGATAGATGACTTGAATGGCGTGGTGACGGCTTGGGCTGGTCTGGTATCAACGACCGACGGATATTTTGAAAGTATATTTATTATTGGCCTGTTCAAAGACGTTGAATATTCGCTGGACTATCCAAATCACGCGCAGGCATCAATCGAGATAGAGGGCCTTTAATGGAATTTATACATAACTACCCAGACTCGACAAGCACGGCGGATTTTGCAAGCCGTAACGATGAAATGATTGTAGGTATCACCCCCTTCCGAGATGATTATGCGGCAGCGGCTGCAATCGGGGCAACTGGTGGCTTAATCACCACGACCAGCACAACCAGTAACTCGATTACGCTTGCCCAAAAAACATTGGTATTAGTTGATGACATCGATCTATTGCCTGACATGTTTGTCACGATGGCATACACGACCACGCCAACAAATTACGTTTATGGGCGCGTGGATAGCTATGTTTCATCGACCAAAACACTTATTTTTACCCCATGGGTAATTGGCGGATCTGGGTCAAGCTTAACCACTTGGACTATAACTGTTAATTCTTCTGGCCTGGCTATTATCGGGCAACCTCAAAGTGAAATAATGCTGAACACAGGGAATGGCAACGGCGGAACAGACGCGAGAATTAGACGTTATTCTGTTGTGTCGATTAATACCGGAACCGATATGACTTACGATCTAGCGAATGAGGCGGCAAATGGAGCGCGTATAACCATTAATACAACCGGACTTTACAAGATAGCCGTTGGTGACGCGAACACAGTGGCTACCGATCTATACTACGGCGTCACTGTTAACGAATCGGGCTTTTTAACCGCTGCATTTTCTACAGTCACAAACACAATGAGATTAATAACATGCCTGTCAAACGGGACTGCGGCGGATAGCGTGACAACGGTTACATTCTTGTGTCGCCTTGTTGCTGCCGATATTGTACGTTGCCATAACGAATCCGGAGCCAGCCTAAGCACCAGCAGTAACGTTAGATTCCACATTCAAAAGGTTGGATCATAATGGCCATAACAACACCGCCCGCTGGCGTAACCTCAAGCACGACACAATCTGAATTTGAGACAAATTCGATAGCGTTTCACGCATGGGCTGACGGAATCCCGGCAGAAATAAACGCACTGATAGCCGGAAATATCAGCATGACTTCTTCAACAAGTTTAACGATTGGGGCGGGCGCTAAAGCGCCAGTATTAACCACTGATACAACATTTGCGAAAGGTGAGTTTGTTTCAATACATTCAACTGCTGACGCCACAAAATGGATGGCCGGTGTTGTAACTAATTATGTGTCTGGCACTAAAACATTGTCAGTCACGACAACAATAACGTCAGGCCATACTGACACGTTGACGGCATGGAACGTGGTTAAATGGGCACCGCAAATACCGGCGGGGCTCCGTGGTTATACGGATCGTGTTTGGGTGAAGGATGGAAACGGAACCGGGTCAACGAATACGATGATTCGCCGGTTTACGTCAATCGTCAGCAATATCGGGACGTCAATACTTTACGCGGATTCTGCCACGCTTGGCGCGTCATTTACGATCATGAAGGAGGGTTGGTACGCAATTAATTATATTGACTGCATAAATTCAACGACAGTCTACTGGGGCGGGGTAACGTTAAACAGCTCGCAACTTACCACGGCAGTTAATGGCGTAACGCCAACAACAAGGCATTTGTTGTTCAAAATATCCGACGCGGCAATAAAGAGGTCAGGTGGATGCACGTTGTTATATCTGAGCGTGGGGGACATTATCCGGGCGCATATATCCGTAGCTTCACCCACTGAATTTAGTGCTGGTGATTTTGTTAAATTCGATATTGCGAGGGTCGAGATATGACAATCACGACGGCAGTCAGCGCCCCGGATATGACTCAGACTGGATCTGAATTATTGGCCGACGCGTATTTTAAGTGGCTGTGTTGCGCATCGCAGGAAGTGGCGGCGGCGTTTGGGGGATACGGTCTATTGTCTGGCAGATCAGACACGTCATTAACGATTGCAACGGGCACTAATATTTTCGTATTAAAAGAGGATTCAGCCTTCGCGAAGGGCATGTACGTCAAAGCCACGTATGCGAGAAATGAAAAAATAGCGATGTCCGGGATCGTAACTGATTATGTTTCTGGAACTAAAACGCTGACGGTGTCGGTTGAAGAAGCGACGGCGATTGGCGATACCTATGCGTTGTGGATCATTCACCCGGCAGCAAAACCAAAATTAAGCGAAACCACGAATGATGAAATCAGGCTTGAGGGTGGATCTGGGAATGGATCAACTAATACCAAAATTCGTATATTTACCACGGTAGTTGTAAACACAGGCGCGTCAATGACGTATGCAGATTCTGCCACGCTTGGCGCGTCGATAACGATCAACGAAACTGGCTGGTATTCCGTAACTGCAAGTGACAAGCACGTAACGGGAACAACGTATTTTGGGGTCACAAAAAACACAGCGTCCCCGACAACAACATTCGCGACGATAACAGATAAGGCGGAGGTTTTGGCGCTTGGATCAATGATTAGCGGCGGAGGCCAAACTGTGGCGAATGCTATCGTGCTGCTGACTGCGGGGGATGTAATCAGACACCACGGAAATGGTAGCGCGGGCACTTCTGCAAATGAGGTTTATCTTTGGGTGAGGAGACTCGCATGATAAAATTACTAGTTAATAGTCCGTTTGGTTGGCAACAAATTGTCGAGATAACCACCAGCGGCGGATATTTTGACAGTGCGCGGATTGTTTGGGATGAGCGGACTGACGGCGAATTGCCGATTGTGACGCTTTAAAATTGTTATCAGGAAAGTAATTTAATGGCAAACATAACACTAACAAAATCAACGGAATGCGCGTCGCAAAATCATTTGATTGTGGCTGTGACGGGAGATATTACATTTACATGGCACACGAATCTTGACGATATAAGCGAATCAATAACGGACGATGAAAAAATCGCATTTTTAAAAGTGCTTGTGCGAATCGCCAAAATCGGACGTACCCGCGCACAAATTCGCACAGCGTTAACTAACGGATACACTATAACTATATGAGCCAGGCTAATCTGAATTTCCTGATACCCTATCCCGGCGGTACAAAAGGGCAATCCGGATCGAGCGTTACACTCGACGCCACAGGTGAGGAATACCATGTTGTTGGGCATATAATGTTGCAAAATGGCGCAGCAGGAGGCTCTAAAACTATCAGTAGCGCAGGAGGTAAAATACTCGCGCGTTTTGGCACCACCACTTTCGCCAATGCCGGAACAACAGTTAGGGTTGGTATAGGCGCGGTTAGCACAACATTAAATCCTACGGCAATGAGTGGATCGCCAGCAGCGACACCTGATGTTTACGATGAGCTGTTTGGCGCCACAGACACAATCACATCCAGCACGATAAAAACAATCACTATGTCCGTGGGGACTAAAACAATAACAGATAACGATCTGGTGGCAATATCATTTAATATGGTATCGAAAGCCGGCGCGGACAGTGTATCGGTAGCAACAAATACAGATGCGCACACAGTGAATTTTTCAAGGCCTGCCGGATCAACATATCTAACATCCGCGTGGGCACGATCAGCACAAATAGCAAACGTCCTGATTGAGTTTGATGACGGTACGTTCGGGTGGATAAAACACGCTACCGAGCTGCAACCGTTACACAGCTCGCCAGGACTCGCATTAGCTACATTTAATAACTCAACTGGAACGGCTGATGAGTATGGAAATCTGATTAATTTCAAAACCTACTCAACGATCCATGGTGCGCGATTAAATTACTCACCAGACAATGCTGCTGCTGATTTTGAGCTGATACTGTATTCGGATCCACTCGGATCACCAGTTGCAGAGCGTACTTTGACGGTTGACGCAACACAAATAAATATAGCTGCAGCGGCAGCAAATGCATTTAACGGGATGTTTCCCACCGCGTTTCTGGCATCGCCAAACGTAGATTACGCAATCTGCGTCCGTCCGACAACCACAACCAACTTAACTTTGTATGGCTACGATCATGTGCCGGTGGATGTGCTCCTGATGAGCGGAGTGTCATCTGATAAATGTTATGCGGTCAGGCGACTAGATAATACCGGCGCATTTTCTGACACAAATGGTGGCACAGCAAAATCACGTAGGTATTTTATTTCTGCGCTGATCGGAGCCATACCAGATGATCGGTCGGCCTCTCAATCACAAATAGGACTCTACTAAAATGGCAGCGATGAATCCTCCCAAAAATGCGCAGGCGCTAACGTTTTACATAGGGCTGCGTAGTGCAACAGATGCGAATTCGCTACAAAATAACCCAACCATAGCAGCAGGAGATTTTAAAGTCTCCAAGGATGGGGGCGCTTTGGCAAATCTGACGACACTCCCGGCAGTTACCCCAGCAAGTAGCGCCATGGTTAAAATAGCGTTGTCGGCAACAGAAATGACTGCTGACAACGTGACTATTGTTTGGATAGATCAAACGGCGACAAAAGAGTGGTCTGACGGGCTGATAAATATTGTAACCACGGCGTAATATAACGATCTATGCAAATTCAGGTCTGGTGGGGTAATCAATCCGCAGAAGGCGGAGTTACTTTGATTATAAATGATTTATCGCAAAGCCAAGCAATTGACAATCTTGACTTAGTGCAAGCTAATATTTTAGCGATTAATGATACAAGTCAATCACAGTCGGTTGATAATCTCGATCTGATCCAAGCTAATACACTAGCCATTGCCGACAGTGCGCAGTCTCAGACAATCGACAATTTAATTTTAGTACAGGCCAATGTTTTAGCGATTTCGGACAGCGGGCAATCTCAAACAATTGACAACGTTGTGCTTGATACAGGCTACATCCTGATAATTGCCGATAGTGCGCAGTCTCAGACAATCGGAAACCTATCATTAACTCAACAAAATGTATTGAGTATAAATGATCTGGCACAGGCGCAGGCAATAGAGAATATCGCGTTGTCGCAGGGTTACAACCTGATTATTGCTGATCTTGTGCAATCGCAAGCAATTGATAATCTTGATCTGACACAAGCCAACACGCTTGCAGTGCAGGATCTGGCTCAATCCATGCTCCTGGACGGCAATGTTACTCTTACAACAACAGTCAGCTTGATCGTTGCAGATCTTGTGCAATCACAGCTACTCGATAATATCGAGTGGACTCCAATTACTACCCCAAGTGGTAGAATATACGCCATCGCTAAGCGCGAAAGTGTTTATCCGGTTCAGTATCACAACAGAATAATCATTGTAGTCAATTAGGAGGAGTTATGAAGGTAGAAATTTTAGAACAGCGATTAAGCAGCGATGGGTTCGTTGGTGAGATTGGTGACCGTTTTACTGTGCCTGATGATGTGGGGGCGTCGTGGTGCAAGCACGGATGGGCAAAGGATTTGACCGGAGATGTTGAAACCGGTGAACGCAAAGTCATCAATGCAAAACTAGACATTGATAATATTTCTCAATCAGCTAAAAGCGAGGTTAAATAAAATGGCCAAAACGACAAATGACAGCGTTATGGATGCAGCGCTTGACGTTCTGGCAACCGCTACCAAACTGGTTGCTTGCTCAGCACAGCCAACAACGTATACGGAGGCTAATACCACGTATTTTCTGGCGGGGGTCGTAATCGATGGCACGGACTTTACCAAAGCCAATGGTGACGTAAGCGGCAGGAAAACAACCATCGCGCAACAGGCTTCAGTCTCGATAACAAATAGCGGTACTGCGACCCACGTCGCAACAATCATCACTGCATCGAGTACGCTGCTGGATGTCACGACATGCACGTCACAAGCGTTGACTTCTGGCGGGACTGTTACGTTCCCTGCATTTGATCATGAAATAACAGATCCGGCCTAATCATGACTTTCCCTATCAAAGACAAAGACCCGTCAGCCGTTCTGGATTATTTGTTTGATTTCGCGGCGCTGACAAATGGCAACGGGTCTAATGATTACTTGGGGGTTGGTGAAACAATACTCACTAAAACAATAGTTGCTGATGCTGGCATCACGGTTGATTCAAGTGCTATTGTCAACACTAGTACCGGTGTTCAGGTGTGGTTGTCCGGCGGCACTGACGGTGCAACGTATAATGTCACATGCAGAATTACAACGTCGGGCAGCAGAACGGATGACAGAACATTAAAAATCAGAGTGTTGCCAACATAATAAGGACAAACAATGACAGAATATACTGGTAGCGAGCGGAGAAAACATCCAGAGAACTGCCCAATGAGTCCAGATCAGGCGCAGATAATGCTAATCAACCAGCAAAAACTTATAGATGATGTTGCCGAATTAAAGCGTTATCTTTTTGCCGGGCGCGTTGTCTTCGCTACATTAGCCTGCGTTGTACTATCATTTGATTGGGTACGCGAACACCTGCCGATCATTAAAAATCTGTTTGAATCTAAATGATTGATATTGTTTATGAGTCAGGTGGCGTTATGATCGAGAAGGTAACCGAACATGGTTACATTATTCGCGGCTATGCAAATGGCAGGAGTTTTCCTGGTGGATTTGATTGGATTGTTGTGGCTTTGGTTGATGCTCTGACAGTGACATTCAAAGGGTTTTTGCATATCAAAAACTGCTTGATGCCGTTAAGTCATGCTCGTGCGGTTGATATTTTCTTTCGGTCTTTGGGTTGCGAAATAGTTGAATACGAGCGAGTAAAAAATGGTATTGTGATAAATGTCAGCCGTCGACTTTAACAAATTAATCAATGATTTCAAGCCTATGGTAAACGCTATAGTTTATAAAATCATAGGAAAAATACCATATGGCGCAATTCGACGGGATGATTTAACGCAGGTCGGAATGATTGGATTATATGACGCGATCAGAATCAGGAAATGTCCTGTAGATAGCGATAGATTTAGGAGTTATGCCGGAATGCGAATCTATGGATCCATAATTGATGAAATCAGGCTCAATGATTTTGTTGCCCGATCTGTTAGGGATTCAGTAAAAAACGGAACTGCTAGTGAATATGAAAAAAGTCTGGCTGGATCTGGTGATTTTTTAGATATAGCAGATTTTGAAGTGCCGGATTCAGAAAATCCGCTTGATATTTTGATTGATGAAGAAGAAAAAAGATTAATCAATGACGCCGCCGAGAAATGCGATCCACGTGATCGTGTGATCTTGGATATGCTCTATAATGAAGGAGTTACAAAGCGACAAGCCGCTGAACGTTTGGGTGTGCATGAATCAAGAATTAATCAATTGAATAAACGAGCGATCAATAAAATTAGGGATGAATTATGCGCATGAGCGAAAGTGGAAGAAAATTATTGACAGAATGGGAAGGTAAAAGAAATAAAATTTATCTGGACTCGCGCGGCCTCCCAACAATTGGTGTTGGACACTTGCTCAAAGTCGATGAACTGTCATCTGGCAAGGTGAATATCGGAGGAATACTCTATGAGTACGGAAACGGATTTACAGACGATCAGGTTGACGAGTTACTTGGATTTGATCTGGCATGGGCTGAAGGCGCGGTTACAAGATACGTAACGGTTCCGCTGACTCAAAACCAGTTTGATGCTCTCGTGTCGTTTGTTTTTAACGTCGGGGAGAAAGCTTTTCATCAGTCGACTTTACTTAAATTCCTGAATGCTGGTGACTACGATCACGTTCCAGCGCAGTTGTCGAGATGGACACATTGCGGTGGACGCATTTTATCTGGCCTGGTCAATCGCCGTAATCATGAAATTAAATTGTGGAGTGCGTAGGCAAAACCATTGCCGGTAAAAAATAATAGATAGAATTGAATTGTAGTGAGTGTTTTATATAAATCAAGGGGTTATATGATTAAATTATTAATTATTATGTTATTAGTTACCGGCTGTGCATCGACTGCAAGAATCACGCTGGAATCTGCTTACATCGACACTATGATTAAATCAGGCGCACCAAAAGAGGCCATTAAAACAGGATCTTTGACTGATACCCAGTTAACAATACTCACTCACGCGTTTAACAAATACGACCAGTTCCGTACAAAATGGAAGGCCAATTTTAAAACAGGCATGCTGTTATATCCCGGCACGCTTGATGATCAATTGCTGGCAGATTATCAGGAATTGAAGCGGCAGTACGGGTCTGTTAAGCGCGTCGTTGTTGCGAATTGGAACGACTATGACGCTGTGACGAGGATGCAGCTTGAAGAGTATATGAGGCACGCTGAAGCATTGGACTCTGCGGTTGTTGAGTTTATGGCTAACAGAAATCTGGATCAGGCTATCAGTCACGCGCTGGAAATTTTCGCAACTGTTTTGCAAATCGGGTTGACTATCAAATGATAACTGCCGACATTGTACGTATTGGATTGTTCGCATTATCCGGATTACTCGGTATGTTGTTTGCATACTACCGATCCTGGGCATGGGGTGATAAAACAATAGATCTATGGGTGTACATGTTTGGTGATTCTCATGCAGTTGGTCGGGCATTGACCACACTTGCTGCCATGTGCGCTGGGGCGGGGGGCTTATCATATCTTGATACTTTAACTACACAACAAATCGTGATTGCAGGTCTTGGGATTGGGTTGTTGGTACCTGAAAATGCGAAGCAGTAAATTATCTACATAACAGATAATTATTATCTACAAATTAGATCGGCAAGTGATTGAATTATTTGAACTGTCAGCAGCTAGTTGATTGTTATTATTTATCATTAACGTAAAAGGTTATTTATCAAATGCAAAGAGCAAATAAGCTGGAATGGACGGAAGGTTATAAGTATAGGACATCAAAAACATTTTGGGTCTTTACGAATATTCGGCCGTTCTATGAAGTGCAGATCGGCAGGATAACGCTGACTGTTGAGGGGCTTCTAATCATAGATCGTGGTTACAGTTGGGACGGCCCTTCAGGCCCGACAATCGATACCAAAAATTTCATGGTGGGCGGTATAGTTCATGACGCACTGTATGAGATACTACGCTGTCCAACTAAACTACTTGACCGTAAATGTGATATTGTCAGGGGCAGTGAGGCTGTCCATGCCGCCACGCATGAACAGGTTAGGGAAGAGGCGGATAAAATGCTACTTGATTTAGTCAGGGCGGACGGTATGTCTGAATTCAGGTCGAATTATGTTTACAAGGGCGTTCGGGTAGGCGGTGAATCAAGCGCCGAAAAACCCAGGAAAGTCTATGTTGCACCATAAAAAATAACGTAATATTGATAATCCTATTTATCATTATTGCTCTCTAAGTGCTCATTATTTTTTACTTCACAAACAAAAAAATCACCCTCTTTTCTTACGCTTGTTGAAAAATATAAATTGTTTTTCCTTCTGCTGCATAAATACGCCGAATTCTGGCATGATCTAGCCTCTCCGCGTGTGCTGAATTTATAAATTCTTGATGTAACTATGTCACGGAATTTATACCTGTCTCCGTTGTGATATTTGCTTTTTACATACATATTATTGCGTTTTAATACAACCCTCACCCATTCCCTGGTTAGCCCAAGTTTCTCTGTAATCTGTATAACATTCAGTCCATTTTTATGTCCTTCCAAGATCCGGGACGCCATATATTTCGCGCCTTTTTTATCCAATTCATTTTTATTTCTCAACTCATTAACAATCGAAGCAAAAAAATAACGTGAAATCATATTTCCATTTTGATCGAGAGGTATCATTATTTTGCATTCTGTTGTTTGGATCTTCACAAATTCATCAAATAGATGCAGTGCATTTATTTTTTCACGACCAACGGTCGATGCTTCAATATTTGATTCCAATTCGGATCTCTGCGCCTCTGTTAAACGCACAGGTTTCTTTTTCTCAGAATTAGAGCACATCGAATCATGCACTTTGGCGCCACTTATGCCACGTTTATAAAGTCTTTTTGGCACTGGTTCTATACCAAGCGACATGTTTAGTGATTTAATGCGCATACTCATGCAAATAACAGTTTCAAAAGAATTTCGCGTAATGCCATGCAGCACGCGATATACGTTTTGCAAATTCCTCGTAACCCTCGCCCTTGGTTTGGTGCATACAACTCCCTATCTCATGCCACCATTTGTCAAAACCGGTTAGTTGTTCTGCGTTAACAAAGTTTTCAGCAAGGCTTACGTTACCCGCCAAAACAGATTTAATATCAGAAGGCAATGACTCGATGCGATTAATTTCAGTTTCCTTTTGCTCCCTCATGCGTTCGGAAACTACTGCAATTCGTGCGGCTTTTGCTTCTTCTTTGATTTTAGCTTCGGCGATAGCTCGCTGAGCAGCCACCTCCTCTTTGCGTTTTTGTTCAGCCAGCCGCGATTCAACCAGCAGCTCAAAATCATCTTCCTGTTTTGTAATGATTGATTGCAGATCGCGGAACAACGATAGATCATTTGGCAGGCGAGCTAAGTTCTTGCGTATACCGCGAGCCAGATCGTCTAGTCTTATCTTGATTGAAGCTACTTCAGTATCAACGGCATTGTGTAGGCTTTCAAGTGTACGCTTGTTTTTGCAGCATAGCTCGATCTGTTGGCGTGGAAAAATAGATTTAAATAGAGTTACCGTGTCCAGGCAATCTATGCGCATAAACTCTCTAGAATTGCCGTGAGAATAGTTACCACAAATCAGCATTGCATCATCTATAATTTGCCTCTTTATTGATTCTTTCTGACTTTTAACCAACTTTTCTAAAGTTAAGCGCTTTGACCTGATTGACCCATTAATAAAATCAATAGTCCGCATAAGCTCGTCAACACTTGCAGTCTGACCGATTGCCGCGGCCTTGGCAGACTCCAGTTTCTTTTCTGTTTCTTCGCAGAATTTAACCGTCGTTTCTGCGTTAATAAAATCCTCATCAGTTTCAAGATTTGTGTTAATATTAGAAATAAACGTTTCAGCGGCTTGTTTAAATTCAGGCAAATTGCTGACCGTTACCTCGCCTCTGATCTGTATTGACAGCGCGGGTAATTGCATGATTGCCACAGTTTTTGGTTTATCTGTAAACTCTTTATGTTCGTACATTTCAAGATCTTTTTTAAATTGTTCCCAACCTGCTTTTATTCGTTCAAACCATTCCTGATCTGGAAAAACTTCCGTCTCAGCCCAATTAGTCGTTGTTCCATCGCTACAGACAAAAATCAGCTTATCGGAGACGGTGAGCATTAAAATCTGCTGACATTGCGCCATGTAATAATCGGGTATCACGCCAGATTTAACTTTTTCCGCGAGTTCGTCAGAATACAATTTATGCTCAAAAGCGAGTGAATTGTCGATTGTTAAGCCATCGCATGAGGCTGATAATTTACCCTCCGAGCATGTGATAGGGTAAAAATCAAGACCCTGAGCATCAAGTAATCGGCGCGCAAATTCTTCAGCGTCATGACCTTTTTTGAAAATGGCTTTTGTAAATTCACTATAAGCCCTATCTACTCCTATTGATTTGAGAGTAAGCAATTCGGTTCTGGAAATGTAGGGAGATATGTTAAGCATAGCCGCCGCTTCTGACGCGCCAAAATGGTCGGCCCTGAACTGGTGCCACTCTTTGCTGCCCTGGACTAATTTATGAACCTGCATTTTCTACCCCAATATTTAAAATTGATTGTTTTTGAACGTCAGATAATGTGTATTTTGTTGAAATCATGTTAATAATTTGTTCTGATGTCTGTTTATTCTGGCTGATTCGCTCCATCCATGAGGGAAGATTTGTTTTAAATTGATCATTAGGATATGTTGGTAAATCGCGCTTTGGTGGCTCTTCTGGTTTTTTTGATATTGGTGGTTCTGGTCTACCTTTAACGGCGGCATTCCCGTCATCATCCTCCGGCGCTATCCCAACAATCGCGGCTAGTGAGTATCGACGCGCGTACGTAATCGCACTTCCTACAGCCTGGGCGTCGACTTTTGACACCGGCATAGTGTATCGACTTTTTATCCACTGCCCGCTCGAGTGCAGGAGCATCGTCTCAACCGCTATACCGTTATCAGATTCTTCCGGGCATTGCGTTATCGATAACCCATTGCTGGATAATTGTTGTCTGCACGCCCCCCAAACACTCGCAAGATCCGCATATTTGGATTTAAAAAACGGATTTGCGCTATCCTTTTTTGCCCCCTCGGTCTGCCCCTGTGCTTTTGCCAAGGCCGTCGCAAGTTCGTTGATTTGTTCGCTGTGTATCATTCCCCTCTCTCCATTTTGTTATTAGCTATATTTATTCTCTCCGCCCTATGTCTTCTTGCAATTTTCGCCATTTCGAAAGATTTAATTATGCCAATCCGTTCTTTTGAAAAGAATAAAAAATCTGAGATAAACATAAGAATTGCTCCGCTTTTAACAGATAAATGTTCATTGTTTGTTGGCTCTATTCCTGCACCAACAAAACAAATATCGTTTTTCAATTGACAGAACTTTTCTGTTCTCTCTGATTTATTTCCATATTCATGATCAAGATCAACCGCATTCATGATAAATCCAATTACATCTAGATCGTGTTGGTAATTAAGATAATCAACAGAATCAATGTCCCTCGTGTCACGAATATTCTCAATAGCCTGCGCAAACATTTCCGTCGCTCCGCGTACACCGTAATCCTCAATTAGCAATTCCAGTCGCGCCACTTTGCCAACCCGGATAGGATCTTTTGTCATTATGCTCGTAAATCACCCCCCCCTTATTAATTATTCGTCGATGCGCTCTATCAGAGCGATATAACCAATTGCATCAACCACGTTATCACGCTTACTCGCGTTAATCTGCCTGCATTTCTTCAGATCGGACATCATCCAACAAACGTCCTCACCCGTTAGATCGAGCGCTTGCCCGTACTTTTGTTGCAAGTAAAGCGCCCATTGATCTGCAATATTGTTTAGGTTCTTTCCCGGATGCCCGTATGCCTGCTCCCTGTCGCCACAAATGATGATGCTGGCCTCATCTAACACAGTCCCGCCTGTACTCATAAATCCTCCGAATCAAGCTTACCGCCTGCCATTTCGACCGGCTCACACAAATCATAGGTAGCGCACCATCTCTCTCGCCACGATCCGCCATCGACAATCATTATTAGTCCGGTCATGATCGCGATTATTAATATCATTTTTGATTCTGTTGTCATTTTATTCTCCTAATCGGCACAAAAGTATTAGCCATCGCCATAGCCATCGCCATCGCCAGAGCCAGAGCCATCGCCAGAGCCATAGCCATCGCCAGAGCCATAGCCATCACCAGAGCCATAGCCATAGCCAGAGCCAGAGCCATCGCCATAGCCATCGCCAGAGCCAGAGCCATCGCCATAGCCATCGCCATCGCCATAGCCATCGCCATCGCCATAGCCATCGCCATAGCCATCGCCATAGCCATAGCCAGAGCCATCGCCATCGCCAGAGCCAGAGCCATCGCCATGATGAGCTACTTTAATCTTCGATAAATTTAACATAAGTTTCCTCGGCTTTTGTCGTGATTGGTATCATTTCGATTACATTTGTTAGCAATATCTGGCCTGTTCTGTTCAATCTGCCGCCTTTAATCCCGTTTGACGCAACGGCAGACAATGACAGCCCACCGCCCATCCATTTCCACAACCGTAATGCATTTTCGAGCTTAATTTCCATCGAGTTATCTGGATTTATCCATGCCACATCACCGATATGCACCCCGGCGCTATACGTTCTAATCAGGCAGCGCTTGCCTAGCATAGGGTGTGCCACTTTACCGGACGCCTCATTATTAGATCCCAATAACAACAATTTAATTTCTTTAACTTGACCTAGTGTTAATTCATCTATTCTCATTTTATTCTCCAATAAATGTATTAAAAATAAGCAATGCCAAAACAGAGAATATAAACCATAGTTCCAACATTGCTCTGCGCTCTATTAATGCGCTACGGTTTGCTGAACGCAGACTGCTAAGATGCTGTTCTCCGCCGCTTTGAAAACGCCATTCACTTCGTAAGCTGCCATCTGCATATCAGTTTTCGCCTGCAAACATTGCCCTTGTGTTGCGAAATTGGGAACGCTAACTGCGCTTGATGTTGCCAGAGAGATTGATGTTGACGGCGATGACAGCATAAATATAATTAATGTCCAGGTCATTTTTGAAGCTCCTTTTTAATCTCAGCAAAGCGCTGATAGGTAATCTTATTTACATTAAGGGGGCTTGTCAACAGATTCATTGAAATTATTTGTAATACAGTTTACTATTGCGTTATTGAAAATCAGGGTGTAACATGAAAAAAGAAATTGAACACATTAAAGTACTTGATAACATTGGAACATCTGGGCAGATTGCGAAATTGTGCGAGGTGTCATCACAGGCTGTGAGTATGTGGAAGCAAGCGGGAAAAATACCAAAAGCATGGTATAAATATTTGAGAGAGATCAGGCCGGAGGCGTTTAAATAATTACTCCCTTAGTGTGAGCTAAGAATCCCTTATCACGAGCGCGAAAGCGTCAGAACAGTCATAGAGGCTGGCGGGGTGTTGAATCGTGAGATAGTCAAAAAGTCGATGAGCCTCCCGCTGCATCGCAAGGTGTGGCGGGATTAAAAAACGACCGATGTCTAGATTGAGAAACTAGATACCTTAACAAGGAATTCAAAAATGAGTCTTATTAACTATCCCGAGTCGTTCGTGGCATGTTCCTTGTATTGCCGTGGATTGTTGCGCCCTCTCAGCGCAGCCGGGATAGATAAGGAGATTTGATCGATGAAAACAAAAAAACTGTACTTCAATTACCTCGTTTTATTTTCAGACGAGACAATAAAAACAGGTGTGTCTTCGCAGCCTATGCATAGATTGCAGGATTATTATCAAGAGGCTTCAAGTCATAACCTGAAAGTAATTGATTTTTACATCACGAGCCCAGCCTACAAACACGTAGCATTAAAAACAGAGTCAAAATTCTGTGAGTTTCAAAGTCTCAAGGCTATGGACGGGCATAGAGAAAGGTTTTATTTTTGTGACGTTCTGCGTGAAGTAAATAGAGATATGCACGGATCTTTCGATATATTTAGAATCTTTAATGAATTTATATTCTCACTTGATAACATGTGGAAGTTGGAGCACTTTAATAATAACCTTTTTTCTATGATGGAGGCTGTGGCGGCAATAGAATCTTTAGAGTATTTGAGATCAGAGATTCGCGATTTGGTGCAAAATAACATAAAACCAAAACCGTCTTATTACGATTGGGCTGTCAACTCTTATCGCATAGGATGCTTTTAAAATGATCCTTCGGCATTATCAATCCGCGGCAATCGATAACCTCAGGGCTGGCTTCAGAAAGGGTTATGTAAGACAGGTTCTTGCGGCCCCAACCGGAGCCGGTAAGTCAATTATTATGATGGCTATGATTGATGCGGCTAACGCAAAGGGAACAAGGTCGCTGTTTATCTGCGAGCGGCGGATTCTTGTTGATCAATTCGCAACGCATCTTGATAAGCATGGGCTTGATTTTGGTGTGTTTATGGCTAAGTCATGGAGACATAGACCGCATTGCAATATTCAACTTGCAAGTATTCAAACATTAGAGAAGATGGATGAATGGCCAAAGGCTGATTTGTTATTCGTTGACGAAATCCATGTATGCATGCGGAGAAGTTTGATCGAGTATATCAAGGCAAATCCATCGGTTAAAATAGTAAGTTCTACAGCTACGCCATTTCACCCGGAAATAGCAAATAACTTCGAGTCTGTTACGTCAGTATCAACCATGAGCAATCTGGTTAACGAGGGGCACCTTACGCCCTTTCGTGTGTTCATTTCTCACGAAATAGACACCAAGGGACTCAAGACTGCTGGGGGCGAGTACAAACAGAACGACTTAGAGAAACGATGCCAAAAAATAGTTGGTAATGTTGTGCAGGATTATATCGACATTTCACATAATGTTTATGGAGGCTATCAGAAAACAATATGCTTTGCGGCTGGAGTGCAGCATGGATCTGATTTGATGCAGGAGTTTAACTCTCACGACATAAACGCGGTTCAAGTATCATACAAAGACAGCGATGAATTCAAGCGTGACGTTTTTGACGAATTCAGAAAGCCGGACACGGAAATTAAGGTATTGATCAGCTCAACTATTTTAGAGCGTGGCGCTGATCTCCCTGATGTTAAGCATGTGATTCTTGCGAGGCCGTTCAAAAAGAGTTTTTCTTCATTCGTTCAAGAGGTCGGCAGGGGGGCGCGTGTTTATCCTGGCAAGGAATTTTGTGTGATACAGGACAATTCCGGTAACTGGCTGAGGTTTCGTGATTCATGGGAAGATTTATATCACAACGGGGTGACTTCGCTCCATTCGGATGCTGACAATAAGTCACGAACAGAACCGACAAAGAAAGAAAAAGATGCCGCAAAATGTCCAAAATGCAAGATGTTATGGCCCACGGATTCAGAAGTTTGCAGTAATTGCGGTTTCGTGCATAAGCTTAAAAAGGCAAACATCGTTAATCTGCAAGGCGAAATCTTAGAACTTGGGGCGAGTGATGCAAAAATATCATGGGAATTCAAGCGTGATTATTATCAGCAGATGCTAGGTTACTGTATTCAGCACAAAAAGCATACAGCAACGGCTAAACATTGGTATCTTAAGAAATTCAAAGAGGAATACCCGTCAGATGTAATGCCAACGCCAATTACTCCATCTGTTGAGGTGGCCAACTACTGTAAATCAAGGCTGATTGCTTATGCTTATGGCAAAAGGAAAGCATAAATGGATTTCTTGAGATTCGCTGAGGCGCATGGACTGGAAATAACTGATCTGGCTGTCGGAAGAATAACCAGGTGCAGAACATCAGATCACAGATCAAAAAAAAACGGGGCGTACTATTTTGAGTATGATTTCGGATGGGTTCAAAACTGGGCGGTTCATGACAGCCCGCAAATTTGGATCACAGATAAGGAAGTTGATCAGAAAGAACTTCAGTTAAAGCTGAAAAAAAGCAGAGATAAATACAATGAAGAACGCGCCAAAATCAACCAGCAAGCGATTAAAAAAGCTGAGTTGATACTATCACGCTGCCGGAACGATTTAAGCCAGTATTTGGCATCCAAAGGCTTTCACGAGATGTGCTTCAATATGCTTTTTGAAGATGAGAAAGATCCTTTGCTGTGCGTACCGATGCGAATCAATGGGCAGATATCAGGACTGCAGGTTATTTCACCGGATGGCGCTAAACGTTTTGTTTATGGAACAAATGCAAGCTACGCTACTTTCGATATCGGTGGCGGCGAATTGCATATCTACACTGAAGGTCTAGCGACTGCATTATCAGCACAGGTCGTTATGTCCGCATTAAAAATAACATCGACAATTCATTGCTGTTTTAGTGCGGGCAACCTAAAAAAAGTAGCGCTGAAGATCGGGAAAGGTATTGTTCTGGCGGATCATGATGAGAGCAAAACAGGCGAAACCGTAGCTAAAGAGACCGGGCTTCCTTATTTTATGCCGCCTGTTGTTGGCCATGACTTCAACGATTACTGGTTAAAAAATGGCACGTTTACTGCAAGTATGGAGATTAAAAGGTTAATTTATAAAAGGAGGTAACATGAACGATTATGACAGGTTCAAAAAAGCGTGAGGATGAATTTCTTGCAAAAACCGGAATAAAAAGATCGAGGGCGGGAACCACAAAGGTTCTTAGTTTTTTGTCAGACCGGGGCTGCCCGCACGGATTCGATCATACAAGAGTCTATTACAGCCCTGATGATCGATGTCATATACTCATAACCGAGCCATATCATTCTGCTGATGAAGCGCTGGAGTCGCTATACCGAATGGCGGGGATTGGAGGTTATAGCGGCGACATAGCTCACGTTGTGGGAAGGGAAGGAGCTGGCTTATGGAATCCTGGTGAATGCGTACCTTTATTCGTTGGGCGTAGTGACACACAAGAATTGCTGCAATTTCTCGCAGAAAATCTACGAATAAAAACCCAACACACAAATTAATTTTATGGTAATATTGAAACTTGATCGCTGGCCCGATTAGTTTTTGATGGTGGCCAGACCGTCTAGACTAATCGCAGCGTGAAGAAATTAAAGCCGCCTTAGTCGAAAGATTTTGGCGGCTTTTTGTTTTTGTAACAACCCGCTCTTACTGCTGAACCGTCAGAGCATAAAATGATTGAATGGGCAAAAGTCAATCAGGGTGAGTAATACGGACAGCGGTATTTATAGGGACTCTAACGTTTTGGCTGTTGTTCGTGATTGTATGGAGATATAAAAGGTAAGTCTCCAATCGTGGGAGTGGATAGCAGCATGGTTAGCGCGTCACGACCTGCACTGAAAATATGGTTGAGTTTCCAGCGTGATGAGCGTGGGATAACAGCAAGATACCTGATCAGATTAAACGCAGACCGCCGTGTGTTAGCTCGATCAGAACGATACCAGGCCCCGCACAATAGGGGTTAAGTCTGATCAGTCATACTTGATATTTAGCGCTTGGTATGGCCTGGGTGGTCGGCAACGGATACTTCGTCGGTGATCAACAGAATCTTCTCGAGCCTATGGATAAAACCATGGGTAAGGGGAGTGTTGACTAAATAATCTCCCCCGTTGCTTGTCAATGATTGATGTATTGTGTAGTTAAAACTAGATTAGTAACAATAAACCACAAAACAAACAAAACAACCTAGACCAACTGAGTTTAATCTACAGGAGAATCGGTTATGTTGATAACTAAGAAATGGCTACAAACCTACAAAACTGAAAACGGCGGATACACAAAGGATCAGATACAGGCGCTTGGTATGGACTGGCCGCCTGTTGTTGGGTGGCAGGATAGGATTATTGGTATGGATGTGAATCAGGATCGTGTTAATGACTTTGAAAGATTGTCAGGAGCTGCGTCTGCAATAAAAACAGAGACCAAAAAATTAACTGAAGCGCAACTAAAAATCTGGACTGATGGAAGTTGTTACCCTACTAACCCAGGGCCAGGTGGATGGGGATGGCATAGATCGGATGGAAAAGAGTCGTATGGTGGATATGGAAGCACAACAAATAACAGAATGGAAATGACAGCGATACTAGAATCGTTGATAGAATTGCCAAACAGTCAAGAAGTTTTAATTTATTCGGATTCGCAATACTGCATCAAAGGATTGACCGACTGGCGAAAAGGGTGGAAGAAAAAGAACTGGATGAAGAAAGGCGAGCCAATGACGAACCGCGATATTTGGATTGAATTTGAAGACCACATTGACCGGCTCAGAATTAAATTCGAGTGGGTGCGTGGGCACAATGGAAATATTGGTAACGAAAGGGCTGATTATCTAGCTGGATTAGGAAGAGCATCATGCAAATAACAGTTTCAAAAGAATTTCGCGCGGCATTCAAAAAATGCATGGAATTTTATGAGGTTGATGAAACGGAAATCGAATATGAGAAACAACGGGTGCGTGAGAATTATGCTGATGCTGAGCGGTGTTATTTGGATATTGGCAGCAAACTGTAAATAAATTTGACAAATTGCGCAGAGTCTATAGGTTGCGTGATTAATTAATAGGAGATGGCCATGGAAGGCATATCTAAACAAACGAAAGAGCGGGAAGCGATTCCATTTAATGGGTCAGAGACATTGTATGCATTTTGCGGATGGCTTACTACCAGACATGCGCTGACATTGATGAGCGCGAACCACAATAGCGCGCCAATCGCCGCATTAATTGGGCAATTTTGCAGGGAAAATGGTTTGGATGAGCCAAGGGCCGGTTGGGAGAATAACGTTAAGCACATGGAAGAAGAACCCGCGCCTTCCCGCACGCTCCCACAGGATGATGCGCGTCCGTTGTCAGGGGGTGTTTATTTGATGGATTTGACAGGAGAATCGATATGAAAATTAACAGCGCGGGATTATTTTGGGTGGTTTATGTGTTTGGATTTGTTTCGATTATTTCAACCGTTGTTTTTTGGTGATTTAGGGAAATTGTGAATAACGAAAAAATACCGAACCCAGGCAGCAGAGAGCTTGTAGGGTAGGACTGCGAGTGCCCCGTGACTGATAATCAACATGGTCGCGGGGCTTATATTAGAGAGGATGGCAATCCAATGTTTTGGTATTCGAGCGATCTCGAAATGCACAAAAACGGAATGGAGTTTGAAAAAAATGAGAGCCGATATCGATAAAAACGGAAAACTGACTGTGATAGCAGAAAATGAAATTGAGGATTTTATTTTAAAAATGTGGTGGTCGGCATATATAAGCGAGGATCCAATTTTTACACCGACTATTTGTATAAAAACGAAGGCCAGTGATTATGAAAATCCTGTCGCTTGATCTTGGCACAACAACCGGCTGGGCGGTCGGGTCTGTGCAGTCAGTGGACAGCGGGAGCGAGTCATTCAAGTCAAAGAAAAAGGATGGTAATGGAGTCAAATTCCTGAAATTTAAACAATGGCTCGCTGAATTCGATTCAATCGAAATTGACCGTGTTTATTACGAAAAAGTCATGAATCATAGCAGCGTTTATGCGGCCCACGCATACGGTGGATTTTTGGCGCTCCTGATAGTTTGGTGCGAGAGAAGAGAAATTCCGTACACCGGAATCGGGGTCGGAACAATAAAAAAATCATGGACTGGCAGGGGAAACGCGAGTAAGCGGGAAATGATCGACGAGGCAGTAAATCGTGGATTTGATCCGGCTGACGATAATGAAGCGGATGCGCTTGCATTGTTGGATTGTGCGACAAGAATAAAATAAAATGGTGGCAGCATTTATTTTGATAGCAAAACGAATTTCTGATCGAGTGTATGCTGAAAATGAAAAATACCGGCATGAATGCGAGTGCAGGCACACAGCAAAGCGATTTTATAAAGATACCGAAGGACTCGATGAGTGGATTTTAAAGGTCGCTGCTGAGCGCGGGCATGAGGAGGCCTACAGGCTCAAAAAATGTGTTGTTAAATTAATAGGCTAGAAAATAATCTCAGTTATTTGTTAAAATAAGCATAAATATGTTGATATTAGTAAAAATGAGAGTAGAATAGACTCATCAACTAAACAACAGGGAGATTAAAATGGTAAAAATTACAATAAAATACAATGCGAGTGTTCATACCGCGGCCGGATGGCGCGGGGTGGAAATAGAGGCTGTGGCTGAAAAAATAAGTCAAAAAAGAGCTAAAGTATTATCAGTAAAAACAATTGACGGGGAAAAAGTTGTTGGTACTATGAGCAGAACTGGAGCAAAAAGGCAAAGTTATTACGGTATTGGTGTGGCTCACCACGAGCAAGGAAATGTCAAAAATTTGTCGGCATGTGAAATCATTGCCGAATAAAGGGATTTAATGAAACCGAGCGAGGAATGCAAAATGGCCGGATTGAGTAGCCTGAAAGAACTAGCTGCCCTGTCCGGTAAATCTAAAGAAACGTTGGTAAATTGGCATAAAAAAAACAAGCCACTGTTTGACGCGACACTGAGGCGCTGTGTTGATAGAAAACGCGATTATGAAGATTATATTAAAAATTAACGACACTAATAATTCCTTTGATGTGTTTTTGCGGGCGTTTAATAAAAACACTGAGTACGGAAAAATAGGAAAGTGACATGAAGTTCTGTGCAGAAAAGGATTTTTCTTGGCGTCAGCGCCCTCAAAAGAGGGCGCGATGAGAGAGGCCCAGCTTAATTTATGCAATATTATGTAGATAGTGAATATGACGAATGAAATTAGGTGGCCAACTGAAGAAGAAAAATACAGGGGCTATCAGTTATGCCCGTGCGGAGTTGGAGTACATTTGTTGAATTCTGGTTTTGATATACAGATGATAATGTGTAGGCATTGTATGCGCGAGGTAGCTTATGTTGATGATTTTAAATTAAAAATGAGTAACTGTAAAAAGTTGGCGAGCCGCGAAGACATCGAAAGAGATCTAAGGGGTTCTATAGCGAGTCACGTTTCAAAATTAAATGAAATCACTGGAATGGATGTATGTAGCATTGATATTTCATTTATTGATACTCATGATGATGAGAGAAGACGCGCTGCGATTGGTTTCGTTGATATTAGATACCTGCCGCCGGCAGATTGAGCAAATGAATAAATTTTTGTTTGAAAAACAGTATAACTATATTGATTATATAGCCGGTGTTGGTGGCGGGGTGTTGGTTGGCAATGGATTGTATTTAATTGGTTTTTTGGTTGTTCTTGTTTGCGCAATCATTAGCATCGCTGCTGATTATTATGAAAGTAACTTTTAAACTCAATAATCCGCAGGCAAGAAAGGCGGCAAAGGATTTGATTGACAAGGCGCAGGACGGCCACGAGTGCGAGATCCGCCCAAAGAAGCGCACATTGCCACAAAATAGCATTATGTGGGGAATGCTGGGTGATGTGTCGGCGCAGGTTGATTGGTATGGGATGAAACTGAAAAGTGAGGAATGGAAGGATATTTTTACAGCATCACTGAAAGTCCAGAAAACAGTGCCCGGAATTGAAGGCGGATTTGTTGTTTTGGGAGAGCATACAGGTAGAATGAACGTCAAGGAAATGGCTTGTTTGATTGAATTAATGAGCGCTTTTGGTGCAGAAAAAGGCGTTAAATTTAAATCCTATGGTGATGATTAAAATTATTTTAAAAATTTATTAAATAATTGTTGATAATGCGCTAGAGTAGCGTATAATGATTGCATGGTTAGCAATAAGGCAAACCACCGCGCCTCGGGATCAGGGGCTGGAGAAATAAAATGTCCGCATACAAATTGAATGAATTTATGGGTGATGTCTCTGAAATTGCTGGGTTTGATTTTTTGAAATTATTGCGCGATTCTGGATACCCTGATATTGATGGAGACGATTACGTTAAAAGTGGGCCTCAATACATCCGTAGAGTTTTTAGAAAAGCAACAGAAAACGCGAACTCTTTAATAAAAGCCGGCCTTCAAGAATCTGCATTTATGGATGATATATGGGAATTTTTATTTCTAAATATAGAAAAACATCCTGACGCCCCGGAAATATGGAATAGAGTAAATGTTCTTGCTTGCGTTAATTTAATAAAAACATACGCTAAATTAGATGAATAGCCACCCCAACCGCGGCCGGGCGAAAAACCCGGCGAGCAACCCAAAAACAGATGATATTAGGGATTTGCGAATAAAAATGGGTTTGACACAAACCCAGGCTGCCGAATTAATCTGCTCTGCATTGCGCACCTGGCAGCAGTGGGAGGCGGGTGACCGGCGGATGCACTCGGGACTGTGGGAATTGTTTAAAATAAAAACGGGCGCAAATGATGAGTAAAAAACATAATCATATGGCCATAGTAGCATCGACTGGTTGCGTAATTTGCCGGGAATTTGACGGGATAAATATAGACGGTCAGGTGCATCACATAGCAGAGGGATCGGGAAGGCGCGATGATTATATGACTGCCTGTCTTTGCGACCTGCATCATACGGGGGCGCTTGGTGTGCATGGCATGGGAGTAAGGGCGTTTTTGAGGCTGTTCAAATTGAGTACTGAGTATGATTTATTGGGGTTGGTTAATAAGTTTCGGGCACAGGATAGCGTTTAATAATGGGGGAGTAAAATGAATAAATTAATAATTGGTTTTTTGGTGGTGTTGATTTCTGGATGTGCGGGACAACCGATGCATAAGCCGGGAATTTCAAATGATGCGGCTATGAAAGACCGTATGGAATGTCAGCTTATGGGCGCGCAGTATGCAACAGGAATGGGATTTAATGGTAACATACTGATAATCGAGGACTACAAAGCGGATTGCTTGAGGAGTAGAGGGTGGAGGTAAATATTATTGTTTAGATAATTTTAATAATCGGAGGATAAAAATGCTATTTTCTGATTTAGATAGAGCAGCCAGGAAAGGTATATCTGGCGAATCACATCAATTAAATAAAGAAGAAGAATCGAAAACACATGAGCTTGCTGATAAGGCGCTCATGTTTAAGTTTTTTATGATTATATTTTTTGTGATTATTGTATTGGCTGTGCCTGTTCTTCGTTTGTATTTCGCCATATAAAATATGGCACAAGTATCAATAAAAACCGACATTGACGGACTTAAGCGTGGCCTTGATAAGGTCAGGCTTCAGCAGGCGCCATACGCCATCAGATTAACAGTCAACAAACTGGCTGAGGTGGCTAAACTTAGGATGGAGGTTAAGGAGCTGCCAAAGTTGGACAGGCCAACAAGATACACTTTGGGCATGATGCGCGTAAATTATGCTAATAGATCAAACTTGAAGGCTGCCGTGTTAGTAAAAGATTCGGCAACAATAACAAAGCGCGGGCAGTACGGGCCAGCAGCAGTATTAGGACATCTGTTCGAGGGGGGGCAACGGAGAGGCAAAGGTTATGAGGGATTGCTTGTATCAAAAGGATTAATGCCTAAAGGCATGTATACGGTGCCGGGCGAAGGCATGAAGCTTGATCCGCATGGGAACATACCTAAAAGCCTGCTAATACAAATCCTATCATACATTCAAGCATTCGATGAGCGTGGATTTAAGGCAAACGTAACCGACAACACCCGCGCGAAGTTCGAGAAGAGAGTCGGCAGGAAATCGTTTGGCGGTGGAACGGTTCAGTTTTTTGTTGCAAAGAAAGGCGACAAAGTAAAGCTTCATCCTGGAATATGGGCGCGCGTTGCTTTGGCGCATGGCACGTCATTAAAACCAATGATAATGTTTGTCGATGATGCGGATGGATACAAGAAGTATTTCGATCTTGAATTGATCGTTAAGGAAGTGGTCGACAGGGATCTGAAGTTTGAGTTTGATAAGGCTATGCAGATAGCAATGGCGACGGCGAGGTGATTGCAATTATAAAAACAAAAAGGTACTCCCTGAAGATTGGGGGGCGAGGGAAATGATAAC
>ERZ1292625.972-Hain-H41-01um-R1-972-length-38117-cov-7_pt1 | contig 38117 bp, 68 predicted proteins | sample MGYA00564400_ERZ1292625 | MGnify/ENA primary metagenome ERZ1292625 (study PRJEB36523, sample SAMEA6512639) | groundwater metagenome | collected 2019-01-08 | study: AquaDiva: Metagenomics assemblies of 32 groundwater samples
CTAATGGAATCACCGACACGGGAGATGCGGTTGTCTACGATATGGTCATCGCCGCCGGATCGGCCGTCGATAGCGATGTCGTCACGCTGGCCAATGGCGGAACAAATATCCAGTGGACACAGAGTGCAGGGGGTTCCTCTATTGCATGGATCAGCGGGCGTATTCCGGCCGGAGGTTTCACGTTAACCACAGGAACCTTTTCGGGCTGGTTCCTAGAATCGAATATGAACGATGAGGCGGGAGGTCGCGTTCGCCTCTACAAGTACACCCCGGGAATCCCCTTGATCGTGGAATTGGTGGGAAGCCCGTTCGATGATGGTGTTGAATTTGGAACTACCATTACCGAAATGACATGGACGACAAACCCAACTGATACCGTATTTCTGGAAGATGAAAGAATTCTGCTTCGCGTGTTCGCGACGAACTTCACCACGATGACCGACGGAACGGCCACCTTGCAGTTTAATGCCGCTGCGGCCGACACAGGGGATTCTTTCTGGCAATTGGCCGAGAACGTAATCTTCAAGGCCGAGGAAGTCACCGGAGGTTGGGGACAGCTTCTGAAGGGCAAGCGCAACGTCAAGGTAATCGCTTAGATGCCTACCTATCTCGGCGATTTCGCACCCACCGCCGTCTCGGTGCAGCACAAGTTCATGACGGTGAACGGTAGCGGTGTGCCTACGACACTTGGAGATACACCCTCGCTCGTCTTGTACGTGAACGCCACCACCACGGGAATCGCAAGTGGCGTCAGCGGGACGTTCGACTTCGATGGCCGCACTGGTTTGAACCACGTCCGGTTTCTTGTGACAACGAGCGTGACGGGCGTAACTTCCGGCACCGAATGCCAACTCGTGATCGCCACCGGCAGCGTCTCCGGCGTCTCACTGAACGGCTATCCGGTCGCCGCCTTCAGCCTGATGAACCGCCCGGTGCAGGCGGTAGCGACGAATGTCGGCGCGGTCGTGACCGCGTTTAATACGATTGCGAACGCCAACGTTACCTCGATTTCCACGCAGGTTGCGGCTCTTGTGACCGCCTACAGCACCGCGATTCCAGCGACCGTCACCGCTGCCAGCACCAACGTAGGGGCCGTGGTCACGGCATCCAACATCAACATCGGAGCCATTGTGACTGCGGTCAACACGATCACGCCAGCGCGGGTTACGGCGCAGGGAATCGATGTCGGTGCCATTGTTACGGCCTTCAATACCATCGCACCCGCTAACGTGACTGCGATCAGTACCATCGCTCCGGCTCGAGTGACGGCACAAGGCATCGACATAGGGGCCATTGTTACCGCGATCAATACGAACGTCGGAGCGGTTGTCACTGCCATCAACACGATTGCCCCGGCCCGCGTCACCGCGCAAGGGATCGACGTTGGCGCGATTGTCACGGCGATGAACACCATCGCAAACGCGAATGTGACTTCGATCTCGACGGTGGTGAATGCCAACGTCACCGCTTCGAGCACCGTAGTACCCGCGCACGTCACTTCGATTGCGAACGGCATCATTAGCTTTGCCACCTTCGCTGCTGGAGCGATTGACGCGAATGCCCTCGCCACCAATGCTGTGACGGAAATCCAGTCCGGGCTGGCTGAGGCCACCGTCCTGAGCGTGGTGGCGGCGAACGTGACCAACCTGCAATCGCGGGTGCCTGTGGCCCTCTCCGGAGGGCGCATGGTGTCCGATGCGCAAGCCTTCGGCAGCGTGACCGTGATCGGTTCCGGCAGCGCGACTGAATTGTGGAGGGGTGCTTGAGTGGCGCATTCAGCGATACTGCGTTCGGCAAAAATACCGCCTTCAGCGATGCGGCCTTCGCTTTTGGAACCCCATCGCCAGTCGTCGTCTCTGCTGGCGGACACTTCGGCGGACGACGGAAAAAACACCGCGAGGAAGACGTATCCGCTACGCGAGAGGACCGCGATGAACTCCGCAGGACCATTCGCGCCGCCATCGACGGCCCCGAGCACATCTCGGAAGCCGTCGCCGAGGCCATGAAGCCTTTTGCCAGAGCGCAGGCAAGCGATGCTCGCTTCATTCCCCTGGATGCGCGCATCGATTGGGGAATGCTCGATTCGCGTTTTGCAGAAATCGACCGTATCCTATCCGCAGCAATCCGACAGGCCGAGGAAGATGACGATGACGAAGATTTACTCCTTCTGAATGGCTGAAATCCGCGCCATCGTCACGGTTGCCGTTACCGCGAACTTCGCGGGACTGGGCGCCCCTACGGCCTGCGCGCCGCTTCTCTACGAGCAGACCACGGGCGATCTGTACGCGCTTCTCGCGCCCGATACGGTAGTACTGGTTGGATCGGTGGCGGGCGGGGCGAGCCACACGCTCGCGGGACAAGCGTTCGGCAAGCACGTCCTACCACAAGCCGTGTTGGGTGATGCTTCCGACATCCTGCAAACGCAGGTGTTCACGCATCGCCAACTGCCTTCCATGTGGATGTGACCGATGGCGACCTTCTCACGCCTTTTGCTCTCGGGTTCGACCAGCGGGAAACCGATCCCCGTGGCCGCGAACGCCACTCCCGGCACCGTGCTTCACCTTGCGGTGGCCGGATCTTCGGCGTTCGACGAGGTGTACGTGTTCGCATCCAACGTGACGGCGAGCGCGGCAACCCTCTACGTGCAGTGGGGAGGCACCACCGACCCCGGTGACATGCTGGTGAAGAACTATTCTATCGGCGCGAACTCCGGCCCCGTTCCGGTGGCCGTCGGCCAAGTGGTGAACGGCGCCGTGACCGTGATGGCGTTTTGTACTGCGGCTTCCGCGATCAACGTGACCGGATGGGTCAACAGGATCTCGTGATGAGACGACGCTACGTGCAGATTGACGGCGAACTGATCGAAGTCGGCCCGGACTACATGCAGGAGCCGAAATCGGACTACCACATCATGCCCGACATCAAGCCCTACCGCTCGATGATCGACGGGCGCGAGATTTCAAGTCGCTCGACGCACCGCGAGCATCTGCGTGCCCACGGCTGCATCGAAGTGGGTAATGAAACCAAGCACCTGATGTCCAAGGTCAGACCCCTTGAATCGCCGCCGGGTCTGAAGGAAACCATCGCGGCGATAGCCAACGAAAAATTAAGGAGATAGTCATGGGACTCGCACGGCAAATCATGGGCGGCGGCTTTTCCGCCGGACAAGCCAAGGCGCTTGCAGGAAGCGTCGCCTCCGCAGTCAGCGCCGCAGGCACCACTATCACGGATGCCACCGACCTGACCGCCAGCATCAACGTGGTCACTACGGCTGCCGCCGCTTCCGGGGTGCAGTTGCCCTCGGCGGAGATCGGCGACGAAGTGGAAATCCTCAACCTGGGGGTCGGCGCGATGATCGTCTATCCGTACACGAGCGAGCAGATCAATGCGCTCTCAGCCAACACGGGCTTTGCGCTCGCTCCCAATACGGCGGTGCGCCTGAGAAAGTTCACTACGACCCGCTGGATCGGGTATCTGTCGGCCTAACCGGACACATTTTCCATGACTGAAGAAACGCAAACTACTTTGCGCGAAGATTACGCCGAAGCCCTGAAATCGGTTGAAGCGCCCGAAGCCGCGCCCGTCATCGAGACGAAGGCTCCGGCTGAAGCCGCGCCGCAGACAGAGGAAGCGAAGGCAGCCGAGCGCGCCCGCGATGAAGCGGGACGCTTTGCGAAAGAGCAAAAGGCGAAGGCGGACGCTGAACCGGCAAAAGCCTTGCCCGAGGCGTCGGTTACGCAGCGTCCGCCGCGCCCCTCGTCATGGAAAAAGGACTACGAAAAGGACTGGGAAACCCTCGACCCGCGTCTGGCTGCCTACATCAACCAGCGCGAGAGCGAATACGCCAAGGGCGTCTCCACCTACAAGCAGGAATGGGACCGCGCGAAACCGATCCTCGAAGCCCTGTCGCCCTATCAGCAGCACTTGCAGCAGTACGGCATCAAGCCGGAGCAATTCGTGCAGAACCTCGCCGCCGCCCATCAGGCGCTCGCGCTCGGTTCCCCGCAGGAAAAGCTCCAGCGTTTTGCCAAGCTCGCGCACGACTACGGCGTGGATCTGCGGGCGCTTCTGCCGCGTCCGCCGCAACTCGGCGAAGATGGACAACCGTTGCCGGTGCCGCCGCAGGTGGCGCTGCAACAATGGCTCCAGCAACAAATCGCGCCCGTGAGACAGGAATTGCAGCAGTTCAAGACCGCGCAGGCCGAACAGCAGGCCGCGCAAGTCTCACACGAAATCGAACGCTTCAAGGCTGGCCCGGAGCATGAACACTTCGAGGCCGTGAAGGAAACGATGGCGACGCTTCTCGAAAAAGGCGTCGTGCAGGATTTGGATAGTGCCTACAGCACTGCGTTGCGAATGCCGCAGCATGATGACATCTGGACTGCGATGCAGGACGAGAAACGCAAAACCGATGAAACGCGCCGCCAGCAGGAGGCCGCTGCCACCGCAGCCGCCGCGAGGAAAAAGGCCGTCAGCCTGAAATCCTCGGCTCCGGGCGCCCACACGGCGAACACGAACACCAGTGACCTTCGCGCGCAATACTCGGAAGCCCTCGCGGCTGCCGATGGCAGGGTCTAATCCAACGCAACCCAGGAGACTTTAATGGCATTCGCCAACTCCACGTATACCGACATGATCGCCACGACGATCCAGAATCGCTCGGGCAAACTTGCCGATAACGTGACGAACAACAATGCGCTACTGCGGCGCTTGAAAAAACGCGGAAACGTGCGGCCCTTCTCGGGCGGCACGGTCATCATGGAAGAAATCATGTACGGCGATTCGTCCACCGTCAACGTGAATTCCTACAGCGGCTATGAGACGATCAACATCACGCCGAATTCCCCCATCAGCTCGGCGGCGTTCGACATCAAGCAGTACGCCGGGTCGATCTCGATTTCGGGCCTTGAGATGTTGCAGAACTCTGGCAAGGAACAGATCATCGACCTGCTGGAAGGGCGCCACAAGGTTGCGGAAGCGCAGTTGCAGAACCGCATCTCGCAGGACATCTACACCGATGGCTCGGGCAATTCCTCGAAGAACATCACGGGGCTGGCCGCAGCGGTGCCGGATGACCCGACCACCGGCACCTACGGCGGGATTGCTCGCGGCACGTGGAGCTTCTGGCAGCCGCAGTACTACCGTGGCGTGACCGATGGCGGTGCGGCCGTCTCGGCCACCAACATCCAGCAGTACATGACGACGCTTTCGTTGCGCTGTGTGCGCGGCACCGACAAGCCCGACCTGATCGTGGCCGATGGCACTTACTATGCCCTGTACGTGAACTCGTTGCAGGCGATCCAGCGCGTGACTTCAGAAGATGAAGCCGGTGCCGGTTTTGCCTCGCTGAAATTCTACGGTGGCGGTACCTCTGCCGATGTCGTGATGGATGGCGGCGTCTACAAGGTGACGACCGGGGCGACTGCGGCGCACATGTGGTTCCTCAACACGAACTACATCTTCTTCCGTCCGCACTCCGAGCGGAATTTCGTTCCGATTGGCGGCGAGCGCCAGAGCGTCAACCAGGACGCCATCGTGAAACTCATCGGCTGGGCTGGCAACATGACCACCTCTTGCAGCTTCCTGCAAGGCGTGCTGATCGCCTAACCGGAGAACACAATGGCCTTCTATGTGAGCGGTTCCAAAATCGGGGCTGATCTGAACACGACCAGCACCACGGCGTTGTTCGCGCTCGGCGAAACGGTTGAAGGCTCGGATGGGACACTTTGGGAGTACGTGAACGCATCGACTTCGGTTTCGGCCTATGCAATCGTCGCCATCAATGCCTCCGGCACAATGGCGATGGCGAGCGTGGCCGATGCCGTGGCTGGCCTGCAACTGGCCGTTGCCCAGAACGCATTCGCCGCAAGCGAGTACGGCTGGGTGCCGATCAGGGCTACGGGCGGGGCTACCAACCAGATGCGGGTGCTGTGCTCAGGCACGATGTCGGGCGGCAACGCGCTCTATGTGGGAGGGAGAACCGGGGTTTGCAGCATTCAAGTCTCGTCCTCGGCGACCCTGCATGGGGTGATGGTCTACGGAGCGAGCGGCGCGGATCATGCGACGGTCACTTCGCTTGCCTGCATCGTGTCTTGGCCCAAGTGCAACTATTCGGGCGCTTAACGGGAGATCGACATGGCATTCTACGTAAACAGCAGCAAGCTGGGCGTCGATCTCAACAATGCGAGCGCGACGCAACAATTTTCACTAGGCGAAGTCTGCCGAGGCACGGACGGTTCCATCTGGCAGTACGTCTGCGCCGCCACCACGGTTTCTGCTTACAGCGTGGTGGTTGTGAATCAATCGGGCACGATGCAGATGGCCGTGCTGGGCGATGTCAACGCGGGAGCGGGTAATTTCATCGCGGTGGCGCAAAACGCCTTTGCCCCGAGTGACTATGGCTGGGTTCCCATTCACGGGGGCGCGGCTGCTGGCACGGTCATGAAGGTGAAGGTGTCGGCGTCGGTGACGCTCGGCGTGACGCTGTACTTGGCGACTTCCTCGGGGAACCTTTCCTCGACGGCGGCTGCCAGCGCCACGCTGAAAGGCATCACGCTCGCCACGGCTTCGGCGGTTGCAGGGGTGACGTATTACGCCTGCATTCTGACGTGGCCCAAAGTCAACACACTGGGAGCCTGACATGGCCTTCTACGTCAACAGCAGCATGATCGGCGTCGATCTGACGCAATCCCAGTCGAGCGTGGCCCCGACTTTCGGCATCGGCAACATCGTGCATGGAAACGACGGCTCGATCTGGCAGTACGTGCAGGCGGCAACGACCGTATCGGCTTACTCGGTGATTGCCATCAGCGCGAGCGGCACGGCCAACATGGCGACTCTGACCGCGCTGGATAACTCCAGTGGCGGTTATCAGTTGGCCGTCTCGCAGTTTGCTTTCGCGCCCAGCGAGTACGGCTGGGTCCCGGTGCATGGTGTCGGGGGTCCCGGCGGGACCTTCAAGGTGAAAGTCTCCGGTAGCGTTTCCGCTGGTTTGATGCTCTACATCGGGACCGCTTCAGGAAACCTCTCCATCACGGCAGCCACGAGCGGCACCATCGCGGGTATTGCGGTAGTGACGGCGATGGACACGGCAAGTACCGCCGTGACCGCAGCGCCGTGCATTTTGACGTGGCCGAAAGCCCGGTCGTTGGGGCAATGATGGCCGAAGAAGCGAATCAGGAAGCGAGTTTCAAGCCTTCGCTGCCTCTCTTGGCGACGGGGGGGGACAATCCCCTCGTCCCGCTTCTGCTTTCAATGGAGGGTTGCGCCACCGAAGAGGAAATGAACGGCAACGTTGAGGCGACCTTGGCGCGTGGGTACACGCCCATCAACGAATACCTCGACGCCTACTCCGGTAGCGTTTCCATCGTGGGCGCAGCGCCTTCCATTCGCAATACCTACATGGAATTGCAAGGCGATGTCATGACCTGCAATTCCGCGCTTGGCTTCTTGCTGGAATGCGGCATCGTGCCTAAGTTCCAGATGATGTGGGATGCGCACCAGCTCGTTTCCACCTTTGCCATCCCGCATCCGGACATCACTTACCTAGTCGGAGCACGCTGTCACCCGGACGTATTCAAGCGCCTCGAAGGCTGCAAGGTGGTGGTGTGGCACGCCGGGGGCGATCACAACATTTCCGAATTCCTCGGCAAACGCGGCATCAACGAGCCGATGATTAACGGCGGCTCGGCTGCGGTGACTCGCGCCATGTACCTCGTCTACGCGCTTGGCTACAGGGATCTGCACATTTTTGGCGCCGACTCGTCCTATTCCGAAGAGGGCGATACGCACGTTAATGGGAGTGTAGTGCCCGAGAAGGACATGCGCGTTTGGGTCGGCAATGGCGAAGGCAACAAGTGCTTTCGCACCACGCCGGAATGGTGCGCGCAGATCGAGGAATTCAAGATGATCTACCAGAACTTCCACAACTACTGCGGCGCGCAGATCCATGTCTACGGCGATGGTATGTTGCAGCATGTGGCTCGCATCATGGCGACGTTCAAGATTCCGCAGGACGAGTACCTGAAACAGTTTGAGAAAGACGGGGTGACTCCCGAATTCCAACCCATCACAGCCCAAACACTTGAGGCCCAATATGCTCGCGTCTGATGTCAACAACCCCGCCTTTGCCGGTGCCATCAATCCCGATTCGATCCTCTCGGTGTGGTTCTTGTCCAAGCCCATCCAGAACAACTTTCGCACCGTGAAGGAAGGGCGACCCATTTTCGAGGACGTGATCTACATCCATATCGAGGCGCCGGGGGATCGCGCTTCGATCATTGAGCGTCCGATCTACGACCAGGATAAGGAGCGTTTCCCGTTGCAGTGGGCTGCTTGGCAGAATAAGCACGGGGAGGATGCCCGCGAAATGGGCACGCCGCTTTCGGCTTGGCCGATTCTGACGGCGGCGCAGGCCGAGGAACTGAAGGCGATCAAGTTCCGCACCGTGGAGTCCATTGCGGGGGCGTCGGACGCCGCCTTACAGAAGATAGGCATGGTTGCCGGGATGGCGCCGCACGCCTTCAGGCAGAGAGCGCAGAACTTCCTTGCCGTGGCGCAAGATAGCGCCTTTGCCGAGAAAAAGGACGCAGAACTCAAGGCCGCGCAGGAGCGCGAGGGAAAGATGGCAGCCGAGATGCAGGCGCTCAAGGAACAAGTCGCGCGTCTCACCGAGATCGCCACGGCCCCCGAAGAACAGTCTAGGAAACGCATGGGTTGGCCGAAGGGTAAAAAACGCAAAGTCCAAGCCGAGGCGACGACCTAAATGGCCTCCACGCTCCTGCAACTGGTGCAGTCCGCGACCGGCGAGATGGGTCTGGCGGTCCCCTCGTCGGTGATCTCGAACACCAATCAGGACGTGGTGCAGATGCTCTATCTTACGAACGCCATTGGGACGGAGCTGGTGCGCGAGCATCAGTGGCAGCGGATCACGAAGGAGTACCGCTTTACCACCGTTTATTACACCTACACGGCGACGACAACGAGCGGTTCGACCACCCTTTCGGTGCTATCGAGCACCACGGGCTTGACTTCGACGCCGACGTACTTCTCGGTGAGCGGCACCGGCGTTCCGCAGGACACCTACCTCGTGAGCGTGGACGCGGAGGCGGCTACCTGCGTGCTCTCGCAGGCGGCAACCGCTTCCGGAACGCTCGTGTCGATCACCTTCGCGCAGACGCTCTATGCGCTGCCAAACGATTATGACCGGCAGGTGGATGCAACCCACTGGGACAAGAGCGCGCATTGGAGCGTAATGGGACCGGAGACAGCGCAGCAGTGGCAGTGGTTGAAATCGGGTTGGATTGCGAGCGGCCCCCGCATCCGCTATCGGCTGCTCGGGGGCTTCTTCCAGATTTACCCGGCGCTCGCCTCGAATGATTACCTCGGCTTCGAGTACGTCTCGAACCAGTGGGTGCTTGCCACAGCCGATGTGGTGACGCCGACCAAAGCCTCGTTCACCGTCGATACCGATACCTGCATTTATCCGGATCGGTTGATGGTGCTCGGGGTCAAGAAAAAGTATTTCGAGATTAAGGGCTTCGACACCACCGCCTTCTACCGCGACTACCAATCGGAACTCTCCAAGGCGAAGGCGATGGAAGCCGGGAGCGCCACTTTGAGCATGGCGCCGCGCCCCTCGTCCAACATAATCGGCTGGGAGAACATACCGGACGCCGGATATGGCCCGTAATCTCGCCGCGATCCGCGCCCGCATCCCCAAGCCGGTTGCGCAGCAGTTCTCCATTCCTGCGCCCACCGGAGGGTGGAATGCGCGCGATGGCTTGGCCGACATGGATAAGCGCGATGCGGTGATCCTCACCAACTTCTTTCCGCTCACGACCGATGTGATGGTGCGGATGGGCTATACAGAATTCTGTACCGGCCTTGGCGGACAGGCTGAATCGCTCATGGTGTATGCGGGCGGTGCAACCACGAAGCTCTTTGTCGCCACGGCCACGGTCGGCAATATCAAGGCCGTAGTTTCTGGAACGGTAACGGCAAGCGCATCTGTAACCGGCATCACCAATGCGCGCTATCAGTACATCAACTTTGCCACTGCGGCCGGCAACTATCTCGTTGTGGTCAATGGCGCCGACAAGACGCGTTATTACACGGGGAGCACTTGGGCGCAGGATGGCGATGGCGCACCCTATGATGTGACGGTGCTAAATACGGCGAACGCCACCAACATCAACGCCCACAAGGGGCGCATCTGGTACACCGAAGCGAGCACGCTGAAAGCCTACTACATGCCTACCGGGGCGCTTGGGGGCGCAGCGGCGGTGCTCGATCTATCGTCAGTTGCCAGTCTAGGCGGCTCGCTCATGGCGATGGGAACGTGGACGATTGATGCAGGATACGGCGTGGACGATCTCGCGGTGTGGATCACGACCGAGGGCGAAGTCATCGTCTATCGCGGGAGTGACCCATCGAGTGCTGCGACGTGGGCGCTCGTGGGCGTGTGGCGCGTTGGCTCGCCGGTTGGGCGACGATGCTTTTTCAAGTACGCAGGCGACCTGTTGCTGATCTGTCAGGATGGCGTACTGCCTCTTTCGGCGGCTTTGCAATCCTCACGCACGAACCCAAGGGTTGCAGTGACCAACAAGATTCAATCGGCGGTATCCGAGGCGGTGACTGCCTACGGCGCCAACTTCGGCTGGGAAATCATCGACTATCCAAAGGCGAATCAGCTCTATCTCAATGTGCCGGTTCAGGCCGGAAGCCAGCAGCAGCAGTACGTGATGAACACGATCTCAAAAGCATGGTGCAACTTCACCGGCTGGACGGCGAACTGCTGGGCGCTCCATAACGACGAACTGTACTTCGGCGCAAGCGGCGTGGTGTGCAAGGGCTGGAACGGCTATCAGGATGGAGCGGCTTCGATTCAGGGCGATGGTTTGCAAGCCTTTAGCTATTACGGCTCACCGGGACGATTGAAGCGCGCAACGATGATTCGTCCGGTCATCTTGTCAACCGGAACGCCGATCACGAGTGCGAATGTGGCAGCGGATTTCGATTTGCAGGATATGACTTCGGCGATTTCGGCGGTGGCAGCTTCGCAGGCAACCTGGGACTCTGCAACGTGGGATTCCGGCTTGTGGGGCTTGGGCCTGACGCCCTACAAGGTATGGCAGTCCGCCAACGGTATCGGCACGGCGCTTGCGCCGCGAGTTAAGGTGGCGGTGAATGGCTTTATCGGAAAATGGGCAGCAACTGATGTGGTGATCGAACGCGGAGGAGTGCTCTGATGGCTGATCTGACCGTACCGAATTTTACGGGCGCCGCAGAACAACAGGCGGCAGGAAATCTGACGGGAGCGCAAACCGCTACCACTGCGAATCGGATCAATCAATACAACCCGTTCGGGTCGTTGACCTACGGACAAGACCCTGGCGGCCAGTGGTCGCAGACCATGAGCCTGTCGCCCGAGATGCAGGCGCTTTACGGCCAATATGCGCAAAGCGGCCAGCAGTTCGGGCAGGCAGGGCAACAGGCGCTCGGCCAATGGGATCAGATCGACCCGACCGGAGGCGTGCAGCCGAATGTGGCCGGGTTTCAGGACGTGGCGGATCAGCTTTACGGGGCTGCGACTTCGCGCCTTGATCCTCAGTGGGCGCAGCGGCGCTCGGCAGCGGATACGGCTCTCTACAATCAGGGACTACGCCCCGGTGGCGAAGCCTATACGAACGCCCAGCGCGACGTAGGCTTCCAACAGAATGATGCCTACCGGCAGGCACGGGCCGATGCCCTGCGCACGGCACAGTCGGCGCAGCAGGGCGTGTTCGGCATGGGGCAGCAGGCGAGCAACACGGCGATGAATCAGGCGCTTGCCGCGCGCGGCCAGACGCAGCCGAATCAGCCTTCTTTTCAAAATTACTACCAGCAGCAGGCCACTGCCGGCCCGAACTACCTGGGTGCGCTTGGCGAGCAGTATGGCGGACAACTGGACATCTACAACGCCGACGTGGCGCGGCAGAATGCGATGATTCAGGGCTTGTACGGCTTGGGAAGCGGAATTCTCGGCTTGCCTACGGGTAGCGGATCGACGGTGGGTGGGCAGTTGCTCGGGCCGATGGCGACGAGCGCAAGCAACTGGTTGACTGGTTTGATGAGCAACAGCGCGCCGTTGATTCAAGAAATGGTGCCAGGGCAATTCAGTCTGGATAACCCGGCTTACGGTTAACTGACATGGCAACTCCAGCGACACAAACTGACGCAAACCGCTACGCGGCCCTGGACGCTGCGAATCAGCTTGGGGATTACGAATCGCTCTACGGGGAGTATCCGGAGGCCGATCCGTGGGCTTGGTTCACGCAAGCACAGGCTGGCGGCGATGCCACGCAGGCGCAACAGGCTGCGGCCGATGACGACTGGGGTCTCGGCCAGTGGCTCGCTCTCGCCGGGGCGCTCTATGGCGGCTACAACTTGCTTGGCGGACTGGGTGGCCTTGGGTCTGCGGCAGGTGCTGCAGAAGCTGGGGCTGGCATGACACTGGGAGATGCCTCGCTTGGCGCGATGGCTGGACTTGGTGATGTCGGCATGGAGGGTGCATTCTTAGGGGCCGGTGTTGATCCTATAGTCGGGGCAGATGCCGCCGCCGGGGCGCCGATGTACGGCGCAGCCGAAGCTCCATTTATGGGCGCTGGGGTCGATCCCGTTACGGCAGCCGATGCGGCGCAGGGTACGCCAATGTACGGTGCCGCCGCTGGTGGCTTGCCCTCGGTGGTGACACTCTCGAACGCCCTCAAGGCCGCGCAGCTTGCCAAGGGACTGACCGCAGACACGAACCAGTTTCCCAACCTCTTTGGCGGTGGACAGGGCTTCGGTGGTCAAGGCGGTTCTTCGGGCGGATCGAGCTTCATGCGTAAGTCCCGTGCGCCGCTACAGCAACCCGCATTCTTGGGCAGCGGCGAGCAGCAGTACCTCGGGAGCGCCGAGGATACAGCGTTCAACCAAGCGAGCGGTGGGCGCCGGGAGGACGTGCAGAACCGGGCGAAGCAGATGGCCTCGCAGCTACGCGGGCGACCGGCGACTTTCTGGAGGGGATGATGCCTCAATCCATGCAGATGGGCGGTGAGTATGGCGCAGAACTTGAGGATCTTGCACTCAGACGCAAATACGCCGAGATGCTGCGTATGCAGGCCCAGCAGCCTCCGCAGAGCGCCGGGATGGCGGGGCGCACGGTCGCGCCGATCCACTGGACGCAGGCGCTTGCGGGGGCGCTGAAGGGCGTCTCCGGCGACTTGGAGAGCCAGAACATCAGCCGCGAGAGAAAAGATGTGGGGAGGCGCTACGAGGCCGATTCGCAGCGGCGCTTGCAGCAGGCGCTTGCGATGGCGCGCGGTACGCCGATGCAGGCAAGCGAGGATGCGGCTGGCAATGTGGACGTGCAGCGGCAGGCGGTAAAGCCCGATCTGATGGGTGCTGCGACACAGTTGGCCGGATCGCCGAACCCAATGCAGGCGCAAGCGGGCTATGGCGCTTTGGGTCATGCCTTGACGCCGAAGATGTTGACTCCCGATGCGCAACTGCGCGCGCAGACAGAAATGCTCAAACATCAAACGCCGAGCGCCAGCGCACAGTTGCAGGAAACAGGGCGTGGCCAGAGGCATCAAACGCCGAGTGGTGGTGACATTTTGCAGAACCAAGGAGCAATGCAAAGGCACAAAATCCCAAGTGGGTCAGCAGTCCTTGGCGAGCAGGGCGCGATGGCGCGGCACGGTGCGCCCAGTGGAAGCGCACTTACCGCTGCGGAGACTGCGCGCCGTGGACAGGATTTGACTGATGTGAGAGCGCGCCAGACAAATGCCTTGAGCGCGGAAACCGTGCGCTTAAAGCAGGAAGAACTGACGAACAAGCTCCAGCAGCAAGGCGTTGCCAATGCTGGCGTGGTGGCGTCATATCAGATCGCCACTGAGACTTTGGACAAACTCAAGACGCATCCGGGTCTTGGCGAGGCAGTAGGTGTGGGCTGGGAGAAAACTGCGATCCCGTTCGTCGGTCCTGTTATTCCGGGAACCGACCGCGCAAACTTCGTCGCCGAACTTGAAGCGTTCAAGTCGCAAGTATTCCTGCCGATGGTGCAGAACCTTCGCGGGATGGGCGCGTTGTCCGATGCGGAGGGCAAGAAACTCACCGCAGCAGTCGGGGCGCTTGAGACGAACATGGACGAAAAGGCGTTCTTGGCGTCCATCGAGAACATCAAGAAGGATCTGGCAGCCGCGCAGACTAGGGTGCTTTCTCCGCAACGCAGATCGAGCGATAAGCCGGGTGCATCGCTGCCATCGCCTGCTGACATAGATGCAGAACTTCGCAGGAGACAAAGTGGCGGCTGATCTCTCGGCACTGTCAACCGAGGACTTACTCGCCTTGAAGGCGGGGGATTTGTCCAAGGTGTCTACGCCTGGGTTGATGGCGCTCAAGCCCAAGGTGCCCATGCCCGAACCTGCCTTCGAGCGCGAGGCGCGTGAGACAAAGCCCACGATGGGCGAGGAACTTGCGCGTCAAGTCCTGCTCACTGGGCGCTACGGGTTGGAGGCTTTCGGCGGCGGTGGACTAGCGAACAAGATGGGCCTGCCAGAGCCGCAGAATATGCAAGAGCGCGTCGTCGGGGATACGGCGCGCACGATGGCCGGTGGCGCTGGCATCACTTCTGCTGCGAATGCGCTGAAGAACAAGGTAGTACCTTGGGCGCAACCCTACATGGAAATGCTGGCGTCTAAGCCGCTCGCCATGCAAGCTTCCGCGATGGGTGGAGGGGCTTCATCTAGCGTGGCGAAGGAAAGCGGCGCAGGGCCGATGGGACAGATGGCAGCAGGCTTGGCAGGCGGTATGGCGCCTGCTGCGGCCGGAGGCGTCGCTAAGTGGCTTGGTAGACATGCAGCCGACGCGGGATCGACGATAGGTGCGTCATTCGGCAATCAACGTGGGATCGAGCGCATTGCAAAAGATGCCGCGCAGCGCATTGCAGGCCCGACCCGTGGCGAGCAATTGGTCGCTTTGCTGCAAGCGAAGGATTATGTGCCGGGAGCCAAGCCAACCGTAGCCGAAGCCATTGCTGAAGCGCAGATGGGCCAGCCGACGCAGATGGGCGGCGCGACTATCAAGTTGCAGAAAGACTTGAGTGGCGCAAAAGGCGTAGAGGATGTGTTACCGAGTGCAGCACGTCAACAGCGCACAGCCCTCGCCGAACACTTGCGCAACGTCAAAGTACAGGCTAGGCCCATGCGTGAGGAAGCGCTCGTGCAGGCGAACCTTGGTGGCGTCAAGGTCAACAACATCAATGCCGCGATTAAAACAGTGATGGAAAAGCCCGGTAATAAGGCCGATGACCTGATCCAGAAAACCCTCGGCGCGGTCAAGGTGAAGATCGCTGATCTTGCAGACGATGCAGGCAACATTGACGCGCGTGAACTTTATACCGTGCGCAAGAAACTCGGGAACACGATTGCCTCGTTCTCTAGGGAAACTGCAAACTGGGACAAAAAGCAAACGGCGGGGCTCGAGCGCGAAGTCCAGAAGTTGATTGATGATGCCATTGAGTCTGCTGGCGGAAAAGGTTGGCGCGATTACCTCAAGACCTATTCGGAAGGTATGAAAACTGCCGAGCGCCAGAAAATTGCTGGCCGCGAAGCGAAGTTAATCGCCGCTGGCATCAAGGGATCGAACGCGCAAGACTTGGCGGCAGGAGAATTGCCGCACCCACCGACACTCCTGCATCGTCCGATGATGGCGCTTAATTACGCTCTCAAGATGCTCTCGCGTGATGCCAATACGCCAGTGGCTAAATATCTTGCCGAGCAGATGCGTGATCCGAAGGCTTATGCAGAACTGCTCAAGGGCGAAGCTGGCAAGACGCCAATGGCGTCGCCTCTACCTAAATCCGATGCAGCGCGACGTGCTCTGATCGCTGCAATGTTGTCACAAGAAGGAGGCTTCTAGTGTCCTATAACGGTTCGGGTGCTTTTTCTATCAATACCGCAGGCCAGCCGGTAGTTGCGGCGACCACCATTTCCTCGACGGTGTTCAACGCCTTCACCGCCGACATTGCTACGGGCCTATCCACCGCCATCTGCAAGGATGGACAGACGACGACGACAGGCGTGATCCCTTTCGCGCTCGGTTTGCAGATGACGGGCACGGCGTCGAACATCAACCTCGGCGCCAACTACATCAGCTACGGCGGCACGGACGCCGGGTTCTCGCTGGATGCGAGCAATAACGCAACATTTTCTGCCAATATCAGTGTTGTTGGCGGTTCTATGATTTTCCCGGCAACAGCAGTTCCCAACGCGAATGCCAATGCCCTTGATGATTACGAAGAAGGCACTTGGACGCCCACAGACGCAAGCGGAGCATCACTATCATTTACTACAGTTAGCGGCGTATACACAAAAATAGGCCGTGTTGTCATAGCAGCATTTAAGCTGACTTACCCGGTCACGGCAGATGCGAGCCAAGCCACGATTGGATCGCTTCCATTCACAAACAGTAGCAACACGTTTTTGGGTGGATTTACTACTTATTCGGATGTGACCCCTTTACCATATTGGTTGATAGCAAGTTCCGCAACGACAGTGCAACCATACAGTGCGGCGGCTGCTTTCTATACAAACGAAAGTCTTAGTACCAAAATCTTGCGAGCAACCCTCATTTACATGGTGTAATTATGTCAAAAGCAACGCTCTGACATGCACGGCGACATGACTTGGCTCTACTGGGCGCTCCTGCTAGCGAATCCGTTTGCGTGGTGCGCCCTCGGCCTCACGCTGCTTCAGTGCTTCGATGGCTGGACTATGCTATGCAACTAAGCCTCTGGTTACGTTTCTGGCTGCTACTCGCTGTGAGCGTGGCACTGATCCTCGCCATTGGCTGTACTACGATGATCGACCAGCACCGCGCACCGCCGAGCGACTGGCCCTCTCTGGCAGTCACGGCGCACATCGTTTCAGCCGCAGAGATGCGCAATACCTGCTTGCCAGTCGTAACACAGAAACATCCATGTGCTCAACGGTTGAGCGCTTTTGCCGTCATTGAAGCCTGCGCTCTGGTGGATTTCCGGAACAAAACTTGCAATATCTGGCTCGCAGATATTGCGCCGGAACACCGCGAGCATGAGGAACTGCACTGCCGAGGGTACGATCATACAGGCGATGGCACACTGGCCTGCTATTGGGCGGCGTGGAAAATCGAGGTTGAGAAATGAACGAGCAACTAGACGCTAATATGGTCATTGCCGAGTATCGTGGCATCGTGGCGACGCTCGTGCATCAGGCCGCAATCAACGGCGCACTTATCACTAAGCTGCGAGCCGACATCGAATCCCTCAAAACGAAAGGTGCCGACCATGAGCAAATTGCTCACTCTAGCAGTCCTGATGGTGAAGCCGCAGGTTAGCATGCCCATGATCGTCAACGCGCTCGTGATCGCAGGGATTACGGCTGCGGTGACTTCATGGGCGACGGTGCAGCGGGTTGACAAGCGCATGGATGAAGTGATTCACGATATGCGCAAGATGTCAGAGCGCGTTGACACCATTGCGTTGAAGCAGGCCACAGCAATTGGAGAGGCAGGCGCGACGCATGACAATCTCCACAAGCGCCTTGAACGCCTTGAAAAACCGCGTCTGTGAAGCCAAAAAGCGAGCGCCGTGGATCGACGATGCGCCGGGATCTCAACGATCTGGTGCGTGACGAAAGCGGCAACCTCTCGCCCACCAAGATCGGGACGCTAGTCGGTCAATGGCTCTCAGTGAAACTGATCCTTGAGAACGGTGCAGCGATTATCGCTAACTGGGATTCGCTGCTAGTCCTGTTCTCGGTGCTGATCGCGCCAGAATTGGTGAAGAAGATGGTCAACATGAAATACGGAAATGGACATGCTGCCAAATGATCCTGCTAGAAGACCTGAAAACGATCTGCCCGCAGACCAAGACCGGGCGCTTGGCGATCTTCGTCGAGGCGCTGAATGGCGCGATGGAGGAATTCGAGATCAACACGCCGGAGCGCGAGGCGTGCTTTCTGGCGCAGGTAGCACACGAGTCAGGAGGGTTCAACTATGTCCGAGAGATCGCCAGCGGCGAAGCCTACGAAGGGCGCAAAGACCTCGGCAACACGCATCCCGGCGACGGCAAGCTGTTCCGTGGCCGAGGACTTATTCAGATCACTGGCCGCGCTAACTATCGGCAATGCGGCGATGCTCTCGGCGTGGACCTCGTGGGCAATCCTGTCCTACTCGAAGATCCCGATCTGGCCGCGCGCTCGGCGGCGTGGTTCTGGTCTGACCGAGGACTGAACGAGCTTGCTGACAAGGGCGACATGAAAGCCGTGACGAAGCGGATTAATGGTGGCCTCAACGGATATGGCGACCGGCTGGCCTATTGGGCGAAGGCTAAGGAAGTGCTGGCATGAACCAGCGCGGCTTTCTGCTAGGCCCGTTCCTGCCCTACATCATCCCAAGAGTGCTCGCGTGGGCTTCCTGACGACCGCGCTAGGCGTTTTTAGCGGCTCCTACGCGATTCTTGCGCGCTTAGGTACCATAGCACTGGTGGCGCTCTCCCTGTTCGGCTACGGCTGGTTTAAGGGCAACGTACACGGTACCGCGAAGCTGACCGAGTACATCGGACAGCAGGCCATCGAAGCAGTCAGAATAGTCAAGGGACGGGATCTAGTCACAACCGAAGTCGTGACAAAATATGTTGCGGTGCGGGGTAAAACTGAGGTAGTAACAAAAACGGTCGAAAAGGAGGTAGTCCGATATGCTGAAGCGAACCCCGGTTATTGCCTTGATCCTGCTTGGCGCGTGCTCCACGACGACGCCGCAGCCAACCGGATTCCCGACCCCGGATTCAAGCCTGATGGAGCCAGCGGAGCGCCTAAAGCCGCTGAAGCCATCGAAGCAGTCACCGGAAATTACGCCTCCTGCAACCGCACGGCGGACCGGCTAGAGGCGTTGCAGGATTGGGTGCGGAAGCAGCAAGCGGTCAAATAGCAGTAAGTGAATTGAGGATCGCCGCTAGGCTGTCTGCACTACCGGAATTGACTCAATAGGCCCCGGCTGGCGCTTGCCGCGGAAGTTGAAGGACTCCTGCGGCCTGACGAGCGGCATCCTCTGCACGTAGGCTTTCTCCGCCAAGTCAAGCAGCCGCAGGTCGCGCTTGGCGACGATTTCCTGTAGGCCGAGCAGTTCCAGTCCAGTGAAGTTCTGCGAGATCGTCCCCGTTATCTTGGTGGCGTCGCCCAGATCCTTGACGTAAGCCTCAAGATCGCCTGCGTATTGGCTGCGAATGGATTCCTTGTAGGCGTAGTACCACTCGCTTCCGGGGTAAGCGGTGGCGAAGTGTGGTTTGGCGTGGATGCCGAGCCGGATGAGGGCAGTGATCGTGTTTCTGACACTGGCGAAAGTCTCCTCCGGGAAACCTAGAATGATGTTCGGGATCGGGATGATACCGCTGCCAAGCGTATCGCCTATCGACTGGATGTTGTTCTCGCGCGTGGTGCCCTTGCCGAGCCGCTTGAGGATGCCCGGATCGAACGATTCCAAGCCGTAGACGAGGTGCGTGCAGCCCGCTTCGTACATCCGGTCAAGAAGCGGGCGCTTGTAAAGGGATGCGTGGGAGGTGCCTGCCCAATGGACTCCGCCGTTGGTGGTGTGGGGGGAGCGGCGGGCCGGGACAAGACCTTGTTTTTCCCACGCATCGCAAACTTGGTAGAGCCATTTTCCGCCCGATGAAGTGTGCATCGTCATCAGGTTCTCGTCGAGAAAATTGGCAAAGTCGATGTTGTATCGCTTCTTCAGTTCGGCCACCATGCCGACGATGTACTCCGGTGAGTGATAACGTAGATTCCGCCCGTAGGTGAAAACCACATCTCGGCCCCCAGCGGGAGCAGTCTCAATGAGCATATCGCCTGTCGTTCCGAGATGCCAGCAGTAGCGGCAAATGAGCGAGCAACCGAAAGACCCGTTGATGTCAATTCTCCGTTTGCAGGCATAGGCTTCCTCGGAAAAAAGACTGCTGCTGTTCTTGAAATAGACTTCTTCGAGCGGGAACAGCTCCCACGCGGGCCACGGCAGCGTATCGAGGTCGTGGATCACGGGGCGCGTCGCATTAAGCTGTGGTTCGCCCTGATCGCGCCAGATTACGCCGAGCGTGTGCCTGAAGTCGTAATCGTGTTCATCCACCATCCGCAGCAGCTCGGGGAAGGTGATGAACGCCTCCCCCACCACGCCCACGTCAATCTCTGGTATCCACTGCATGATCTCCCGTGGCATCGACGTGAGAAACCCTCCGCCTGCCACAAGCAAGGAAGAAGGGGAGGCTTCCTTGGCGATGCGGCAGGCTTGCTTGATAAATCCGTAGGTGGTCGTCAGCCCCCCAATGGCGATCACGTCCCAGTCGTCAGCGCGGCATACGTCCCCCACCTTGCTGATCGGCTGGCGCATCGCATTGGCATCGTAGACCGCGACTTGGTGGCCTTCCTTCATGGCGATGGTCGCAAGAAGTGCCTCGCCCATCGGTATATGTCTTGGACAATCTTCTTCCCGCACCACAGGATTTATGAAGAGTACGCGAGCCATTGGTCGAGTGTGGTGCAGAGAATGTCGTCGCCGAAGAGCAATCCAGCCTCGCTTGCGTTCACAATGCGCGCCTTGTTCGCCTTGAGCAGATCGAGGAAGTTTGACCTGTACCAAAAATATGTTGGGTCAGTGTACGCCTCACCCCATGGCCCCGTATAGTGCGGGTACATCTCGTGCAGGTTCGGGTAGTCCTTCAGCATGTTGTAGGACTGCGTTTCCTTGAATGGCGTGTCCATCGCGTAGCCCATGTCCATTCCGACCACGCCGATCAAGGGTGACTTCAGGATGGAGTGCGCGAACACCCATGCGGCTGTCCCGACCGTGCCGCCCGTGTTCATCGCTGGAAGATCGGTCAGGCGGACCATGTTGCGCGTCAGGCTCGTCTCATTTTGCGGCGCATCAACAAGTGGAACGAACCAGAAGCAAGCCGCTTCGATAGCCTGGAGGCGGGCCACCACGGCAGGCGGGGTCGTGGTGGCAACGACAAATCGCGTCTTAGCCGCCCAATGGTTGACGAGCGCAATGTTCTGAGCGTTTGTTGCCAGTGCGTTTTCTCGAAACGCGACATCAAGATCCTGCCTCTCAAAGTAATCATCGCCTTCCATGTTCCTTTCGATGTCGGGGTCGCCGAACCAGCGCACCATGCGGGTTGGGTGAGGATCGAGCGTCAGCACGTAATCGGGGATCACGCCTGCCTTCAGGCATTGGACATAGGCGCCATCGGTGGCAATGATGGTGCCTGAGAACCGTCCGCGCAGCCGTGGGAGGATGTTCTGCTTGTAGAGACTCGGCCCTGCGCTTACCACAAGGACGGGTTTCGCGTCAGGCTCGATCTCGCGGATGGAATGCCGGATGTGCTGCACGTTCTGCCGCGTGTGCGTGATGATCCGCTCGCGGTGCCAGTCGTAGCCGCGCTTGGTGAGCGTGTTGCAGAGTTCTTCAAACTTCACTTGCGCTCCATCATGCGCAGACCAGTGTCATACACACGCACTTTACAACCCCACTTATGGAAAAAAGTTATCTCCAATGCTATGTACTCCACGGCATCCATGTTTAACATCTCGCGCATTATTGAAGTACGAATTTGTAAGATGTAGATGTCAACCCACAAGTCAAATAATGGCTTCCACAAGCGTAGCTTCATTTCTCGCCATCCCAAATCAGTTGCTCGCGCTCGACGAACACCATGCTCCCCCCGATGTTCTCGATGGCCTTCTTGCGGTACTCGGCCTTCGGGTCAGGCGGCTGCTCGTCCGGCTTCACGGTTTCCTTGGGCTGAAAGTTTCCTTTGATGAGCGAGTCCATTTCTCAATTCTCCTATCGTGTGCTGGTTGTAGTGGAGCACAGACGCCATTGCAACGGCATCGGCTTTGCCCTCATGGAGCACTTCCCACAGGTGTTCGGGCGCACCCATCCCGCCACATGCGATCACTGGGACCGAGAGCGCCGGGGCGAGCGTTTTGACGAGCGCGACATCAAAGCCTTTGCGCGTACCCTCACAATCAATGGAAGTGAGCAGAATTTCCCCCGCGCCCCTCTCGACGGCTTCCCGTGCCCAGGCGCAGGCGTCACGCCCGGACTTTTCTCGCCCGTTGTCCGTGTAGGCTTCCCAGCCGTGTGAGTTCCTTTTGGCTTCGATTGAGACAGTAATGGCCTGTGAACCGTATCGACACGCAATATCATCAATGAGGTCGGGATGGCGGATGGCGGCGGTGTTGATCGCCACCTTGTCAGCTCCAGCGTCCAGAACTCGCTGTACCTCCGCGAGCGATCCAATGCCGCCTGCGACTGTAACCGGGACGAAAACTTCCCGTGTAGTTCGATCAAGGAGAGAGGCCAGTTGATTACGCCCATAAAGGCTGGCAACAATGTCAACGTACAGGAGTTCATCGGCACCCTCTTCGGCGTATTTGGGGGCTAGTTCCTCTGGCTTGCCGACCACGCGCAAGCCTTCCAAGTGGATACCCTTCACCACGTTCGGCCCCTTGATGTCGAGGCGCGCGATCAGCCTAAGTAACGACATGGCGCAGTTCATCGCGCAAGGCGGTTGTGGAGAGCCATTGTGCATCTTTCGAGCACATTTCGTCATTCATCCATTCATGAAGCTGCTCTCCGGGTCGCAGGCCAACTACCGTATACGGGCGATGCATCGCCTCAGCCAAGTCCACGACGCGGAAAGCTGGCAGTTTGGGAATGGTCAGTTCGCCGCCTTCCATCGTGGCGAGCGCCTTGAGCACGATCCCCACGGCCTGCGATTTTGTCATCCAGAAGCGCGTGCAGTCCGGGTGCGTGATCGGCACTGGCCCCTTCACCGCTCGCCACATCTGGATCACGCTACCCCGGCTGCCGGCAAAGTTCCCGAACCGGCAGGCGGCGAAGCGCGGCCCATGCAAGCCGCGTCCATTGTTGGCGGCAATGATGATGCGCTCCATCATCAGTTTCGACGCCCCATAGGCATTCATGGGACGGCACGCCTTGTCCGAGGATATGGCGAGCACCTTCTGTACACCAGCGTCATGGGCGGCTTCGATCAGGTTCATCGTGCCGACCACGTTCGTCTTGACGATCTCGCCAGGGTTGAATTCTCCAGCCTCTACGCGCTTCAGTGCCGCAGCGTGTATCACGGCATCAACATCTTCCAAGGCGCGGCGCAGGCGCTCCTGATCGCGCACGTCGCCCAAGAACCAGCGATACCGCAGACTGTCGCCAAGTTCTTCACGCATCACCGCTTGCTTATATTCGTCGCGGGAGTAAATGCAGATGCGTTCGGCAGTTATAACCTCGGCCAATGCGCGGCCAAGGGAGCCGGTGCCGCCGGTAATCAGGACACTACGCACCGGAGCCTATCGCCATCCCAGAGATGTGGCGAGCGAAATTTGTTAGCCAGATCGTAGAGCCAGCTACGTGTTGCAGGAACAAAACCCGGCACGGATAAGTACCGCAGCACTTCATCCTCGAAGCGCGCAGGGTATTCACCATCAAAGCGCCGCACAAGGGCAACGCCTTCTTCGCGGGTAATGTCGCCGGAGCGGATTTCCTGCGCGGCGTCATACGTCGCTCGACCGATTCCGAATTTCTGATAGGTCGTCCAGTAGTGTAGGTCATCGAGCTTGTCGTCTATCGAGTTGTACTTCGAGTACGTCCCCGGAGTGCGCTCGGGAGATGCCTCGAAACCACCATGCTCGCATGCATAGTAGTACGCCGATTGCGGATGCCACTTGAGGTAGTACCCGAGGTAGTGCACTTGGACGCCCACGGAATCCAGCGCCGCTGGGTCCGCCGGGAGGTAGGGCGCAAGATCGCATGATTGAAGGCCGTAGGCAGCTCTAAGAACTTCGACGGACGTGCCTCCCAAGTGAATATTCCCTGCGTATGAGTGGTAGTCCGCTTGTCGAATGGCCGTAACGGTACGGTCAATGGGATCGCCATATTCAGCCTCGTTTTCTCCGTAGAACACTAGGGGGATGCCGTACTGTATTGCTACCTTCGCGGCGATGGACTTCTGCCCGATGATGAACGGCTGGAAGGGATGAAATAGATTTTCTACTGCGAGTCGGGTAAGAACACGGTGCGTCTGAACGCAAGGGGTGACCAGTATATGATCTGCCACTTCTTGCCACCGACATAAGTTGCGCCAGCCCCAATCGGTGAATAGATGCGGCGCCCAGGTGACAAGGAGAGGGTGCATACCGAACCGCGTTCGTAGGATATGTGCTGCATAGAAGCTATCTTTTCCGCCACTTCCGGGGACAACGCAATCGTAATCCCCTGTAGAGGAGCGGAATTGACTACATAGCTCTTGCAAACTTTCTTCGCGTTCTTTCCAGTCAACCGTGGTCTTGGCTTCAGCAACCCTGCAAGCGTCGCAGACGCCTTCTTCGTCGAAGCGGATCGTTTGCTTTTGGCTTTGCGCGACATGAGCGTACTCCACAGTGGATGAGGGACGTTGGTTGGAAATGCAGCAACGATGGCAGAACTTGACTTCGCTCGGCAGGCCATACTTCGCCTCAAGCATCGAAATCTTCCGGCATGTCGATGTCGAGGCTGCGTTCCAGCGGCATGACGTACTTGGTATGCTCCGCTGAGAAGTCGTGCAGTGCCAGCCAATCCGCCGATGCTACGTAGACGGCTCCGTTCTTCGAGAGGTTAGGGCGATAACTAACGCAAGCCCCGTCGATCTGTGACGCCACGATTACGGCATCAATGTCCTCTGCCGTGCGCAAGGGAGAGGTGGGTTGCAGCAGCACCACCATGTCAGCGGGGTGCGCTTGCAGCACATGGCGCAGCACGTCCTCGTTGGTAGCGTCGTCGGTAGCGAGTTCCGGTGGCCGGAACATGACCGTGCCGCCATGCGCTTCAGCAACCGCACCGATTTCTGCATCTTCGGTCGAGATGAAGCACATGTCGATGTATTTGGACTTCTCCGCAGCGTCGATTGACCACGCGATGAGCGGCTTGCCGCGAAAATCCTTGATGTTCTTCCTTGGCGTGCGCTTCGATCCTCCCCTCGCTGGGATTACCGCTAGCACGGTCTTGCCGTTAATCATTTTTATTTTCTACGTTGCTCTCAAGCGCAATAAGGCGCGTGAGTACATTATCAAGAATATCCAGAATATTGCCAATGCAGTCAGCCCCAGTGCAAACACTATAAGGCAAATCTACTTTCGCAAATAAGGCATTTATCTTTTCGATGTTTGTCACTGTGCCCTCCATTGTTGGTAGACAGGCATCTCGCACGGCTGGACGTACTTCTCGCGGCTACCGAGCATCATTTCCACGAGCCTGATCTGCTTGGCCATAAGCGCGAACTGATCCGGTTCGATGCTCGCCTTGTGATCCGGCCCCACGGCATTGCGATCCAGCGTCAAGTGCTTTTCGATTACTTCCGCGCCCATGGCGGCAGCAGCGACGCTCGCTAAGATGCCATCAGCGTGATCGGAATAGCCTACCGGACAACCAAAGTAACGCATTGCTTCCATCGCGCGTAGGTTGAGCTGGTCGGGCGGTGCCGGGTAGGCCGAAGTGCAGTGAAGCAACGTCGTCATTTCCTTGCCGAGAATGAGGAGTGCGGAACGGATGTCGTCGTAGGTCGCCATGCCAGTCGAGAGGATCACCGGCAAGCCCGTTGCCTTGGCCGCGCGTAGCAGATCATGACGGGTGATGCAGCCCGAGGCGATCTTGAGGCTAGCGCAATGCTTTTTGACCCACGCGAGTTCAGTAATTCCAAATGGGGTGCAGAGGAATTCGATTCCGACTTGAATGCAGTGGTCATAGACCTTCGCCATGTGGTCGGCCGATAATTCCAAGTGCGCGATCCGGTCATCACCCCATAAATCTTGGCTCCTGAAGAGTTGAAACTTCACTGCATCGGCATTGGCAGCTTTAGCGGCGTCCACGAGCCTTTGGGCGCGCTCATACGAGCCGCCATGATTGACCCCGGCTTCTGCGATGATGAAGGTCATTTGAACCACGGGAATCCAATTATGAATTCCGCCTTCGTCTTGATATTGAGTTTTCTCGCATTGCGGTTCATCCTCCATAGCATCAAAACAGCCGACAGAAAACCACGATAGCCCGAGCGAATCATAGGCGCCCCATGAGGGAAAAAATTGTTCATCATGCGCAATACCGCAGGATTTTGGCGATGCGCTCGCTCGCGTTCCCATCGCCCCACGGGATCACGCGCCCCCGCTGGCGCTTGCCGATCATGCGTGTCCTGACGCCGAGTTCTGGGGCTTCGTAGAGCATGGCGCTACTGTTGCCGATGAATTCCTCACAGTGCACGAGCAGGTTCAGGAATTCGTCGTGAGTGAACTGTTCCCCCTTCGGGAGTTGCTCACTCCCCGCATCGTGGTTCTGGCTGCACCAGACGGCGCGTCGGCCTGCAATAGCTGCTTCTACCGCCGGCAGGTCTACTATGCCGTCGATGGTTTCAGGGTAGTAGGCGACGAGCACATAGGGTTCGGCGATGGGTCTTTCCTTGCGCCAATGTGCATGCTTGATGCAGTCGATGCCGGTCGAGCCGATAAGGTGGACGTTGCGGTAGCCCATGTGCGTGAGGCGCGCCATGGCAGAGGTGCTGGTAACGAAGTGGATGCTTGCCATGCGGCTGATGGCGTCGCGCATGGCGTCGTCGTAGCTGCCCTCGGACACGTCGCCGCCGCATAGGTGCGCTATCGGGACGCGCCGCAGGTGCGCCGCAGTAGCAGCCGCAAGGATTTCGTAGCGATCACCTAGCAACATCACAAGATCGGGCATAGTGTTGTCCAAATGCGTCTGAACTGTGCTGTAGGCGAGATCAACGCTCGCGCCCCATATCTTCAACAGGTCAACCTCAAAGCCGCTATCAAGTAGCACCTTGATGGGCCACTCCAGCATCCCGTAGTCTGCCCGGCTACCGGATACCACAAGGATGCGCTTTATCGCCATGTCTCTGCGAAGCGCGAGAGGTCAGGGTAAGTCTGCACCTTGTCCGCGTTGTGCTTTGGAAGATGGTGCAATCGCAACAACCCTTGTGCCGCGATGCTCGGCAGCATGATGCAGTGAAGCGCGACCAGATCGAATGTGTCCTCCATCGGATCAACGCCCTCTGTGCGACCATCAAAGCGCATCCTGCGGAGCCAAGCATCGGCTGCTGCGTTGTCGTGCAGAATGGCGCCACCCTGTTCGATGCCGAGGATCTTGGCAGCCGCGAAACTCACACATTGGAATTGACCTGTGCGGTACATGTCACTCGTGAAGCGCAGCGCACAGTCAAACACTGGCACAGGCCATAACTGGTATATGCCGTGCCAATCTTCGTCTCTCCATGTTACCGAATAACCTGCACGAGAGATTGCATTCGGCACCGACACATAGGTACGTCGCGGGATTTCGACGTAACTCAATCCTTGGCCCGGCATCGTCCACATCACGGCGAGCTGCAAGGCGACGGTGCCTGAATTGACGCAGACCACATAGGGGGCGCCCGTATATTCGGCTATCGTTTGCTCGAAGTCTCTCGTTACCTGATAGGGATTTTGCACTTGGCGACGCTCCCTGCTTTAACGAGACTCCACGCCGGGATTTTGGCCCCCGGAATAGCCACAGCACCCACCCCTACCAACGCTCCTTCGCCGACCTCTACGCAACCGCACAAATGCGCACCAGGCGCGATATGAGCGAAATCGCCGATCAGACACTCGTGGTCAACGGTAGCCCCCGTATTCACGATCACATGTTTCCCGATGCGCGCCTCTGGTTGGATCACGGCACCAGCCATGACGATAGTGCCCTCACCTAGAATAGCGTTTGGGGCAACATAGGCGCGCGGATGAATGAGCACCGCGAAATAGCCGCCAGCATTGAGTTCGGCTTCCTTCTTGCGGGATTCATTGTTACCCACAGCAATGAAGTGCGTGCCGCTGATTTGTGTCATGGCGGCAATTACATCACGCACGACTTTGGTATGTCCTCCGTCGCCAATGACTTTAAGCATGAAGTGAAAGGGTAAAGCCGCATACACATCTGTCTGACCACAATGCGGCACTAGGTACATATCTATTGCATGGTTCGGAGCGCGCAGGCGTCTTACTGTCGATAGCGATTTCGACCCGAGGCTTACTGTCGCCAGCAACCACGGCCTGCGGCTCCGAATGGGGTGCAGCGGGGGCAGGCTGATGACGCGCAGTGTCCGATGCTTCGGGCTTACCGCCAGAGATTTCCTGCTCCGCTGCATTGGTCTGTTCGAGTGCGCGAAGGGCGAGGTCGCGCATATTGGTAATCTGTTTGGTAAGCACAGGGTGGTTACTAATCAACCAATGCGCCCATTGCACAACCTCATCTCGCGTCAGTGTGCTCACAGCGGCTTATCCTTCAGTGCGCGGATGGCTCTCTGGATCTCAAAGCAGGTTCTCGCTCCAACCGTGCCGCCGCCTCGGTGAGCAAAAGCGTTACACTCTTGCTCCGCCTTCTCCAGAGCATCATTGTGCGCCGTGGCGAGTTCGGCTTCGGCTCGTTCGGCGCGTTCTCGTTGCGTAATCACGTTAAACCGTGCCGCAGTCAAATCCAGAGTCAGCCGCTCGTTCTCGGCCTGCAATCCTTGTGCACACGCCTTGGAGTGATTAAGCTCAGCCTTCGTTTCGTGGAAGCGCCTTGCAATCTCTGTAGCCGCGTCCTTAATCTCATCCTCATTGTTCGGGTCGAAGGACACGAGTTCATCTGCGAACAGTTTCCACCCCGCAAGCTCGGCCTCCAGCGCGTCGAGGCGCTCGGCGTCAGTGATGTACGGTGGCTCAGGCTTGCGACCGTCGTATGGCAGGCTCATTTGTATTTCTCCTCGAAGGCTCGGAATGCGGCGAGGGCTTGCCGAGCAGCCTTGTCAGCTTTGGCGTACCGTAGCATTGCAGCAACATCATCGCCATCCTTCGGGATCATAGAGTTATCGGCGGCAGCAAAGAATTCGATGCTAGCCTCGGCCATCTGCCGCGCCACGCGCTCAAGATCGCGGGCATATTCTCGCATCTTATTTGCTTCGTCCATTGATCTATCAATCGGCGCGTGAATACCGAACCATTGCATCGCATGTTTGTTTTGTACGTTGTCCGTCAGCGGCGTATCACTTGCCATGTTTCCTCCCTTTCCTCGCCGCAGCGTCGGCGGCACAGGCTTGATGTGGCGGATATGGGTTTGCGCGAGTACGTTGGATAACCTCTCCGCAGCGCATACACATAAACGAATTTCCATCGTCGTGCCACCTTAAATCAGCAGCGAGGATGCGCTTCTCGGTGGGGGTGGTCATGGCATTTCTCCGAGAATTTCAGCAACGAGCCAGCACGCCAAATCACCGTAGACTGGCGGCATGTCAATGTGATCTAGGGCTATGCGTTTCCGTTCGGCGGCGCAGAAACCGCAGGTTCGCATCGTAAAGAATTCGCCATCACTCTTTCCGACGATGACTTGATGCCTCTCACCTTTGGGAATGGCGTCGCTGCACTCCGCACACTTGTAATCTTTTCTGCCACTCACAAATCGTTCAACAGTGAACTCGCACGATTCACCTTCGTATGGCTCACAGACGCACTCAAAATTGTTCACGGCGCCTCCCTGCCATTTCGATCCCAATAGATTCTAGGGGAACGGATGTACTCGCTTTCCAGCATGTATTTATCAGGATCATCGCGTCCAAACGTGACGCCGTAAGCGACGCCGCCCCAAGCGTTTGTGTACTCAACGATGCGTTTAGGATCGTCATCGTTGTAGCGACCCGAAACGATGGCGTCTGCAATATTCTTCGATACAGTTCCCATTACGCCTCCCTGCGTCACGACTTCTGCCAGCAACTTAGTACCCAGCCAATCGGGATACCGATACAGATACCTGCAACAACGCCGAACCATGCCATGAACACGAGTGCTTCCATGACGGTCATGGCTTGTCCATTCTGGCGCGGATGTCTATCGCTACTTCAATGAGCACATATCCAGCCCCACCGGAAGTTGTGCGCACGTCGCATATCTTTGCGCACGCCTCGTTTTCCTCGCGTCGGATCTCGGCGGCGAGTTGGCGCAGCACAGCAGAATCAAAGCCCGGTGGCGCACCGTAGCCGGGATGCGCCTGCTCGTGCAGCGAACAGTATCTGCTCACTGGGTCAATCATCGTATCGCTCCAATCGCTTGCAGGGCTTCGCCCACGCTCTTGACAACGTACACTGTTCCTCGCCAGTTGTTGATAAATTCTTCTTCTGGCTGCGTAAGTTTTCTTGCTGATGGCGGCTTCGTGCCATCTTTCACTTCGAGCAGGAAATTATCAGCGCGGTAGCCTACGACCAGATCGGGGAAACCTTCGCCCAAGCGCGAAGTATCGCGCACGCTTGCACCGACGCGGCGCAGCGCCTTGACTACATCATTCTGATTAGCGTCAGTGCGACGCGCTCTCATCGCTCATCCTATACGCGGCCCACGCCTTGCGCCCTCTGCGCTCCATGCGCGTGTCTATGGCGTGGCCTGCCTGCCGCAGCGCCATGATCCGGGCCGCAAGCCGCAGAATACCGTACTGCTGAAGCGCGAAGAATGGCGTGAGTTCTGCACCTGTCTGCAAATGGTGTAACACGGTCCACTCCTGCGAGCCTTCGAGGATGCGGCCGCGCTTCATGGCGTTGCGAGCACCAGTCCTTGCTGCGAAGTCCGGCGCTCGGCAAGTTTGCCGTAAGCGGGATTTAGCTCGATGCCAATCCATTTGCGCCCTAGAGACTCGCAGACTTCGCCCACGGTGCCGCTGCCGAAGAACGGATCAAGCACAGTATCGCCTACCTTGCTGCCAGCGAGGATGCAGGGTTCGATCAGCTTCGGCGGGAAGGTGGCGAAGTGGGCCTCGCTGTAGGGTTGCGTGGCGACGGTCCAGACGCTGCGCTTGTTGCGCCCGGCGGCTTCTACGCGCTCACCTTGGCCTACCGTTGGCTTGACCCGTCCGGTCTTGCCCTGCGTGAAAGTGGATCCACGGTAGCTGCTTGGCCCGCAGGCTTTCATCGGGCCGTTCGTCTTGCCGGGCACGCGGTCGCTCCCGGCCTGCTGCTCAAGGCCGGGCTGCTCAAGACGAGCGATTGACGACTCCGCAAAAGGTTCCTGAATCGCCTCCGCATCGAAATAGTACCGCTCCGACTTCGCCAGCATGAACAAGTACTCGTGCGCCTTCGTGCAGCGGTCGCGCACCGACTCAGGCATCGGGTTCGGCTTGCTCCAAATTATGTCCTGGCGCAGATACCAGCCATCGGCTTGCAGCGCGAAGGCAACGCGCCAGGGGATGCCAACGAGATCTTTATCTTTCAATCCCTGTGGTGCCGTTTTACGGCCTAGCAATGCACCCTCATTGCTAGGCCGTTTCTCGCCGCGCTCGCCTTCCATCCCGCCGCCACGGCCTCCGCTTGCATAGCTATCGCCAAGGTTCAGCCACAATGTTCCATCGTGACGCAGCACGCGGCGCACTTCTCTGAATACGTGGACTATCTTTACGGTATATTCCCACGGGGTCGCTTCCAGTCCAAGCTGGCCTTCAACGCCGTAGTCCCGCAGACCCCAATACGGCGGCGAAGTCACGCAGCATTGAACGCTCTCGGCTTCGAGCGTTGGTAGCACTTGTAGGCAATCACCGAGCAGGATCATGGCGTCACCTCAGAGTCCCGCGCCCGCGACCGCCTGCGCCCAGAGGAGGGAGTAGCGCAGGCTTGGACATGGCCGGGGCGGGGAGTTAGTCATTGCTTCGCTGCCCTGCGCTTGGCTAGGCGCGTTGCGCCGCAGCGCCGACATTTGCGAACGCCATGCAAGTCATCGGATGTCATCTTCCCATCCGTCAAAAGGCGTTCCTCGATATAGGCCATGCGTTCCCGTTTCCGTAGTCTACGATCCTTGTGCCTGCGCAGCAGCCAGCAGATGATGCGGCCAAGGTTCATTTCTTCGTCCAATTCCGGTTGAACGGCGAGCGCGGCGTGATCGCCTTGTGCCGCTCGGGCGGCTTGCGCTCGTGGATGCGCACCGGCAGCTTCGCGGCGAGGCGCACGGCGGCAAGTGGCACGTCGCCCTTCATGGCTGCAATATCACATCTTTATCGTTAAGGGGTTGTACCCAGTGCCATGAGTTGTCATTGATGACGACACGCTTGTATCTATTGGCGCGCATATTGCTAAGCAAAATCGCGTCTTTCTGGTCATTACGCGCCTCAATTTGAGCAAGCGTGTAAACCTTGCCTCCTAGATAGTACATTGGGCTTGTCTTGATTACTTTGCTGTCCAAATCCTTTGGACGGCGCTCTCTGGTGGAGAACCTGAACCCATAGGGCACTGCACCGTGCCGTTCCTTAATCTTCTTGGACATCTTGATCGCATCTTTCACATTCCAACTAGCAATCGGTTGTTCCGTTGACTCTGCGACGAACGTACCGGGGCTGAAAAATGTGACGAAATGTGCCTTCATGGCTGCTGCTCCCCAGCTTCGGCGACCATGCGTTTCGTGATGCGCTTCCTGAGCATCGTCTTGGCGCTCTCGTAATCCTCGTCGCTCAGTTCGTCGGCGTGGTTCACTTCGGCCTTGGCGAGCAGGTCGATGAAGTTGTAGGCCGCTTGCTCGCAGAGGTCCGTCAGCATTTGGGTGCGCGTCTTGCCGGGGTCAGTGTCGGGCTTTTGCGGCGACGGGTTTGGATCTTTAGGCGCAGGGGCTTGTTCCGATGTTTTCTCGACTATCGTTTCCGGCTTTACGCTCTTGGCCTTCGGTCCCTCAATTACTTGAACTTCTGACGTAATATCGCGCTCGACGATGCGTTGCGCCTCATCATCGTCATAGATGCCGGCGAATCCGAAGGCTATCCGCGAGCATTGAATCAGTGCCTTGTGGCGCAGGAACCGCTTGGTATGAGTCTGCCAAGGCCCATTGACCACGCTGCCGTCATCGCGCTTGAACGGCTGGCGATAACATTCGTCTAGATATTCTCTCGCCTTGATCGGGCCGTTCCGATCCTTGCGAGTGATCGAGCATTCGATCCAGACTGGGCATTCTTTACCGTGCGGCGGTGTCGCCGTGTCCTCGGCATAGGTGAATACGATTCCGTCAAGCGCGGGATTGCCGTTGATGATCCGCGTCCAGCCGTCCACCGACACTACGGGCACGATGCCGTCCTTGTCCGGGTAGGCATAGAGTTCCTTGGTAAACGGATTCAGGCCGTATTGATCGGCGACGATCATCAGCGCCGTCATTTGGGCGTCGCTGATTTCCTTGCCCTGCCGTTGGCGAAAGGCCGTCGCCTTCAGCGTGACAAGCAGCTTCTCGGCATCGACGGCATAGCGTTCGGCGATCTTTTGCAGTAAGTTAGGTTTGACAACTGTGGGTGCGTTTTTCATGCGATCCTCGATGTGGCCAGTTTCTCTTCGTAGGCTTCAAGCCCAGGTACGGCAAGCGCGGCTTTTAGCGCGCCCGCCAGCCGATTCGCTGCTTTTTCGTCTACCAGCAGCAGGGCGGCGATATCTGGTCGGTCTGCGGCGGCGCGAATCAGCACGGTCTTGTCAGTCACGCGCGCCCTCCAGACCGTGCGGCTAGAAAATCCCTTGATCTCGGGCGCGGCAATCGGTGCCGCCATAATGACCGGCGCAACCTGTTCGGCGTGCGCTATCTTGGCTTCTGCGGCTTCAACCACGGCGGCGGCACGTTCTTGTTCTTTCGCGGCACGTGCAGCAGCTTCGGCTGCGGCTTTGGCGTTGCCTTCGGCAACCGCGCGCTGCCGTGCAGCCTCGGCTTCTTCGGCCTTGCGGCGCATTTCCCGCGCTTGTTCTTCAGCTTTGGCGCGTGCCGCCGCAGCCTCGGCTTCCTGCTTCTGCCTGAGTCGCCGCGCTTCTTCCTCGGCCTTGCGCTGCGCCTCGCGGCGCTCGGCGTCGAGCTTTTCCTGCCAGCCAAGCAACAGGTGTTTGCAGTGATCTTCGGCAGCTTTGAGGGCGTCGAGTGCGGGAAGGAAAAACGCTTGTGCGTTCGTGCGAGCTTCGTCCAGTGGCTTGACAATGCTTTTGCGCACGCCGTCCAGATTCCGCGCCGCCGTCTTGATGGCAAGCAAATCTGCGTTAACGGCCTGTGCGTCGTCATTCGAGCGGATCAAGTAGCCCTTGACCTTGGCGAGCAGCCCACTTGACGCAGTAAGCTGATCCTGCACGTCTGGCGTGATGCGTACTACTGCCGAGAATTCAGTCTGCTGACTCATGTTGCTGCCTCCATTTGTGAGCGGTGAGAAATGCGAGGAACACGGCAAAATCCGTATGTTCCGTGTACGGTTCAAGCCGGTAAGTGGCATCGTCCCGCAATTGCAGGGCGTAGCGCAGCTTGGTCTTTTCCTGACTCGCGCGCTTGCGGCCGTCGTTCTCGGCTTCTTGGTACGCAGCCAGTTGCAGACCAATGACTGCGCCAGCGAATAGCGACCGCTTGATGTCGATTACAGCGAGCTGGCCGCCGAGTTCGCCAACTAGATCAAGGCGTCCAGCGTATTGATGGGCGACGTGGTAAACGGCGCGCTCGGATGCCTCGCAGCGGAACCCTGTCTGCACTTGAAATTTCCGAAACGCAACGAGCCTCGGGCGCAGCCAATCAGGCAGCGTCTTCTCGTCCAAGTTGTTAGCAAGGTAAAGTTCAATCATCTTGTGAATGTGCTCGCCTTCCTGCCGTGCGCGGTCCATGACGGCGCGCGGCATTCTAGAATAGTCGGTCAGTGGCGCGAGTATGGATGTCACGGAAGGCACGCGGACTCCGTTCCAATAGTAGCGATGACCGTCAGGTTCAAAGCGAAGCACAAGTAACTTACTCCTGCTCCGCCGGTTCCTCGTCGCAATCCTCATCCTCTGGATTGACGTATTCCCATTCGCGCGTCTGGTAGTTGTACACACGCGCCACGGTGTAGCCCTGATCCGGGCCGCACTGGGGGCAATCTGTTGCGCCACACATGCAGGGCATCAGGCGGCCTCGTCCACTTGCGACCCGACGCGCCACGGATTCCTGCCGCCGGTCACGTCGATCTCGTCCCATATCGCGCGATAGTAGGCTTGCCCGCCGGGTTTCCCGTTCTCCCCTAGCGCCTGAACGTACCCTTGTGCGCCCCATGCTTTCGGCTCGGTCACGGTCATCGGACACCCGGCGAACATGGGATTGCGGCAGGTATCCGGGCGCAGGATAACGATGTCGCCGTCCTGTAATGTTGGACGAGCCAGGCGATTGCTCATGCAGCCTCCTTCTCGCGCTCCGCAAGCATGGCATCTGCGGCCTCGTATGCTTCTAGAGCAAAGTATGTAGATTGCCGTGTATGACCATTCTTTTTTGCCTCTTCAGCGCACACAAGTAGGAATGCGTCGTTACTGTTTGCGTAAAGCCCATTCAACGCCGCCATAGCGAAGTAGTCGCGCAGGGCCATGCCTTGAAAGACCAAGGTGGTTTTTACCGGAACTGGAAACGCTGGTCCGCCGTCTCGCGTGCTCATGCAGCCTCCTTTCCTACATCGCCGCCTATCATGCTGAGCATCACCTCCTTCTCGCGCTCTATGGGCACAGTCAAGCCTTCGCGCTCAAGCGCAATCGTCAGGTCCGTGCGCGCACTGAAGGCGAGGAATTTCGCGTGGCCCATAGGAGCGCCGGGTTCCGCATCCTCGCACGCTTTGAGCGCGATGATTGCGTCGAGGATGGTGTCTAGTTTCATTTCGTTTTCCGTTTTCAGTTGAACAACGCTGCCGCGATAAGCGCCAGCACACCGATCAGCACAGCGTAATCGCACCATCCTGTCTGCGGCTGTCCAGTCCACGGACCAGAGATCGGTTCAAAGCGCGGCAGGGCGCGCAGGGCACGCAATTGCTGGCCGGTGTAGGGGTCGTAGATCATCATCGCCCCCAAAGAATTGCAGACGCCACGCCAGCCGCAAACGCAAGCACGATCCAGCCAAGGACGGGCAGGCTCGGATCGGGCGGACGGCGGCGATCAAGGTGGCGCGGGAGGGTCATTCTTGCTTCCATCCGCGCACTTTGCCGATAGCCTCTGCGTAGTCCAGCGCAGCCAGTACTTCGCGCCTGTCCTCCTTGCCAGCCCAATAAGCGCGAGCTTTGGCGATAGAGAATTCTCGGCACCCGACACGAACCAGTTGTTTACCGGCAATGACTAATGTGAGCGCATACCACCTATCAGGATTTCCAAGAGCAAACAAATCGCCACTGCTGTAGCTCAGGTTGCTGCCGCGCAGGTTGCTGTAGCTCAGGTCGCTGCCGCGCAGGTTGCTGTAGCTCAGGTTGCTGTAGCTCAGGTCGCTGTAGCTCAGGTTGCTGCCGCTCAGGTCGCTGCCGCTCAGGTCGCTGTCGCGCAGGTTGCTGTCGCGCAGGTTGCTGTCGCGCAGGTTGCTGCCGCGCAGGTTGCTGTAGCTCAGGTCGCTCTTTTCTTTAACGGCAGCTTCTACGCAAATTTTTAGAGACGCACATTCCAAAGCGAATAGGACTTCCCCGCTGATTCGATGTTTAATCTCAAATTTCATCTTTCCCCCTATTTGAGGGCCAGCACTAGAAGCGCCACGCCATAGACTATGAATATGACCCCAGCAATAATAAGCAAGTACCCAAGAACGCACATCGCGCGCTCATTGGCGGTGCGGGCACGAAAGCGGCGCAGATCAGCGGGTAGGCTCATGGTACGAATTCTCCGCTGTGGATCAGGCGCGCGTCCAATACCGTGTGCTGATGCGCCGATCAGGGCGCTTAATCCGCGCCCGCTTCGCGTTCCGGCGCAGCGTTCGCCCGGCCCTGCGCGCGGGCATAGGCGGCGCGGATTTCACGGCACACGGCGTTATCGCAGCGCGCCGAGCGCGGGGCGAACGTCAAGGGGTGCGGCGCGGCGGCGTTTAACCGCGCGGCGAGGTCACTTGGCGGGGGCTTGGTCTGCATGGTCGGTTACTCCCATGTAGGCGCGGTAACAGGCGTCGCACTTGTCGCCGGTCCAGGTGTGGGCGCGCTTACCGCAGGTGGCGCAGGTGATGGCGGGGCGTGTGCTGCTCGCAGCGGCTGGTGCGCCGCGCTTCTGATCGGGGCGGATCAGCCCTTGCCAGCCGTTTGCGAGGCTGGTAGCGATGATCTCGTTCGGGTCCATCCCTTCGGTGCGCCACTTGTCGAGCCTGGCGATGGCGGCGGCGAGCGCATCCGGCGTGCGGGCCTTGGCGGGCCGAATCTTGATCCAGCGCGCCCACGGTTCCGGGGCGATCCAATCTGGCAGGGCGAACGTGGCGGGCGGCTTCGCGCCGTTGCCCTTGTGGGCCTCGCGTGATCGGCGCTTGCGCTCGCGGTCCTGTTCTCGGCGTTCCTCTTCGTTGCGCAATCCCCTATATCGCATGTAGTTCGGCACGCTGTATTGATACTGGCCTTCGCGGATCATGCGGCGCCCGTCATGGTCTGGCGTGCGGGAGTTCGGATCGGCGGCGCACAGGTACTCGATGGCGCTTTCCACATCAGCCGCCGTGGTGCCGATCTGCGCGGCGATCAGCACCGGGTTTAGCTCGACGATGCCGGGTGGCTTGGTGTGGGCGACGACGTAGGCCCAAATCGCAAACACGGTGGAGCCTTTGCCGACCATGCTGCCGGAGAAGGTTTGGCTAAAAAGTTTGCCGTACATTCTCGGGTTCCTTTGCTGAGTAGGTGCGGCGGCAGTAGCGGCAGGCGATCTCATCGGGTAGGAAATTCTCGGGCACATTCGCGTCAGGCGGGTCCAGGATCAACCGTAGGCCGACGCTGGCGATCACGGTAGGTCCGTGGGCTGCGCACTCACACAGCGCCTCTATGCCGCATCCCTCGCAGGTGAGCAGGAGCGATCCCTTTTCTGGTGGCTCATTGCGCCACGCGACGGTGCGCCACGTTCTCATGTGATTCTATGTGACCTGCTGGACGGATTGGATCATAGCGCGGATAGCGTCGCGGCGCTTGGCAGCGTTGTCCTTGACGCAGGTGGTGCAGGCGCTATTCAGCGTATAGCGTTCGCTCAGTCCCTCGGCGTTGCCGTGTCCGTGGCGGCAGGCGCG
>ERZ1292625.973-Hain-H41-01um-R1-973-length-38094-cov-71_pt1 | contig 38094 bp, 47 predicted proteins | sample MGYA00564400_ERZ1292625 | MGnify/ENA primary metagenome ERZ1292625 (study PRJEB36523, sample SAMEA6512639) | groundwater metagenome | collected 2019-01-08 | study: AquaDiva: Metagenomics assemblies of 32 groundwater samples
CTCGATGTTCTGTGTTACGTCTGCAAGAAATCTGACTTTTGTTCCATCAAAAGGGTCACTTCCGGCGGTTATTGTGCTGCCGGTGCCGATGGTGGTCGATCCAGCAAGCTGGGCGGAATTGAGTGTTGGGGTGTTAAACGTATTGCTGGTTCCGGCGCCGCCGGCGGACAGCAGGTATGCGTTGAGAGAGGCTATTGTGGCATAATTGACGGCGAGGTACGTTCCTGTAATTGTTCCGAATTCAGCGGTTTGGGTACCGCCGGAGTTTTTAAAGCTCCATATTCCGGTGGCGCCATTGTATTCTATGCGCGGCTGGGTGGGATATGAGGATGTGCCGACGCGGGCCATCGAAGACGTGCCGACAATAATTCTGCCGACGGTATCGGTGCCGACTTCGATTACCACTGTTTTGAAAACCTCGCTGTCTTCTTTCAAAAACTGTTTGGTCAAATCTTGCTCGTTATAGGCGCCCAGGGAGAGTTTGGAGAAGCCGAGCCAGAAGGCCAGGGCGGTGAAGGTGATTATTACTGTGATTATGCCGGATTTTTTGAGATCATTCGTGTTCATTTTATACCTCCTTATGGTTATTATATTAACGCTAAACATTTAACATTAAATGTTTAATGTTTAGTGTTTTATGTTACACACCCCTACTCCCCTCTTTTTAGAGGGGAACACAACCTCCTTTCCCCCTTTATTAAGGGGGATTCAAATTTAAGTGATTTTGTACGAATATAAAATTGCTGTTATGTTGTCGCCGGGAAAGTCGGTCCCCTTGGCGGTTGTGATCAAGTCTAGGGTTTCGGTTGTCAGACAGTCTAATTGCGCAAAGCTGGTGTATTCTGAGGCGCTGCCTGCGGTTAATTTTAATTCCTGCGTCTTTTGCACGTCATTGTGCATGATGGCTACCTTGTAATCTGCGCCTAGCGGCGGCGCCTGGGCGCGAAGCATACCGGCAAATACCCTGCTTTTTACGGGCGGCTTGTAGCCGCGTCCGATGCGCCTGCCATCCTCTGCCATGCCCGGAGAAAACGTTACGAAGTCATAGCGTATTTCCAGCGTTGAAGCATCTTTATATTTAATCCAGATCGTGTAATTACTCCCTGGGAATATCCCTGCCGGCACGGAGGTAAATTTCATTTTTATTACATTGCCTGCGGATGCGTTCTTGGATATTGTCACGTAGTTGGAATAACTCCCGGCGGTAAGCTTCAGATTTGCGATGTTTTGATATACGTTTGCGATGGCGATATCCAGGCCAATATCGGCTTCCGGCGGGGCTTCGGCGAGGATGCCTATTTCGGCCAGTTCGGTTGGCGATGCCAGTTGGATTTGGCCGAATTCACGGTCTTGTTCGGGCATGCCCGCATAAAAGAGAGGGAGTTTTCTATAATTTGTCGCGGCGGTTATGCCTGCGGCTGCCAGGATGTCTTCGAGGAGCTCAAAGTTCTTTGCGACGATGTCCCAGCCCTCGCGAATGGCGGAACTGATAATGGCCAGACCGAGGGCGCTGAAGCCGGTGAATATCTGATAACCAATACCGGCCTCCGTCACGCCGCCGTAGGTCTCCAGCATGGTGCCGTTGGTGTTGTTCGTCGGGGCAACCTCGAAATGATAGGTGTTCGGATTGCCGTCAAATTTTATCCATGCGCCTGCCGGGACCGATTTGTCAAAGATTTTGGCATCGACAAAGACGAGCGCCTTGCTGGCGTTGGTTACGGTTACTGTGCCGTCTGAGATTATTGTTGCCATAGGCGATTTACGATTTTAGATTTACGATTTCGGATTTTACCCACCCCTTAGTCCCCTCCCCGATCAAAGTCGAGGACAGGGTTTGGCGGCTTGCCAGGTGATCAGCCCGGCATTGCCTTTTTAAGTTTCCCCGATCAGGTCGGGGACAAGTTTGTTGGGTTCGCTTTGCTTAACCCAACCTACATTACTATTTATATTTCACATATCTACATTTAACTTTTAGGTTCCAGGCATACGATTCTCTGTCCACCGAATCATTATTTATTATTATCCTGCTAAAAACAACCCTGCCCCCGTTTCTGACTTTTGCAAAGCTTACTTCCCAGTATTCTGTGATTTTATCAACTGTATTATCTGCGGACGACACATACACCATACCGGGTAGCGAATAAACCCAATCTCCCGTTTCTGTTGTAGTAAAAATCTGATCGGGTAATTTATTCCCGATTGTATCGATATCGAAATACTCTACGGTACTGCTTCCAGCTTTTATTTCCTTGCTTTCTAAGGTCAGGAGGTAGACTTCTTTTTTGATTACTTTAAAATCCTCTGCAAAACAAAAAGCAGAAAAGAACATTACCATCACCATCGCCAATAAAGTCCTCATTTCACACCTCCTTTTATAAAGTTTCTGCCGAAGCTTTCCAGTAAATCGTTGCATTCCACGCGCTAGATGTCAATTGTGCAGTGTGTAAATTAAATATAAAGCGGTATAATACAACTCTGCCTGACGAAACTCCAGCATAATCCACTTTCCACCACTCGTAAATCGGATTGTGCATAGTGAAAACTTGTGGACTATCCGTACCAAACCAGGAATAATTAGCACCATTAACATGCGGCTCGTTGGTCACAACAACGAGCGAAGGGAGCTTGTGTATCCAGTCGCCAATTTTTGCATAAAATTCCAATGCTGCATTTTTTGGATTTGTTAATGTGTCCAAATCTATATAAGTCCCTACGAATTTCCCCGCATCTACGGTGATTGCGGGAAGGTTGCTAGTAGTCAAAGCGATACTTCCGCTATTGGCTTCATCTTCTTTAAAATAATTCCATTCAGAACTCCAGCGTAATTTATCCGGATCAGTTTCTGTGGCGTTGTAGCCGTCTTTGGCGATCCTTATTACGGGCGGGCTTTGGGTGGAATCGATCAATATCTTTGTGTAGCCGCCGTCCACCATAAGCACCCTGCCAAATTCCGCCACGATGGCTGAGAGCTGGTTGAAGCCGCCGGAGAAGCGGGAGATGGAATATTCGCCTTCCTCGTTGCCCACAAATCGCAAGATGTTTGCCTTGCCGCTCGTGACTGGCGATACCTTGGCGATGACAATATCGTCGTCGCCTGGTGTTGTGACTACCGACAATACCGACGTGGAGGTTGCCTTGTTGAAGACGATGTACCGCGTGCCGGTAAGATTCCCTGTGGTTCTGGTGGATGCGTCCCCGGTGATTGTGTATTCCTTTGGCGTTCCGCCCGTGCGTTTGATTTTTACCTTCTTGTTGTTTTCCCATGTGACCGTGTCGGCATCGGCTGCCGTGAATGCGCCGGTATAGATCGCCATTGAAATCGGCTCTGAGAGGCTGTCCAGGGTCAGTCCCGCAAGTTCAACCGGGTTGCTGGCGTAGTCTACCCAGGCGGAAAAGTTTTTGGAAAAGTCGTATGATCTCGCGCTGATGTAGTAGCCCGATCCGGCAACACCATAAAATGTATCTTTTGCCTTGCCTGCGCTGGCATCGATGTCGGCGTGTTTATTGCTAAGCCGGTCGGCATCGCTTGAAAATGCGGTGGATTTTACGGCAAATTGGAATCCTTGCAGGTCGGCGGGCGGCGTTGTTATGGAGGCGGTTATGCCAATAGCCTGCCCCTCCTGGATTATGGCTACCGTGGGCGCTGCGGGGGATGTGGTGTCGGCGGCGTTGTTTGCCTTTGTGGTTACAAACGATACCCATGCGCCTGGTGAGTCGCTTGACCATGCGCCTTTCTGCCCTGAAGTATTCTGCTTCCGGGCGCGGAAGAATGCCGACCAGTTGTTTTTTATGTCAGGGATCTTCTTTTTCCAATTGTTCGTATCGGTGGTACCGGTACCTGCCTCGCCGTCTATGCCTATCTGGTAGGTGTTACCCTCGCATTTCTTGCCGCCACCGGTGATGCCTGCGTCTATTTCTGCGCCGGTGGGCGGTGTGGCTGCGCCGGTGTCCTTGACCATACGCACTTCGAGGACGTAACCATCCACGTCCGTCTCAGAGGCCTTTTCCCCTTTTACGATGAGGTTAGTAACGGTCTTGCCGTCATCATTGATCTCTGTATCGGCGGTAACGGTTAGCTTTGTATAGTCGTAGCGGGAGGGCCTGGCCAGATCCAACTCATCGTCGTCATTGGTTATACCTGGCTTGCTGCTTACCGTGTTCGATGCAGTGCCTTTGCCAAATGGATCGCGCGGTATTACCTCCACATAATAGGTCTGTTGTGAGTCCAGGCCGTCGATCTCTGTCTTATAATTTGCATCGGCGATATCATCATCAGAGCTATCGGTTGTGATAGAGGATGTTATTTTGACCCGTTTAAGCCCGCTCGTGAAGGCTGCGTTCTTTGCCAGGCGCACAATATAGTCGACAATATCATATTCCTTATCTGGGTGTGTAAATTCTATACGCAGGCCGCCTTTGATCTTGCGCAATGTCGGCGTAATAACCACGCCGCTGGCGTCTTTCATGTCCGGCGGGGGATTGACCATTACGAGTTCCGCGGGGGAAGGCGATTGCTTGCCCCAGGCGTTGATCAGAGAGACCTTGACGGTGACTTCGCGGCGCGGGTTGCCGTAATAAGTGGCATAATTCGCATCGGTTGGGTGGCTCGCATACATGGCCTTGATGCGTTCGATGTTGTTTTCCAAAGAAAACTTGAAGATATTCTCACGACTAACGAGCCGGTATGCCTCTTTTGTGTTGACTTTAATGCCGCCCAGTTTCACGCTGTCGGGGATGCCGTTTGCCGTGGTGCCGGAATAGTACACCTGCCAGAGATACCGCAATCCCTCATTTTCGTTTGTTTGTTTGACAAAGGTGTGACTTGTATCGGTCGTCATATCGTCACACCTGACCTCGAAATCTCGCCCGAAGACTTCTGAGGCGGTCCCTTTGTTGTTGATAATTTTCAAGCCGGAAACGACCGGCGGCTCTGTGCCTTCGAGGGTAATGGATGCCTCGAATGGGTTCGGGTTCGAGCGGCCATTTTTTGAGTACGAGGTCGCCCGGACGGTATATTCTCTGTTAAGTTTTAAACCCGTGATATGTACCGGTTCGCCATATGATACGCCCGCTGGCCGGTCGATTTCTGTATCCTCATCCCTGATGGTGATCTCGCAGTACGACCACACCATCCCCGGCGGACGTGTGACGTGGACGTCCACTGAGCCAATAGTATTATTGTTTTCCTTTACGGCCAGCGATAATACGTTTGGGGGGAAGGCATATTCGCTTTCCAGCACTACCGGCGTATTTGTATATTCTACCGTATCCGTGCTGGCAGCCGGATCGGAGGTGTCGTTTTTGTGGAGGCGATATACCTCTGCATTGTACAAAGACCCGACTATCTCATGTTCATTGCCTTTTGCGTTTTTTACTGCGCAGCGATAGATGTTGTGATATTTCCCATCAAGTCCCATCCCATAAATCGGGCAGGACGCCAGGGTGGTACCTGAAATGGCGCCGGTAAAGTAGATTACGGTTTTGCTGCCGATCCCGGTCGCGGTATTGTCGACCGTAAGCTCGGCATGCGGCGTCCCGTCATCCTTGCGGATAAGGGTTTTGTAGGTCTTGCCGCTTTCAATCGTGAAGGCTCTGTCGAGGGTGATGTAATTAGAGCCAATTGCCAGAATACGGCCTGTGGAACTATTCTTGTTGAAATAATAAAATGTCTTGCCGATATCTGTGGTAACGGCATCGTTGGTGGTCGTGAATTGTATGCCATGTTCGACATATTTTGCAAGCCTTAACAGGTATTTATCAATCTTTGATGCTCGCCACCCATCGGTGATGCCATACAGCGATATCTCCTTTTGTTTGAGCTTGCTCATGGTGAAGCCCTCGTCACGGAAATCGTGGCTGACACTGTCATGCGTCCAGTTTTTTGCCTTGCTCAGGAATTGCGAGTATATGCGGTTGACCTGTTCTGCCAGTTTCAGCGATTGCAGTTTGAAACTGCCTGGCACGATATTGCACGGGCCAAACATGGCCGTGGGCGCCGTGGTGCGGTCGGTAAAGCACAACGGCTTTACGCCGTCCCAGTAAATATTGCCCCGATAAGTTATCGCCAGGGCGCGCAATAGGTCGATGGTCGGTTTTTTGAAGTCGATTATGGTGTTAAGCTCAAACCGCTTCCGCGCCCTTGAGTTTTCAGTGATCGCATGATCGGCGTGCGCAGCCTCGGGCGCCAGCGCGGCATAAAAATCGGTAAGCTCCGAAGCTGAAAGATTAATGTCCTTCCCCCTGCCGTAGCGTTTATTGGTGATACTGTCGGCAAAAAAATCGTAGGGGTTCGTGCTTAAACGATCAGGATTTCCCGTGTTTTGCACATCCTTTAAAAGCCTGCCTTCGACAACCGCCGTGATGTTGCTGATGGTCCCGGATATCTTCTCATTCGCGTTGATCTCCAGGCCGAGGAGCGCTTCATGAGGGTAGGACAAATGATCTATGTTGATCTCTTGCAACTCAATAAAGGTCAGGAGGTTCTGCCCCTTCTCCGCATCATCGACGTCGGCATCTTCCTTTTCTACCATTACTTTATATTTCGCATAATCCAGCTTGCCAAATTTCTTAATGTCGGGCAGGAGGAACGTCCACCGATATTCCGCCAGCTTGGCCTTATCGGGCGCAAAGGTGTGTTTCAGCACATTGCTCTTTTCCTTTTCTTTGTGTTTCGCTGTGAATGACACCTTCGCCGTCTTGGGGCCGTTATATTCGCCCTCTGTTGGGGCGGGGTCTAATTGTTTGAATTTCACCTTATACCGGCAGATATCCATGCCGGTGGAACTGCTACTAACATCGTCAACCTTGCGTCCTGTGGGTTCCAGGCTTGGCGCAGAGACTACCTCACAGTAGTATGTAGTTCCGCCAAGCGTAAATTCGAGTGTATCTCCCTCCTCGATTTTATCGAAGTCGGTTTGATCGGGGAGATTGCCCGTGGTCTCCAGGTCTGATACGCCTTCTTTGTAAGCGCCATTCGCATCCACCAGCCAGGCATAATTCTTCTTTTTTTCCAGGCGGATATAATCGCCCGCGTCAGCCGTTTGCGTGCGCGTATACTCAGACATTACCTCACTGCCGCTCCACGACTCGCCGTCTTTCCACCACTTGATTTTTATTTTGCAGGTCGTTTTTTCGTAACTACCTTTGTCTTTGTTAACTTTATAGAGTCCGTTTTTGAAACTCACAACCACGCCAAGCGCCTCTACCTTGTTTTCCGTGGTTTTTGTTACGGAGCTGCTCTGCGTTACGAGCAGGTCAACTTCCTGATGTTTTACCACAGTTTTATTCATGCCGGGGATCACTTCCAGAAGCGCGCCCGCATCATTGTATACCTTTCGGTACGTCTGGCGAAGCCTTGCCGCAACGTAATGATCTTTCGTCACGCGGCAGCCGGTGAGCTGCTTAACGCCGCCAACGGTCGCCTTGCCGGTATACTGGACTATCTCGATATTGTCGATATCTTCCGCTTCCGTTACTACTCCGGGACCTGCGCCTTTCAATATCTCAATGTAGCCAGGTTCCGAGGCAGATGCGGCCTCAAAATCCTTCGAATCCGTGTCCAATGTGTACTTGATTGTCTTGTTAAATCCGGCGGTGACGTCATCTATCACCATGTCTGCATGCACTGTTTTGATCGTCGTGTCATCATCCTTGTAAAATCCATACACCTTCTGGCGGCTCTCGCCGAGAGTGAGCCAGAAACTATAGCCTTTGCGGGAGGCGAAGAGGGAAAATATAGACTGATTATTAATTCTGATATCACGCAGACCATTGATCGTGCCCTCGCCAAACGAGCACAGCGCCCATACCTTTGTGTAATCGCCTTTTGCGGCGATATAGTAATTCAGGATGTGCGGCGCAAATTTATGCGTCCCATTTGCGACCGGCACAGGTGTGCCGATATCGACGGAGTTCTGCATACCGTCCAGGTGATATGTTTTGGAATCAAACACGTCGCCCTTGCCCTGTTTTGGCCGGAGCAGGTACATGATCCCGGTCAGCGCAAGACTGAAACCCAACATGAACAGAAAGGGTATGATTGGAAATACCATTATTGTATGCTCCTTATCGGTGTAAGCGGTATGCCCGGATACGCCCGGATACGCGCCACCGGCTTCAAACTATTCTGCTGATTGAAATGTGCATAACAGCCGTTTTTTGTGCGCAATCCCTTATCACAGGTGGTCGCATCCGCGCTGGGATAATTTGTTGTGTCCAGGGTTGCCCCGCCCTGGCTGAAATAGAGCGTGTAGAAAGCGCATCCGTCCGAGGCGACTTCGTCCGTTCCGTCTGCATCATAATCCCAATTGCACACGTTGCGATCTCGATTTGAATTCGGATATTCCGACCGGCTCTCGCTGTACATAGATTCAATCGACAGGTTTCCCGATTCATCATCATAGGCGGCGTCAGATATCTGGTATCTCCACGTTTTTTTGACGTCGGCAGGATCGGCCAACAGGGCTTGATACACCTCAAATATTTTCACCTCATTGCCGCGCACGTCATTGGTACAGATATATTCACCGAGCAGCTGGTCAACGTTGGGGATCGTGAGTGTCTGATTATCAAAACTGCCTTCGATATTTTGAGCGCCTATCGTGGGAATGGATATCTGATTCCGCCGGTATACCTTGCTATTCCAGGTGATATTGGTATCTTCTGCGTCACAATAAAACAGGGAGTCATTCGTCCAGATAACGGTATTATCTGCCGTTGTGGCGCCGTATGTCGTGCTGAAAGTTGGTTTCGATCCTGCGCTGGTACCTGCCTGCGTGCATAGATAGGTGTGGTCGCCTTCTTTCATGCGGTCATTGAGGGCGTAGGCCGTGCTTGCCTTCCAGGTTTTCTGGTAGATGTGGATTTCCAGCAGCTTGATGGTACGGGACTGCTGGATTTTCAGAGATTCTGCGATACAAGCGGCGGACAGCATAATTACCCTCAATAAAACCCATATAGGTAACAGCTTAAACACATAACATTAAACAAAAAATGGAAAATGTTTAAGGAAGATCATCGTCCTTTTTAATTATTCATTTCTTGTTATATGTTTTTTATTGGTGTTTAAGCTGTTACCTCAATTAATTCTACCTCAATTGTTTTTTCGCTAATCCCCGCATACCGCTCGGTGAATTCATCATTTTTCAACCGGCACGTGTATGTGCCTGCCAGGTAACTTTCGATCTGCGACATGTCCAGGGTAAACGCCGTATATCGCCCGATTGCCGTGTCGTTGAGCCAGGTCTTCAGGGCGGCCAGATCGCTTTCCTTGTAAGGAAATATAAATTCCCTGCGCGGGTTGATCTGCTGCTGGATATACCGGCCATTCACGGCGCGCCTGATCTCGATATTTGCCGAGTATAGTTTGTAACTATCCAGGCTGATCTCCAGGGTGTCGGCGTTGAATCTTACGAGGGTATTTACCCCTGCAAATAGTTTTGGATATTGAATATAAAAATTATCGAACTTCCCTTTTCTGCTCAGGAAGAAATCCACGAGGGTGTTCCTTTCCTCGTGGGTCATGTGCTGCCAGGAGAGCATGTACGATAGTGCCGGGGCTTCATGCCGCGACCTGCGCTGCTCAAAAGGATTTAGCTGTGATACCAGCGTTTCCCGTTTCGTGGTTTCCTCGATGGGAAACTGCGGCGCGGGCATCAGCGTGCCGCTGTAGGTGTAGGTGTTGAATTGCGCCGGAGTGCCGACGGGCGCATGGAACAAGGAATCCTGCTCGATGCTCTCGGTGTTAAACGAGATCCTTTCTGTAACCGGATATTCGGGTTTTATTGAGTAGATATAGTTTGCCATTTCGATTTCGGATTTACGATTGTGGATTTACGATTTTAAATCGTAATTCGTACATCGTAATTCGTAAATTTTTAAATGGATTCCTAGATTTTGTTTTCGTGGCGTAATTTTTTAATTGTGCTGTGAATCTGCCGTTCCTGAGCCTCTTTGTATTTCTCGATGCCGGTCGGGTCGAGGAAGCTATTTTGGATCGTGATGTTATAGCTGTGCCCGCCTCCAGCGGACTTCCCGCTATTGATGCGATCCAGATTTTGACGACCCACTGAAGCTACAGCGCTGCGATTGATTACATACTCGCCTCTCTGCAATATCGCAGGGACTTCGTCTGAGTTAAGCCCGCCCGCGCGGAAGCGGTGGATATATCCACCGGTATGGGCGGTCCCAACATCAGACCATCCAACCGAAGCGCCCTGATTTGGCCCTACACTGCCCGCGCCTGCGCCAAAAAATGCGCCGCCGATCCCAGTAATGATCTTCATCATGAGCCATTTTGCGATCATGTCATTGATCGCATCGAGCATCGACCCGGCAAAATCCCTTGCAAAGCTCTTGATATGCTGCCCGATATTTTTCGTGTCGGTTTCCACGTTTTTCAGGAATCCCGAAATTGCGCTGGCGCCGCTCGATGCAAAATCCTGCATCATGTCCTTTGCCCCCTGCGCCCAGGTAAAACCTTCGCGGGAGAGTTCGGCATAAAAGGTTTTAATCCCGCCCGCAAAGTCATCCGTCCGTAGAATCCGCGCTTCTTCCAGTTCCTGCAATCTCGCATAATATGCCTCCCAGGCAAGCTCCAGGTCGCCGGTAATGGCGATCTCTTCGGCAAGCTGCTTTTCCAGGAGGCCTTTTTGGTACGTATAATATTTTTCCGTGTCGAATTTCAGGGCATCGTACATATTCTTGTATGCCGCCTCGCGGTCTTTGATCTGATTCGTTGCCTCCTTCGTCACGTCCTTTTCGCTTTTCGCAATCTCGCCGAGGGAGGACTTCATTTCCTCCGTGTAGGTCTTCAGGCTTTGGAGTCCAGGGCCAAGCTGCTCATCGAAGGTAAAGCCCAGGTCTTTGACGGAGGTGATGCCTTCGCCTTTTACGCCAAATGGGTCTTCGGTTACTGCCGGGCTAAAATATTTTTTAATCCTTTGGTAAATCCTGCCTGCATAACTATCCTCTATTGCATCAATATCTTTTGCCACCTTTTGTAACCAGTCCGAGAATATCTTTAATGTTCCGGCTGCTGGAGGGCCAAATGTCTTATATAAAGCGTCTTTTATTTTTGTAAGACTCTCCTCCATATCCGTTGATGTTTTATCCAATTTATCTGCCATGGAGACGATATCCCCGCCCAGCCGCTGGGTCATGGTGCTGGCCGTTTCCAGGAGGGCCGTTAGGTTGGCATATTGTATCTGCTGTTCGTTGAGCTGCTCCTTCGTGCCGCCCAGGGACGCGGCAAGGTCTTTCTGTGCCTTGTCAAAATCTACGGTTATGCCGTGCATGCGCAGCATGCGATCCTGCCCGGTGATGATCGCACGGGTCATGTCCGCAAATGTGTCCGCGGGCTTTTCACCGGTGATGTTAGACATCGTCTTGGCAAATTCCATGAGGCCGGGCATGGCACGCGGATCGAGTCCCGACAGCATGGACTTACCCGCCAGTTCAATGGCGCGGCTTGTAGTGATAGATTGCCCGGACATGCGTTTCAGGTCGGCGATGATGGAATCGGCGTTTGAGTGGAAGGTGGCTGCCAGGTTGGTGAACGCCATGCGTTTTTCTTCGCGCTCGGCAGCGGCGGCAAATTCCGTATAGATTTTTCTGATGGTGAAAAATGCGCCGGCTGCCATGGCCGACAGCTCCAGCCAATGGCTTTTAAGCTGCGCGCCAAAGCCCTGGATGGAAACGGCGGCGCCTTTGGTGTTGGCGGTGACGATTAGTTTTACTTCGTTTTTATTTGTCATTCCGGTATGCTCACCACTTTAAAAAAATCAAACATTAAACATTTAACATTAAATGTTTAATGTTTTTCATTGCAATTCTTACACGCCCATCCCAGATGCTCGCCAAATTCTATTGAGCATTTTTCTTTTTGTGCCTTATCACATTTCTGCTGGGACACGGCGCTCCGTGTCCCTACGAGGTTCAATATTTCCGCTTCCAGGAGGTGGATTTTTTCAAAGAAATTACAATCTGTTTCTATCCCCAGCGCCTGGGCGATTGCAATGATAGCTGTATAATCCAACCCATACGCACCGCCAAATCCAGCCCGCCATTGATTGGAGGCAATGCACAGGATTTCCCACACATCTCGGTTGCCGGGTAAGGGCTCGACCATCGATTTACGATTTACGATTTCGGATTTGGGATTTCCTCCCCCCTCGACCCCCTCCAGAGGGGGAGAAAGGCCGCAAAATCGCTGTGCGAGCGCTATGAGATTTTTTTTTCCGCCTCAGAGGTATCGAGGCTCTGTGCGGCTGCCCAGACAAAGTTCTTGATCGCCAGCTGATCAAGGATGAGTTTCTTCGATTCCAGGGTTACCGGCAGCGGCTGCCCGTCTTCCCCGCCTACGCCTTCCCATTTTTCGAGGATATAATCGGCGATCAGGTCGTTGAGCTTGTCGTCATCGACTTTTTCCACCGGTTCCATGCGCTGTGTTGCGACGCTGTAGCCGAGGTCTTGGGTTACACACTGCTTGCGGAAATTGCGCAGAATGGCGCCCGTGAGCTGGCGCACCCAGAACGCAACGCCGGGTTGGAATTCAAATCGCTTGCTGGGCACCGGCTCGTCCGGCTTATAGTTTTTTATTTTTAGCATTGTTTTCCTTTCTTCCTCCCCCGCCCCCCTCCAGAGGGGGAAAATTTACTGTCCCCCCTTTGGAGGGGGATTAAGGGGGAGGTTATGCCGCATACGTTGCGACTTTGTTCCCTGCGATCACCCTGATGGATCCGTAGGTGTCGTCTTCCATAATTTTTATATCCCCCTCCTCCTGAAGTATCTTGCCGTTGACGCTGCGTGTGGCCTTTACGACGTTGCAGCGCGGGAATATCATTTCAACGTAGTAATTCTTGCCCGACTCGAATTCCGCTCCGGTGGCCTTCATGTAGACGCCGAAATATTCATTGTCCTTGATTTTCTGCTGGAGGATGAAATCCCGCATTTGCCGGTCAAGCTTCAGGGATTGCTGCCTGCCGTTGCGCAGCGCGTAGTTTGCGTAAGCGCCGGTGCCGCCGACACGATACTCGATCATCATCTGATTCGAAAAACTGTGTTCGATGCTCTCGATTTCCGCATCGACCGTGCGTCCACCCAGGAAATCCGTGCCATCCCACTTGCCGCCGATTTTCATTATGAGGTCGGTTACGCGCAGAGGGGGTTCCGTTACCCGTGCCGGGAACGTTGCCCACGCCGCCTCGGTGGGCACATAGATGATTTCGTAATCGCATAAGGTTGCGACACCGCCCGGGGCTGATATGGTAATTACCGCGGGAGTTGCCGCAGATGCCACGCTAAAGGTAACCTCCTTCCATTCCGCGGACGTTGGCACTTTTACGCGGATGGAATGCACGTTATCCAGCCGTTCGGCTGCCGATGAGCCTTGTACGGCATTTGCCGCGAGGGTGAGGGAGGTCGCATTATATGCGGCATTCACAGTTTCCTTTGTTACGCTATCGGTAAACTTCCCCGTGCCCTTGATGCCTAAGACCAATTTTGCCCATGAATCCTTCGCAAATGTGGCAGTCAATGTATCAATAAACAGAGATGCAAAGCGGGTCTTGTTGAGCGTTTTCCCCAGCCGCATCGCGCCGGTAAAGCTGGGATTTTCCATATCGGACGTGGGCACTATGGTATGTTTGTATCCCGTACCCCAGGCAGCCACGGAACGGGAACCAAGGGCGAATGCGTAACCAAAGCCGAAATGCTGTGCCTGCGCCTTCTCGAAATTGAGCGATATGCCGTCAACGAGATTGCCCAGGTCGTACATCGTATCAGGCTCTTCCTTGCCAGTGAGTTCGTTGCTGTTGTCTTCCCGTCGCGGGTCGAGCTGAATGATGTCCGATTTTGCAACGAGCATGCTGGTATCGAGCGTTTGTTCTGTGTTTATGGCCGTTTCTTTGAGCATGGCCGATACGGCCATCAGATTATAATCGGCCAGGTAATTTCGCGACATGTTTTATCCTCCAAAATATTCACCGCAAAGGCGCAAAGGGCGCGGAGAAAAACAAACATTAAACATTTAACATTAAATGTTTAATGTTAATCCCCTGTGTTCTCTGTATCCTCTGTGGCAAGAAATTTGTTTTTTTCTCCCGGCGGCACTTCTTTGTATGTCTCCCCCGCCTTGTATTTCCGCCCGGCAAATGGGCCGTCAACGATTTCGAAATCAGGTACGTTTGGCTTCAGTTTGTACATACTTTTCCTTTCTGGTGGATTCGCTTCGCTTAATCCACCCTACATAAAATCCTGTTTTTCTTTGCGCCCGGCGCCTTTGCGATGAACCTACAACTAATCTATTGGGAAAAATGTCTCTATCGTTAAGCTATAGGCCACATGATCGGGCGTTGAAAGTAACAACTCTACCCGAATGGGCTTAAAGGGCAACAGATTGCCCAAACCAAAATCTTTGTCATACGTAGCCGCATGCGTCTTTTCCTTGAGATCGTACGCCTCGCTCAGTTTTTTTGCGACCATTATCAGCGCAAAGACCTGGCGTTCCAAGCCCTGTTCATTGTTATAATCAGACCCGGTGTAAAGGGTATACACAGACGGCTCAGGTATTAAAAAGTCTTGTATCTCTTCAAGCAAAAGAGATATTTCGCCCTTGTACGCAGCTATCTTTTTACAAACAGTATTCAGGGCTGACGCTTCCAGTGCGGCCAATATTGCAGCGTCTATCTCGGCGATTGTATATCCCACTAAAACCCTCCCAGTGATTCTTTCGTAAACACCCTATCATCCAGTGTTTTGTTGGTAGATATACTATCAAGCGTTTCGGGCTGTGCATCAGGTGGTGTATTTTCGCCTATGCTCTGTTTTCCATCTGCGATTCGCTCAAGCGTACGAATTGCATCATCAAAACGGTCTTTCCGCGATGCCGGGGCTTCGGGCATTTTCCGGGTGTATATGTTGTATATAGCGATATCAACCGCACAGTCTTTTATCACGTCCGGGAGCGGGGAAAGCGGCAGATTGAAGATATCTCTGAGCTTGCTGTCTATCGTAGAATCTGCCTTTGCGATGGCCGCATTAATCCTTGCGACCATGTTCGCATGAGCGGAATTGTTTGGATCAATCAGGGTGACGGCAACCTCTTCATCGTTCGTCATCCTGATCAGGATATCCTCCGTCATCATGCCGCGTATGTCAGTTAATGTGCTGTATGCCATAAGCATTTCCCATTTTTTGTTTAGTGTTTAGGCACCCTCTTTCCCTTTGCCGGCCTTCTTTTCTTCCTTCACCGGTTCAAGCCTTAATTGTGCTGCCACTTCTTCCGTGCATTCAACCGTCTCGCCCGGCGCGTAGAGCTTGCCGCCGAGCTTTTTGTGTCCGTCTCTTACAAAATATTTCGGCATAAAAACCTCCTAGAGAAATTTACGAATTACGCCCCCGATAGATTCATTCGGGGGCTAAAATCGTAAATCCCAAATCGTAAATATAAAATTGTTTACGCTACTGCGTCCTCGATCAGATATCCTACGTCACTCGCAACAATCTTTTCGTCCGAGTTCCAGGCAACCTTGAAATAATGGGCGCCCTTGATGCCGCGTTTTTTGTCAAAATCCCGCTGCGTCTGTTTCAGCATCTCCGAAATCGTAAGTCCGAAGGTGATTGACTTTATCCCTGGATTTGGATCAACATAGAGAGCTGCGCAATGTTTTCCCCATAAGCGGGCATAGGATGCCGTCTGACCTTCTTTCTCTGTGTTGTAACGGGCGCGGCCAACCAGGACACGGTCAACCTCGAAAAGCCCCGCCACTTCAGGGGCCGTCGCCAGACCGCCAGGGCTACCCTGATAGCGCGATGTCCCTTTTACGGCGTCAAGTATTTCAGACAACTTCCGGAACTTTTTCCACACTGCCTGCCCGAATACGAGGGTATTCGCCCGCACAAAACAAGCCTCTATGGCTTCCGTGATATCATCGATAGGATCGTCCGACGACCCACCCCATTGGTCGTTGCCGGTAAGCTGCACTTTGTTGCCAGTAGGATACGTTGCCGCGGCAAACACCTTGTTCGCCACGCGCTGCTCCTGGACCAGTTCCAGCATCCTGTTCAGGGCGTCGTTCGTATCAATTTCCGGCTGCAAAGGGTTGTCTGAATTGTCAATCGTATCCTGCGCCAACCAATCGCCCTGTGCATGGTCCACCACGGAATAATTATCAGTTGAGACACCCCATGTGGATTCGTTCGGCATTGAGGTGGGACCGATTTGGTCGTTTGGAATTGTGTAACTATCGGCCTTGTTGTACTTGTAATACTTATCCGATCGCTTCCCGACCTTGAGCTGCGGCATGAGATACCGCCAGATCAATTCTTCATTTTTGTACTGTATCGAAAGATTGGACAAAATCGCATCGATGTGTAGTTGATTCGGCTCTGGCATTTTTTGTTTCCTCCTGTAAAAATTTACGAATTACGAATTACGATTTAAAATCATTATTTGCCTAAGAGATAATTGCCATTAAAATCATTTGTTGATGTGCCCGCGACATCCCCGCCGTTGTAGGCATAAAAAGTTACGCTGTTTGTGCCGGTTATTTTATGCTTGAATGTGGTGCCGGATCCGTTTCCCGCAGACGCATAATCAGCCATATAAAGCGCCACCGTTGGGGTACCATTAAGGCTATGAGATACGCTACCGGACCCGCTCGTTAGTGATAACGAGCCATACTGGATTACTTTCCCGCTGGTTACGCTGTCCACCCCGTTGATCGAGTGGGCATAACCGATGCCCGCCGTAAATACCATTACAATCACAGCGCCTATCAGCATACCCAGCGCCTTCCTGATATATTTCATCCCAAAACCCTCCAATAAAATTTACGAATTGCGATTTACGATGTGCGATTTAAAATCCCAAATCCGAAATCATAAATCCGAAATAATTACAATGCCCCTACCGGCACCACAAACACCGGAATAATGTCGCCGGATACACCCGACGCCATCGCAAATCCCACGATGGATTGCCCTGCGGTCGCCGCCACACCCTTCGCTGCGCTATCGCTTGTTATGGGATTTCCCCGCGTGACCGTGCCCCCGAGCTTGCATCTGCTTATCCCAATCATCATCATGCGCACGATATCCCCCGCGGTTGTCGTCGTGTGTTGGAAAATGCCCAGCAGCTTATCCGTTGCGGCAGATGCTACGTCCAGCGTATCGTCATCCGCGCCGAATTTGGCAATTGTGAAGGCGGTGGCTACTGCCGCAGTACACTTTGCCGATTTACTCATTATGTCCGTTTGACCCATCATAATTCTTGACCCTCCAAAAGAGTTTAGAGTTTAGCGTTTCGTGTTTAGTCCCCGACTGAATCGGGGATCGGTGCTAACCCTGGAATAATTCCGGATTTTGTTTTGAAACGGCAAGTACGGCTTCTTTATAAGTGATCTCCTCGCCATCCTTGCGATTTTTTTCCTGGTAATCCTTAATCGCCGCGTCACGTTTATCATTGCCCTTTGGGATATCCTTACCAGCCCCGGCAAATTCCCCGAATTCGATTTGCTTTTTGAAGCAGGCCAGGAAACCCTTCATGTGTTCTGCAGGCGTCAGTTTCTTCCCCTCTTTGGGTTCGCAAAACTCATAGTTCGTTTCAATCCCCGAAATGGATTCCAGGAAGTTCTCCATGCCCATACCATATTTCATCATCGCCGGCGTGAGCCTCCCGCCGTCCTTGCAAAGCCCTTCGCAGAAGTCTGCAATATCGGCCTTCTGCCGTTCGACCTTTGCCTTTTCCAGCTTGTCGCCTTCGGCTTTGAGCCTGTCGCTTTCAGCTTTCAGCCTTGAGCTTTGCTCCGCAAATTCCGCATTTTTGGCCGTTACCACCTTTGCCACCTCTGCATCGACCAGCGCCTTAATGTCCCCTGCTGGCGGGGACGAATATTGTCCCCCGCTGGCGGGGGCAGGGGGTGGATTCGGCGCGCTGAAATTAACCGGCGCATCTTCCAGCATCACCCCTTCCGCACTTGCCTTGCCTTTCAACCAGTCAAACCATTTCATACCTTTTGCCTCCCTTCCAAAAAAAGATTTCGGATCCCCGATCTGTGTCGAGGACATGTTTCGGATTTCGGATTTCGGAATTACAGTCCCGACCTCTCCGAATTCTATATAAATTGATCCCTTCCCATCCTTAAAAGCCACGTTTGGCAAGCCTTTCACTGACGGAGCTCTTGCCCCAAGCCAACCAAGATGCCGGAATGTCCCGTCAGGATAGACGGAGATCGATCTTGGCTTAAACATCTTTTTCTTAAGCATCTCCACAAATTCAGGCACGCGATCCTTTGCCATTGCGTATAAATATTTCCCCTCACGTTTCAGCGCCTCTATCGCGCCCCATCTCGGAGAATCATCTTCAGGGTGTCCGATAACCTCAGGGGCCTCGTATTTATCAGGATCGTAATTCTGTATCATATGGTCCAGATCGGTTTCGGTCCATTCCTTTGTATTACCGTTCGAATCCGTGTGTATCCCAGCCTCGAAAACGGGAATCCATTTATGTTCCATCCATAGAGGATATGTCTCTGCATGATTTCCACCCCCTGCACCCCCGCCAGCGGGGGACATCCAGTTTCCCTTTTTTTCAAACGCGGAGTTAAATGCGGCAATAAATATCTCCATTGCCTGCTTAGGAGCGCCCTTCATCGACTCCGGCATATTGTCCATTGTGTACGGCATTATTTTGTCCTTTCTATTGCCTTGTCCCGTGCGATCATATAATTGCGAATTATCTGTCGTTTCACCCAGGGAAATGTGCCCATTGTGTAATTCCAAAATGCCAGGCTCGCCTCGTCCAGGGTCGTATTGTAATATTCCACAATGCCCGTTTTCAGGTTGATCGTAAGCTGGCCATCACCTGATGGTATCTTAAGCTCAGTGGGATAATCCTTCTCCTTTTCTGCCATCGCCCAGGAATAAGGATCGGCTTTTATGCAATCCCCTTTTAAAAACAAACTGCCTACTAAGATCATTACGGTAACAATTGCGCCTATAAGTGGTGGGCCAACAGGGTCGCTAATCCACCATGATTCTTTTTTCATCTTGACATCCGCCCTCCGATATCTAAAATCCGAAATCGCCTATAAGCCCTTCCAGGCCCTTCGGATTAAAAACCCATCCAATACCCGCTTTTTGTCTCCAGGCTACGCCCTTGCCGTTTATAAACACATAGGATTTGATTATTTCTTCCAAATCCCAAATCGTAAATCCCAAATCGTAAATATTATACCGTTCCATCGACAAAAAATTTCCCCAGGGCTTGCGTCATCTTCGGCCAGTCCTCATCTTGGACCATCATGAATGGCCTGGCTGGTATGTGGATTGTATAAGCCCTGCCAGGGACTTTCATGCCGTAGCTTGCTTTGCCTTCCCTTGAAAACCGGGTCAGGCCTTTCTTTTCACCGCTTTTGTATTTCTTGAAAAACATCGTGCGCTCCCGCGCAGGGTGGTTAATGTCCCCGCCAAAATGCTGGATTGCCGCATATTTTTTATTCGTGCCGATCTCGACGCTGTCCTGCTTCGCATCGATTGTGAACGAGTTAAATAATTGCTTGCTTTCCATAAGGGTTTTGTCGCCTGTTTTTTTCGCCCTTTCTGAAGCATCCCAGGGCGTTGGGCGTCCGCCAGCCGCGAAGTTCCTGCGGATCGAATTCCTGACGATATTCCCAATTATCCCCATCGCCGGTTTCTTGCTATGCATCCTGCCCAGGATATCCGAGAGAAGTTTTCTTACCTCCGCATCTTCGATTCTTACGGTGATCATTGCGCCGGTCATTGTTTCGATTCCGCCTTTTACTTTTTAATTATTCGTTTCTTGTTATATGTTATTTATTTTTTTCGATCTCTGCTAAAAATGCTTGTCTCAATTCTTCGGGGATACTGGCCAGTTTCCGGGCCAATGCGGCCTCATATCCCAGTGCCTCGTTTTTGCCTTGTCCCGCCTCGTCCGGCGGCGTTGTTTGGTATCCGGGCTTACCGGCCAGCTCGTTATACTCCTCCTCCGTAATCACCTCCACATCGCACCGGCAGCCAAACCAATTATATGCATCGCCGCGATATGGGTAATGCGTGTCCCACCACGGATCGTCTGCGCGCAATATTGTGCCGTCCCAGGCGGCATGTTCCGGCCTTACTCTTGTATCTCCAGCCGTGCGGTATCGCCAAAACGGGAAGGCCTTCAAGGTGTCCGGGTCGGTCGCCTGCCGGTAACTGCCATCCTGATAGGCGCTCTGCAGGTTAGTTTCATAGATCACCTGAGACCGCCAGCCGCGGGACCCTTTATAATCCCAGCCGTATTTTTCGACAATCGAGTCGAATTCCTGCCGAAAGTCGTGGATCGTCAGTCCTTCCGCGATCATCTTATTGATCGCCGTGTGGAAATCGGCCAGGAGATCCAGCTTCATTTCTCCCGCAATGGTAAAGGCTTTTCGATGCATTTCATTGCTTAACGTTTGCTCAACTGCCGTGGGCAAGTTTATTTTCCTCTTCAGAAAATCTATCGCCTCCAAAAATGGCAGCGAAAATGCGTCAACTTGCGGCATGCATCCCTCCCGTTGCTGCAAGACGAGGGACGATGGAAGATGGACGAGGGACGCGTCTATCGTCTTTCGTCTTTCGTCTTTCGTCTCTCATGTCATGTCTCATATCTCCCTCCCAGTTCCCCAACCAGCAGGGCGTTCCTGATTATCCCTGCGATTTCCTTGCTATCCAATTTCGGATACATGCTTAAAACTCCGTCGCGGAATTCCTGCAATGTAGCCGATTCTTCCATAAGTTTTTTTATCGGCTCGATTAGTGGCTCAAGGGATATCGCATCGTGCATTCTACCGCTCAATTTATCTGTTGGGTGCGTTTTTTGATTTTCCGCGTATTGCCGCCCACCCCCAGCGTTTCCACCCCCTGCACCCCCGCCAGCGGGGGACATTTGTCCCCCTTCGGAGGGGGAGAAAGGGGGAGGAGTCGCGGGTATTTCCACCAATTCCTCACCTTCTCCCGGCTGCGGGATGCCGTAGGTCTCGTAGAAATATTTCGTTCCCACTTTCAGACGGAGTTGTGTAACCAGGGCAATATCAATATCTGCCTTGGGTTTTAAATCCTTCTCCAGCTCCGTGCGTATCCATACCTTCGGATATGCCCGTGAGGACACGGAGCCCGGTGTCCCTACCGGGAAATTATAATCCACAATCCACCGGATCAGGCTGTTGTTCTGGCACTCGCACAGGGCGTCCGCATCGGCCTTGATGTAATCCTGCCGTATATCCACCGATTGCTGCTCATTCCCCAGCTTCCCCGGCGTTGACTCCGTGGCGGCACTGTGGCCCAACAACACCTTGTTGATTGCTTTGTCCTGATAGGCGCAAAAAGAATCATAGGCGTCTATCGACCCCGCCCGCTGTGCTTCCAGGAGGTCGATGATCATGTTCTCTGGGATCACTACGCCGGATTCCTGTTGTATAGCGGTTATCGCGGCCAATAAATCGTCTTGTTTTGGTTTCGGCGTCCCCGGCGGATATTTACCCACCGGCGTGGGCGACCCGAATTTGTCGCAAAAGATTGCCCAGAATTTTATCCCGTTCTTGCGAAACCACACCGGCCAATACAAGCTGCGACCAAGCCCATCGCCGTAATAGCTGCCATCCTTTGATGTCCTTCGGTACACTATGAATTTTCGTTCCGGCACTTCAACGCCTTCGATCATGTTCTGCATGGTCAGCAGTCTGAGCCTGCCTTGCAGGTCGAAGACAAACCGCCGCGATGCCTTCCCGATTATTTCTTTGATCCAGACATCGCCCTCAGAATATTCCCACATCACCTCCGCCGGTTTAAACCCCAAAATATTGCCAGAAAGTAAGGCTTCCCGTGCTGCATCATAATTAATGGCTTTGAATACCTTTTCAACGTATTCGGCTTTCTTCACATCTTCCGCATCGTCCGAGGCAGCGTCTATTCCCCACTCCTTCCCGGTCACGGCCAGAGTCCGTGTTTGGCTAGCCGATTCAACTTCCGAATCGCGCATGAGGTCTTCGTAGAGTTCGATCCCCTTGCCGCCGGATTCCGACTTCAAAATCTTGTCCGGGTTCAAAACGACGTTGCCGAGATAGTCCTGTATGATGTCGTTCCTGACCGTTGCGATTTCGTCCGTGATTGGTTTTTGTTTTTTTGTCGCCATAATTTACTTTTTAATTATTCATTTTTTGTTATGTGTTATTCATTGAAATAAATAACACGAAACAAGAAACGTGAAATGTTTAAGTATTTATTACCCCGTGTATCTCCCCATTTCCCGCCCCATCGTTACCCGCTTATTCCCGTTGGATTTACGAATTACGATTTACGAATTACGATTTAAATCTACAATCGTAAATCCCAAATCGTAAATTTCAGTTGCTCACATATCTGCCCATCTCCCGCCCCATCGTTACCCGCTTATTCCCTGTCGATCTAAATTCAATAATCCCCGACCCCTTTTCTGCCAGATCAACGGCGCCTTCAAGCGCGTCCGGGCCATCATCGTTGACAGTCGTCGATGGGAAATAGATGAGCTGCTCGACCAATAAGTCCTGGTCGCTGTGTCCCTTCTGAAACCGGATCATCCCGCGTTCCACGTAGGGCGACAGCCTGCCCACCCTTGCCTCTTTTGCAATCGTATGTTTAATGCCTTTGATGGGCAATTGATATTTCTTGTCCCGCGACACCAGCACAAAAGGCGACTGGGCAAACTCACCCAGGGCATTCTCTTCCATGCTAATAATCAAAGGGTGCAGCTCCTCGTACCGCGAGTAGCTTACCCGTGCCATCGTATCCACAGAGCAGTGCCGGATGAAGGCGTCCAGTACATAATAGATGCCGTCTGTGTCGATGCCAAGCGTTACAATCGCTTTAAAATCGTTCGACGACCCGGATTCCATAGAGGGGTCAATTGCCGTATATACGCGCAATACTTTTCCGAGCAGCTCCTCCGGGTGATAATATCTGATCCAGTCCTCCCGGAAAAGTCCCTCATCATCCTTCGGGTCGTTTTGATATTCCTTATTAAAATTTATCGACCCGATCAGCTTTTCTTTTAGTCTGAGCTGTTCAGGCGTCCAGCCGCCCGGCCAGAGCGGTTTGTAGTTATCATCCAGTTTTGCCTTGTAGAGCCGTGTTATGAAACGCGGCTTTTCAGGGTCGGACTCGCATTTCATGTTGATCATCTGCGCAAGGACGCTTTTCTTCGATAGGATCGTCCCGATCATAGTCATCGATGCGCCGTGCGACAGGGTATTTATTACCGTTGTTAGTATCCACTTAATGCTCTCTTTTATGAGCCGCGGATTCAGCACGTTCTTGTCGTTTTCCAAGTCGTCTATAATGATGCAATCAACCCTGTATTGTTGATTCTTCAAGCCTCTCAGCCTTTGACCTTGCCCGCGCGCCTTTACCCGGATTCCGCTTTTTGTCGTAAAGTCTTTCGACCTCCATTTGCCCGGATTTGTCAGGTCGCCGAAGTCCTGCCTGATCCTTTCATTTTCCTCCAGTTCCAACTGGATGAATTGCGAGAAGTCGGCTGCCAGGTCTTCTGTGTCGGAAATAATTACGATGAGGTGCTTTGCCTCCATACATATATGATGCAGCGGCACACCCAAAGAAAAGAACGTGCTCTTCGTGTGTCCGCGCGGCGCGGCGATGAATACCGGCTCGTCTGGAATATCCGCCAGGGCGCTCCAATCTTTGTGGAACGATCCGAATTCGCCCGTGAAATAATGTGGCAGATAGGTCTTCATAAACCACAGCCGATCCTTCTTCGCGCGGGCGATGCGTTCCTTCTTAGCCTTTTCAGAATCGTCCGGGAAGGCAGTCGCCTCCTGCTTCATGCGGGCGACGATCTCTTTTGCCCGCAGCTCGTATTCACGTTTTGAGAATTTTTTGATTAACATGGTCGAAATTTACGAATTACGAATTACGAATTACGATTTAAAATCTCAAATCGTAAATCTAAAATCGTAAATCAATTAACCCCTTCGGATTTCCTCAAAAAATCTGTGTATGTGTTCCCCGATTTTCTTGATTATCTCTTTGTCCTGCTCAACCCTGAGCAGATACCTGGAAAACTTATCCATCGTCTCGATGGCCGATCCCAGCACGTCCCGCCCGCCTTCGATCTTTTCAATTGCTGAAATTATTTTAGTGATCTGATCCACCAGCCTCGGATTTTCTACCAACTCCAGGGCATTTGATCCCTGGATAAGCGTCAGCAACCCCTTCTTAAGTTGTTCTGCGGGTCCCTCGCGCGTATTCACCAGATATTCCTTGCGCTGCCGCATCCACTCGCCTTTCGCCGACCACGCCGATATAGTCTTTTCTGAGATGCCGAGCAGCTCGGATATTTCGCGCTGTGTCTTGCCTTCTTTTGTGGCCAGCCGTTCGGCTTCCGGATAATAGTCCTGGAATTTACTCATTTCGATTTACGATTTACGAATTACGATTTACGAATTACGATTTAAATCTACAATCGTAAATCCCAAATCGTAAATGTTATAATTCCTCCTCAATCCTTCTTATTTCTTCCGTAATCACCTTGTACTGATCAACAACCCGCACCAAATCTTCCCATGCCTGGCGTGCCTTATCGAACTCCATCCCTTTGATGCCTTCTGAGGAAAAGAGGTAAATATTGATGTCCTTCCGGTAGCGGTCTGCGCGGGTCTCCAGCTCTGAGAGCTTATATCTTTTGTCTGAAAGTAGTCCCTGCTTGTAAATTCTGTCTCTCTTATCCACCGTGCCCTCCCCCGAATGTTTTAGTTAGGAATGCCGTGATAGACGCAGATAATGTTGCAGCCACGCCGGACGCAAACCATACCTTTCTTTCTACCTTGCCGATCCGGTCATTGTGTTCATCCATAATTTTTTCACCGCGCTGGAAGGCCGACACCGTGCCCGCCATCGACGCCTTCACGACTTCACCGAGCGCATGTACTTCCCCGCGCAGCTTCTCAAGCTCCACAGCAATCGAGCACGTCACCGGCTCTGGGCATGGATTATTTTGATTCGGTTCCGCCATTCTCGATTTCGGATTTTGGATTTTGGATTTCGGATTTCGGCGCTGCCTCGAATTTCTTTTGCACGACCTTTGCCGTCAGCGGCCCTAGCACAAGGGCGACCAGGCTGGGATCGGGCGCATAATGCCCGCCCGTAAAGATTGTGTGCATCCAGTCCACCGCCATGCAAACGATGCTCACCAAGCTAAATAGCCGCATAGAGCTATATCCGCCGTTATCTTCCTGTAAAAACTCTAATAATTTGTTCATGGTTTGCCCCCCGCTTAATTTCGGATTTCGGATTTAAAAATCTACCATCCGCAATCCCATATCCGCAATCATTACATTTCCCACGTAATAGCCGCGACCTTTGCCTTCGCATCGCCGACGGCCTTTTTCAGCGCCTCTTTATCCGCCTCGCTCAACCCCTGCACCTTCTGTATCTCGGAGATTAGCCCTGTAATCAACGGCAATAGTTGTGTTGCGAGCATAAGAATCGTTGATGGGTTCATTCCTTTTCATCCTCCTCCAGCCATACGGCAATATCAGAAAGTATCGTGCTGACCTGCGTGATCAGCGCCGTGTATGCGGAGACGTCCGCGTCGTTTGTATCGATGATTGTTTCGAGGATGTCTGATGCCTCCAGATAGCTCTTCTGTGCCCTGTGCCAGTTCGTACGGATTGATTGATATGTCTGGTCGTTGATAATTCCCCGGGTATGCAGTGCCTTTGCCTGCGTTTGCGTGGATACGAGCAGCTCCCCGACTGCCGTGTGGGCGGAGACCAAGGCCTTATGCTTGTCCACGCAGCCGGGAAGTGCGAGAGACAGGCAGATCGCCGCAGACACGACCAGAAATAACGGAAAACGATTTTTGATGCGCATGTTTGTGTCCTCCTCCTGTAAGGGCTGAAAATCTTCAGCCCCTACACTTAACAAAAAACATCCAATTACAAGGTGAGATTAGGCATTTTTCATTTCTTGTTATATGTTTTGTGTTGCCTCGATGCTTGCGGATGAGATTATATACTGCTGATGCCCGATGTGTCTATTAAAGCGGTTTAAAAAATTAAGGGGCAGCCGTGTTGGCCTGCCCCTTATGTCTATTTTTGATTTGTGATTTCGGATTTACGATCTAGTGTCCACCCACCCATTCCGTGGGTTTGTCTGGCTCTCCCAGTAATTTTTGCAATTTATCCAACCCTATATCTTTTTTGTATCGCGCGGCTGGTAAATCAATTTATGCCGGATGTAGGCCGATACGCCTAATCCGCATTTTTCCGCCTGCTTCTTCAGGGCCTCCAGCTCCTTTTCCGAGACCCTGATATATATTCTTTTGTTTTTATTCATTTTTGTTTGCTATTTTCCAGAGTTTTTTAAATTCTGCCGTTCTTGGCATTTCAAATTCTTCCCCAAAATCAAACTCTCTCTGGATATTCCCCGTATCCACGGCCCAAAAATTTACACTGATACCATTTTCAATTCTCAATGTTTTCCGTGCCGCAAATTTTTCAACCCATGCCACCATTACGGCCGTATTGCTCCAGCTATCATCCACCAACGCTTCAATATTGGCATATTTTGCTATGGCATCAATCGTACCACCTGTAAAAAGTTCATATCTATTTGGTTGCCTTTCCCATACTTTTCCATCCGAGCTCCACCATGCCAATATCTCAGAGAGATAATTATCTGTACCTTTTCCCGTTTCATGATGATCCACCGTAAATTCAATCCAAAAACTTATAAATCTTTCCCCCGTTTTCATCTGCCCCTCCTTGCCCGCAAAAAAAACAAATGATATAAATTAATAAGTGTATTATATCATGTGTCCGCACATTGTCAACAATAATTTTAATTATTTTTATTTGCGTCCTTTGCGGTGCAATTCGTATTCGAAAATTCCCTTTTCCACGCACCGGCACTCGATCCTGATCCCATTTGCCCGCAGCTCGGCGATGATGCTGCTGACGGCGCAGACGTGCGCCTTGCGGATGATCTGCCGCGTGGTCGCCTTGCCGCGCCTTAATACCGCCAGGGTGCGCTGCAGTCGCTTTGAGGTTTTGAGTTTCGCGCTATGCATTAAAAAGCCCCCAAAAAATTAATTTTAACAAGTAACATATAACAAGAAATGAGAAACGTTTAAGTGTTTCGTTACTTTTTCATTACCCGTTTTTTGTTATATGTTATTCATTCCTTTTGCATCAAAACAGCATCCTCTGTTTGATGGCATTGATTTTCCTTGCGCGTTTAATGATCTCATAGATCCATACGAGGCTGTAATCCGTGTCCCGTGCGAGTTCCTCATGATTGTCGCCCTTAAAATTCTTCATGATGTATTCTTCCTTTTTTGCGCGGATGACGCCCTCGAGGCTGGGGAAATAGACGGGTATCTTGCCGAAATACTCGGCGAGCTTGATGGTGGCCTCCAGGCCGACGACCTCCGCCATCTCCTGGTATTGCCTGGGCAGTTCCTCTAATTTTATCTCTTTGAGCCATTCCATTTCGATTTTAGATTTACGATTTCGGATTTATTGCAGCCTATCCATCTCCCCTAGTTGGTTTAAAAACCCCTTCCGGCCTTTGTGAAAGGTTAAGACCTTTTCCGATTTCGGATTTACGATTTCGGATTTCGGATTCTCCTCTGCGTTCTTTGCGTCTTTGCGGTGAATATCCCGCGGGTCTTCCCTTTGCAGCCGGACGAGCGTTGCCTTTACGGCCTTCGCCTGGCTGACGCGCATTGAGCGATATCCCTCGACCCTGAAGCGTTCGCAGAGGGCATTGAGCGGCCGGACAAAATCCTGCCCAAAGCGGGCGACCGCCAGGTCTTTAACCTCCTCCAGCAACCCGGCGCGAGACGATTCATACCTTTTGAGTTTAGGGTTTTGTGTTTCGTGTTTAGAGTTTCTTGTTTCAGGTATCCCGTGCCTGTTATGTATATATACCAACACCCGTGCCACCTCCTGCGGCGTGGCAGCGCTCAGGCGTTTGTTGATCACACCCGGGGCGACGTCCTCCCGCAGCGTTTCCTGATCTATGCCCAGTTTTTTTGCCTCAGAAAAAAGCGCTTTGAGAATTTTAGCCTTTGGATTTCGCATGTTCGTTTTTTACCTGTAAAATAGCCAGTATGCCGCCATCCATAGTGGTATGGAAAATATCAGGCCAAATATCAATCCCCGAACAGCCATGATTATTCCCTCCCGACTATGTCCATTAATTCGATTTCTGCCGCGTATTTTCCCTTCAATTCCTCCAGCTTCGCCGCATTGTTCCTGCGTGCGATGGCGATTTCTTCCACGGTGGCATCGCGGTACCACGCCAGAAAATTCATGCGTTCGAGGTCTACAATCTCTTCCAATTCGCCTAACATATGTAACTCCTTCCCTTTCGATTTCGGATTTGGGATTTCGGACTTCGGATTTGCAATATATCGGTCTAAATACCAAATCGCCTTTTTAATATCTTCTGCGGAATCCGCCGTCTTACGTCCTGCCCTCAATATATATTTGGTAGCGTTCCCCAGGTGGAAACCGAGGCCGAATGCCTCGATCACGTCAATCGCCTCCATGCCGCCAGCCTTGTAATGTTCCGGATGATTTATATTGTCTGCCATGCCGTCTCCTGGTACTTGTAGAGACAGGTTTGAAACCTGTCTCTACGAAACCTGTCTCTACGACCCACCAATCCTGTTAATCCTGTCTTGCTGTTTTTACCGCATAATCCCCTTGATGTCTGTCATGCAATTCCCCGATCTTCGACTTGTTCCAGTTATTGATGCGGCTGTAATACCCCACGATCCGCGTCACCCCGTGCAGCCGCATAAATAACCCGGTCTCCAGGGCAAGGATCAACTCCTGCAATGGCTGCCGGACGATGGCGTCTACGCTCACCTCATACGCCGCCTCGTTATGAGAGTTAAGCACCTTGATCTTGCTCTCCTTCGTGGTCTCGTCGCATGCCTTACCATCAATGGCCACGCCGTCAATCTCCAACAGCTTCGACGCTTTGACCGCCGCGTCAAAGGCGGTGAGCTTGCACATGATGTGTTTTACGACCCTGTCCGACTCCGTCACCATTTCGGATTTCGGATTTCGGATTTCGGATTTTGCTTTTTCATCCATTACCGCACTATCCATTTTTTTCCCTCCTAAAAATTTCCCGTCATGGGACGAACACAAGGTTCGCCCCTACAATCCTGTTTATCCTGTTAATCCTGTCAAAAATTAATTATGCGCATTTCAGCTTCTTGCTCGCCTCGTCCAAATCCTTCGAGGCGTTCGTCTCGATCCAAAACTGCTCCTCCTGGTCTACCATCAACCCGCATCGGTTGAGCTTGCCCACGTCCAGCGTTTTATCCCGGTCTGCCGCGAGGATCGCATCTTTATCAATCTCCGGCGTCTCGCGCACATACGCGGGTAATATCTTTTTAACGAGTTCAATCGCATCTTTAAACGATCTCGCCACTCTCTTTATGAGCACCACAGCGGGCGTCCCCAGTCGGAAGCCCATCCTGCCGAACGGCGTCTCTAATGTCCTCTTCTCCCATGATGTCTGCGCCTCCATCGCCCAGGATTCTATCTCCTTCACCAGCAGCGCCTTTTCCGTCTCCAGCCCAGGCCGCCCGGCCTTGTTCTGTGTATTGACGTGTTCTTCGCGGACGAGTGCGATATCTTCCGCCTCGTCCAGGTCCCACCCTGCCAGTTGCGTATCGATCTGGTTCAGCCGCGCCATTGCCGCCTCCGCGGCCTCCTTCGATTTGATACTATTTTTAGGTTTTAACCGTGCCACTATTAATCACCCCCTTTCGAATTTGTAATTTCGGATTTACGATTTCGGATTTCGGATTTTTAAAATTTTTGTGTAAAATCTATACCTTTTCTCCGGGATATCCCGACCATAAAATACAAAGCTTCCAAGATGGTAGCCCTCTTGTATCCCTTTGCCGTGCCAATTCCGCGCTCGTTCTGCCACGGCTTTTCAGTAGTATTTGTTTTTTCCGGTAAGTGCAATGCCTTCATGTTTCTCGCTGCCTCCCTTTAAGTTGCAATAAATAATTGTTCGTAATTATTTTTTGTTGTCTCGATTAACCACATATTAGCTTGATCGGGTGTGCCGTCGCCAATCTGGGTTTTATATATTTTATTGTTTCTTGTCGAAACCAAATAAATAATCCCCCTCGTGTCACCGTTGACCCATCCGAGGTAATGCCGGTCTGACTCCAATCCCACGCGCGGGAGAGTCTCTATCTGCCTGAATGTGGCCTTTGTCATTTTTTGCCCATCCACCTGTAAAACCTTTACCGAGATATTCGCTGTTGTGATCTCTATTTTTTCTTTTATCATTTTCTGCTCCTTTTGTAGATGTTTTTACGCCGTTGCCGCCGCTTTCTGCACTGCGCCGCCCGCCCTATTCCTGAGCACCTCTGCAATGGCATCCCGCGTCCTGGATGCCATCTCGTCCGTGAGCTTGTCCATCTTATCGTTTGCCACCAGCGATATGGTCGCCTTGCTGATGCCCGTTGCGTCTGACAATTCGGTCAGAGAGATATCCGCATCCCGAATCAGCTCCTTTAATCCGCCGCCGAACATGTCGAAAATCTCAAACGGCGTTACCTTCTTGTGCCCGTATTCTAAGGCCTTCTCCATGAGGGCAACGAGCATCTCCTGCAAATCGAGGAAGTTCCTGGCAGATTTCAACCTCGACAGTGCTTCGATTGCAGCATCTTCAAAGCACTTCCCTACGACTTCAGTCGCATACCCCTTCGCCTCGCACTGCGTCAGCCCCTTCATATATATCGTATCTGTCCTCAGCCTCACTTCGTCCACGCCAGGCTTCCGCATGGGGTCGCACTGACCCAGCATGATCACGGTAAAGAGCGGACTCTGCCCCATCCACTCCATTTCCCTGAGCGTTTTTAATGACCTCAATGTCTGCCCATGCAGCCGGTGCGCCTCTTCCAACACCAGGACGATCTCCTGCTGTCTGGCCGACTCCCCCAGTATTCTCCGTAGCTGTCGGGCGCGTATCTCGCGCGTCCTCTTGACCTCCTCTTGCGATAGATCGGTAATCAACGCCCTTTCGATATCGCCAACCAAAACTTTCTCTTTGTCCGATGTCAACAACCTTACCTCTTTTACCTCCATATCTTTTATTACCGTGTCGACCGCACGGCTCTTGCCCTGCCCGCGTTCGGCGATGATCGACACCATTGCCCGCGACTCCACGGCCATGCCGAGTATCTTCTTTACCCGCGACACGTCCGCCGTTTCAATGTTTACCCCGCGGAACGGGTCCTTCTTAAACCCGAATTCCGCCAATACGCTTAATCTACTCATAAGCCTCTCCTTTCTGTATCAATATAATTTTATTTGCATAACAAATAACACATAACAAAAAACGCCTAATTAAAAAGTAGCCGTACTTAACCATTTTCCATTTCTTGTTTTATGTTATTCATTTCTTTTTCGCTGCTGCTGTTATTTAAACCGCCCGTATCTTCCTCTCCCTCGCCGCCTGTATCTCTAATGCCAGGTCAATTACGTACTGCTTCTTCATCCCATTCTCCACAATCAATCCCTCGATTGTCGCCCGCTCTTCCACGCCGATAAACACCCCAACTATTTCCACAAACTCCTTCATCGCGGCTTGTATGGTATGGTAGATATCCACATCGAACACATCCACCACTTCCCGTGTCTCCCGCGTGCGCACGGGGAGCGGAAGAATCCTCCCCCTTTCTCCCCCTCCCGAGGGGGACATCTCTCCCCCGCTGGCGGGGGCGCAGGGGGTGGAAGTTTCGTAAATGCCCTTAAATTGCCCAGGCACCATCTGCTTTTTCATCTCATCCGCCTCTTCCCTGATCCGCACGCCCTCAGGCATCTTGTCCCTGCGAATCTCGTCCAACCCAGGCATCTCAAACGGCTCAACATCGTATCTCTTGTGTGTCAGGCAATCCTCCACGACAATTTGTTGTAGGGGCTGAAGATTTTCAGCCCTTACATCCCCAGCCTTGTGGATGATCCCCCGATACACCCACACCTCCGCACCTAGCAACCCCTTTACAAAATATTTCTCATTCTCCAGGCTAAATATCCCATCCCTACCCACACATCTTTTTGTCCGCGTAAATGCCCGGTCAAACGCGGACTCCTCTATATCTATCACCCCGCCGGTGCGCATCACCGTGCGCCAGGCGTCCACCTTTGAGCAATTCATATTCGGGTGTTTTTTGGCATTCAGCTGCACGATATAATTCATCAGCCTTGCCCGCACCTCCGACAACCGGTATTCCCTTTTATTCCAGTGAGGATCCATGAGAAATTCCGGCGCCTCGAAATCCCTCCAGAGCTGTCGCCACTTGATCTCTATCTTGCCAGTATCTGAAGGGCTTTCAGGTTCATGTGTCTTGATTTCTACCCCCAACTGCCGCTGGAAAAAATTCCGCGTTGCTTCAGCCTTTGCCAAAGGCCCGTTATCCATATATATGCGCCCTGGTAGCCCACGGAAAATAATCCGCTCATCCGCCTTCCGCGCGAATGCCCACTTGCAGAATTCTATTGCTTCTTCTGATGCCTCGCCTGGGGCCACAAACGGCATTGCCAGCCAGTACCGGGAGTGGTCATCGACCATCGCGTGATACCATACCCTCAGATTTTCAAACCGGTCCCTATTTTTGTATGCCTTGTGCGACCTCACCCTCAATACAGGGTCGCCGTTGCCTGGGTCAACCACATAGAGATATTCGGAGCCGCTCACATCATACTGCACCTGCTCCATCGGTGTCGCCGCCTCAAAACGCAGCACCCTTCCTTCCCGATTCAAGAGTTCCTTTTCCCTTAATACCCTGGCAAATGTGCTCACGGAGATATCCTGGGCGCTTTCCGGCAGCATGCCGTTTTCGATAGCCTTGCGGATTACGATCGCCAGCGCAGGCTTCCTGCCCGCGCGTGCGGGAATAAATGCCTGCATCCTGGCAATTTGTTCAGCCATTGCGTCCAATCCCTCAATCTTTGCTTTCCCCTTGGTTATCTTTTCTTTCCTCTGCGCCATTTTAAAACCCATCCGCCGGTACATTTTATAGAGTGTGCCGTATGTAACGCCGAGCGACCTTGCCTGCTTTTGCACGGTGGCACTCTTCCAGCCGCCCGGAGCCGACTGCCACCGACAATACATCTCATTTAACAATGCCGGATCGATGTGTTTCATTGTCAGACAGTTTCCCCGGCTCCGATGGAGTCTTCCAGCCGCTCGATGCAGCCGGTGAATCTATTCCGTATTATCCTGAGCCGGGCGACATACAGCGCCCTGACGTGCCCCTCGTCTTCTAAATTTTTATGCACCTCGTCAAAATTGAGTTTCGAGGCCGCCGTAAAAATCTCATCCGTCTTGCGCTCGACAAATTTAAAGAGCGTATCAAACCCTTCTGTCGTTTTATGGTCAACCACCAGCGCCTTCAGATCGGTATTTTCCTTAGCGTAAGCCTGTATCTCCCTCTTATGTTCCTTTTCCAGCCCTTCACATTTCTTTTGTTCGTGTTTCAATTCCTTCTGTGCTAACTCCTTTTCTTTAGCCGTTAGATCCTCTCTCTTTAAAATCGCATTAACCACTTCCTGTATTTCTGTTTTGTTTTCCAGCGATATTTTCTTGCCGTCCACCTCTAATGTATTGTTTTTTTCGTTGATTTTTACCCGCGAATCCTCCGGCAGTGCCGTGAGCGCCTGGACATCATTTGGCCCCCATCCCAATAACTTTTTTATAATCCACAAATCTTGTCCGATTTGTCTCAATTCCTGCTCATTTCGCTGATACGTGGAATAGGGTATCCCACATTCCTTCTCACAATAATCTTTCGCGGTAAGCTCATATGCCTTATGCACTCCATTGTCTATTGCCCTTTTTATCGCGAGATACTCCGTCGCCTCGCCGATAATTCTTTGCAGTCTTGCCGCTTGACAATGCCCCGTTATTTCGCCTGCCTTGAGATAATATTTCTTTTCCATTTTTCTCCTTTCCAACCCAAAATGGGTTTTTTTATTGTCGTAAGTCCTTTATTATCAACGAAACAGCAACCCAAGATGGGTTGGAAAATTAGTTTTCCCCGAATTTTGACACATCCCAATTTTTGCCTGGGGAGTTTTTTTCTCCCCATATTTTTTTCATTTCTGCTAATATATTCTCGTCTAATTTCGCCACTATCCCGTCCAAAAACATCCCGAACCCTTGCGCAAATGCAAATTTAACAATCGATGCCATCAAACGCATACTGCTTTCTGCTCTAGTGCAGCATTTATTTACTTTTATAACCCTCTCTATATTCCCCGAAAATTTCTTCAAAAAATCATCCAGGGCTAGTGATTTGTCCACTTGCGATACAATCACTTCTTTTGCGCTTTCCTTGATAATATCCATTATTTTTTGTGTGTTCTCGATCCATAGTGTCGATTCCGTTATTATGCCTTCGATATAAGCATTCTTTTCATCCATATCGTTCGTCTCCATAATTTATTTAGAGTTCAAATCCGTATATATCTTTTATGCCCCTCATTACCATTCTGCCTACAAGCAGCTCCTTTTCTCCGCATGCTTTTTTTAGATGAACCATCCCCTCTCCAATATCCTCGGCCCATCCACGTTTACAAAGATTCCAGCAGATGTCAAACACCACTCCTTTTGAGAGTTCTAGTTCCTCTTGTATTTTTTTCTGACTCACCGGCAGTGGCGCCTTTTTATCCAGCAATTCCACCACAGCCATCAGATTTTGATACACCTGCCTGGTATAATCCCTTTCCCCTCTATCCACCGATTTACTCCCCTCTTGGGAGGGGTTAGGGGTGGGTTTCTCTTCCTTTTCATCCATATTGTTCATTTAATTTTCATCCTCCCAACCAGGATATGGCGGATTTACATCCCACCCCATCAGTGCCGCGTAAACATCGAGATCCTTCTGAGCCTCTTCCCTTGTTTTTCGCTCTGGTAATTTCTTCGACTTTATTCTCTGTAATGCCCCGGATTTCTTCACCCTAAACGCCATCCAACACTTGCCGCTAGATATCCCGCTCGATACCTTTATCACTTTCCCCATATCGTCAATATATTGCACCATCTGCCCCTCCTTCTTGTTTCATATAAGGACACGGCGCACCGTGTCCCTACGATTCACAACATTTCGCCACCATGCTGTGATCGCTCTATCTATGCACCGGCGGCATATAATACGCCTGCCCATCACCAGATATCGCTTTTTCACACAACCCACACCTCCTATTATGCGGCCCGCGGCTGATGAAATTCTTCCCGCACATCAAACACCTCCTCTCCGCCGGCTTCGGCCTGTAAATTGTGCCAGTGCACCCGCATGACGACTGGTTTTTCCCAACCATGATCGACAGTTGCACATCATTATTACACTTGGGGCAGTGGAATATCCCTACCTGTACGCGTTGACTATGGTTGTTCAGCGCCTTCCTGCTTCCCGCAGACCTTATCAATCTCATATTTCCCTCCGCATAATGGGCACGCTCACCGCGCCCCTACAATCCAAAATCCGCAATCGTAAGGACACGGTGCTCCGTGTCCCTACCAAGGAATGTATCCCCTGGCGGGCGGGGGTAAGGAGTAACCCACCCGCCAGGAGTGAGCGATCCCGGTCGCCCAATACAACTCCACTATATGTCATTCCCGCATGTACCTAGCGGGAATCCAGCCTTCATTCCCCTCCTGGTAGGGGCAAGGGGTGGGTTATCTCCTCAATCCTCGCCCTAATTTCTTTCCGTGTATGTTTTACCCTGCGCCCGCACAGGTAAGCCTTCTCTGCCTTATGCGCCGCCTCCCTCCTTTTTTTGTAATCCTCATACGTCTCTCCATTCAATCTTGCATTCATTCCTTTTTCCCTCCATTCTTGTCATTCCCGCACGCTTCTAGCGGGAATCCAGCATTTATTCCCCTCTTGGGAGGGGTTAGGGGTGGGTTATTCCCGCCGCCTGCTCGTTTATCCTGCGATCCAGCTCCCCATTAATCTGCCTCAATTTGTGCCACAGATAATCCCTCTGCTCGCACATCTCCAGCAATGTCTTATGTATCAACACCTTGATTTTCTTCAAATCCTCCTCGCCAAACTCCTCGATCCGAAACGTATAGCACGCGCCATCCATCTTAATCCGCAGCGTCTCATCTGCCGCAATTTTCGTAATCATTCCATCCTGCTTTCTTTTTTTTCCCCCTCTAAAAAGAGGGGTAGGGGTGTGTAAATTAAACGACAACAGAATTATTTTGAATCTCATTAATTGCGAAATACAACACTTCTGTCGCATCACAAACCTTCCGGCCCGCCAAAAGCGGCAGGATTTTCTTTAACGCAAACTCCTGATTTTCCATTTTCTTGCGCAGATCACCCCTTATTCTTTCGCCGAGAGCCATTTCCCGTTCATCTTGCATTGTTTTTCCCACCATCTCATCACTCCTTTCCTTTTTTTCCCTTGCAAAATCAAAACGCCGTGATATAATCGCCGTAAAAACCCTTATTTGTGCCCATTACCGTTCGGCCACAAATCCTCAACCTCTACGCCAATAGCCTCCGCAATCGCCTTGCGCAGGCGGCGAGATCTGATTTCCCCTTTAATAGTTTTAGATATCGCATCGCGGCTAACCCCGACTTTGCGGCCAATTTGCGCCCCATTAATACCATACTTGATCAGTTCGATCTTTATTTTTTGTTTTGTAGTTATAGACATGTAGATAATTTATCAGAATCCATGACATTGTCAATAAAAAAATTCAATATTTCTGACATCATCAAAAGAATAAAGTCCGAAAAGTTATTTAAAACTGACGGAGAAGTGGCTAATTTGCTGGGTTTACAAAGAAGTACATTGGCAGAAAGAAAACGTCAAAATAGTATTCCATATGATGAATTGGTCAACTTTTCTGACAAAGAAAATTATTCTCTAAATTGGATTTTATATGGTGAAGAACCGAAACGCCGCGAGGAAAAAGCGATACCTGGCATGATACACGAACCGCCGGCCGCTTATTCAGAGGAAACGCTTGATGTGCTAATAACTAGGGTGCAAAAGATATATAAGGAGGGTGATCTGTCTGAACGTGCCGCAATTCGGGGAATGATCGATGAAGTTCACGAAAAATTGATCGAAAGAATCGAGGCCAGGCTAAAAGCGGCCGCAGCGGAAACCAAGCCTGAATTAAAAAAGGCGAACAATGCCGGATAATCAAATTCGATTTTAAATTCCACCTGGAAACTTTTTGACTATACTATATAATATGTCCGCTCCAAAATTACCCTCTTGGGAGGGAATTCTTTATTATGGTTTTTTATGGGTTGTCTTCTTGGTCCCTTCGGTGTGTTATTCTCTTTTTTCTCCGGTGGCAAGCAATGTCCTTTTTGTATGAGTAAGATACATAAGGATGCAATAATTTGCCCAAAATGCCAGCAGAATGTTCCGCCGATCAGCTGGAAGAAAAAATTATATTGATCGATGGTTAAAAAGAGGTCAAAAACAGCGTTTTCCACCCCGAAAATAATTTTTTTTAAATATATTTTTTATCAACTCTTGTTTGATTTTACCCACTATTACCCACCCCATATCCCCCATCAACCGCAAAATTTTACCTCATTATCGCGATTTGATTGATTTTCTTTATCACCCCCCCACAAGGTGGCTCTCTTCTTTACATTTCAACAGTGCCTCGTTTACTCTTCTGATTGACGTCATAAGGATATTAAGATACCTTAGCTTCTCCTCAGTTTGTTTGAGATTGGTGATGTTGCATTGCAGTTGTTCATTTGCAAGCTTTAATGCCGTTTCGGTCTCTTCTCTTTTACTGATGTGTAACTTTAAAGGGCGAAAAACAAAGAAATAGATGATCGGTAAGAGGAGTATAAACAGCAAAAGCGAGTCGATAACTGCACTAATTACCAGGGGGAAAGGTGGAAGAAAATGGAAGCAGATCATTATCTGCATCTCTGCAACAATCACAGAGATGGCGAGCATAACGACGAGGTAAATAGGTGATTGATATAAGGGTACCTTGTTATAGTTTTTTGTCATATCTTCCTCT
>ERZ1292625.974-Hain-H41-01um-R1-974-length-38092-cov-9_pt1 | contig 38092 bp, 32 predicted proteins | sample MGYA00564400_ERZ1292625 | MGnify/ENA primary metagenome ERZ1292625 (study PRJEB36523, sample SAMEA6512639) | groundwater metagenome | collected 2019-01-08 | study: AquaDiva: Metagenomics assemblies of 32 groundwater samples
CCCCTTCGATACCTACCCGCCTGAACCCCTTCAAGGTGTCGTGAACGTGCGAGATCCAAGGAACATGACGAGCTCGAGTACCCCCCTGAACGACCTGCTGAACCTCATGCAGGCCAGCCCCGAGTGCGTGCTGAACGCGGCGGGCCAAGAGGGCATGCAGGACGCGCGCGCCAAGACGCTGCCCAAGGGCGGCCTGCTGGCCGTGGGCGGCCCCAAGGGCAGCGGCATCTACGTGGTCGAGGGCAAAACGTACCGGCCGTGCATGGGCGCCACCTTCGAGGTGTTCAAGGCGCACGTCGGCGAGTGCCTCGTGGTGCAGGTGACCATGGCGACCCTGGAGTCCCTCAAGAGCTTCGTGGCGGGGCGCATCAGGGGCGCGGCCGAGGTGCACTGGGCCGACGACGCGGAGCGCTGGCTGCGTGAACGCCTCGTGATCGGCGTCTTGCGCGCCAGCCCCTCGACGGTCGCCATCCTCGTACGCGACGCGCTCGGGCCCACGCTCTGCGAGCTGCGTGCCCGCAACGCCGCCAAGACGGCCCAAGCAAACGAGCTCTACTACGACGCTCCCACCGGACGCGAGGCGCCTCTGGCGGAATCGGGCGTGTGGACCGACGGGGAAGCGACGTTCATTCCGGACGAGGAGCGCCTCTGCCCGAGGGCGCGCGGCCTCGACTGCCTCTCGCCCCCGCTGAGCCCCCTGATCGGCACCTCAACCTCATCGTCAACCTCATCCTCCCCCACGGCCACGACCACGACCACGTCAACTGCGGCCTCGGCGGCGTCAACTGCGGCCTCGGCGGACGTCGAGAGGTCCGTTGAGCCGGACCGCAAGGCGCGCCGCACCGATGGGGGGCGTGCAGAGGCGGCGGCGGCGGTGGCGGTCGTGGTGGTGGACGACGTCAAGTTCGTGCAGACCGCACTCCTCGTGGACGCCGCCTTGGAGGCGCTCGTGAAGGACGCCAAGGTGCAGGGCGACAACCACTACGTGGCCCTGCGCATCACGGCCCCCCAAGACCCCACGTCGGCCTCCGTGCGCGACCGCATCCTGCGCCTCGTGCAGTGCGCGCCCGACAAGCTCAAGACGGCCTTCTGGAGCACGCCCGCCCCGCCCTCCTCAAGTTCCATCACCTCCACCCTCGTGCACGCCTTCATGGCCACGTTTCCGACCAAGTTCGAGGACCTGCCCGCGGCCGTCCAAGAGTGCACGCACGGCATCGCCGTCGACCCCTACGAGCCGCCGCAGGAGCTGCTCGACCTGCCGCGCACCGGCGTGCTGACGTACGACGAGATCCAGGTGCTCATGCACGCGACGGCGGACCTGCCCGAGGCCGCACGCAACGCCCTCTGGCGCTTGGCGGCCTAGGTGGTATCGATGGGGTGGAGATCGGGGGGCAGGTCGGATGGGTGGGCGGGCTGAAGTGGGGGCGGCACGTATATGTGTGCTCGCTCAAGATCAGGATCGAACATGGTGGCGGGAGTGGTGGCGATGGTGGTGGTGGCGAGCAGCTCGCGGTCCGTGATGGCGCGAGGGTTCTCTGGTAGCGGTGGGTAGTGTGCGCGCCTACACATTGTGCGAAGAAAGATCACCACATAGACGGAGCAGATCATGACCAAAAAGGACACGAGTAACCCAACGAGCACTTCCATTTGTGAATGCGCCTCACCCCACCCCTCCTCACCCTTCGATACCATCCCACGCACGCGCCTGAAAGGTCTCACTCATCGCCAATGATGATGGGGGTGGAGGGTGCGGCGGGAGGCGGCGAGGTACGCGAAGGCGACTCCTGTTCCTCCACGTGATGACGCTGCCTCCAACCAATCCACGACGCCGCCGGCCCCCAATAGTCCGGATCAAGCTCGACCACGGGCGACTCGGGCTGCTCCTGCTCTCGTTCCTGTTCCCACATCTGTTCCCGCAGCCGCTCACGCTCCAATGCACGCGCCACCCTGCGCTTGTCGCGTCGCAGGGCCCGCCGAGCTTCGTGTATGGTAGCAAGGGCGACGACCTTGAACAGTGCTGCGCGCGCACGAAGTCGGACCAAACGCCGATCGTGATTCTGAAGGATGGTCAGAATCAGCCCCATCGCGAACCAGCCGATGAGAACGGCGATCGAAAAAATGAATGAATACTTGATGTCGGTCGGAGGGGTATCGAAGGAGGTGGGGGTGGGGGTGGACATGGGGGTGGGGAGGGGGGATTGTGGGGCACCCTTTCTCGAAGCGCGCGCTCGCCCTATCGCCACCCTCCCTTCTCGCACGCTTCACGCCTTGCGACTCTTCTTCACCACCTTGCGTTGCTTGTAGCACTCGATGAACACGCTCCGCACCACCTCGCCCAGATTGGCCTCTGGCGGCGCGCAACGTACAATGCGACACGTGTGCAGCACAATGTGCACCGCCGCAAACGTGATCAAGAGCACGCGCGGCACCAGGTAGGCCACCATCACAATGCCTAGCGCAATACCGAGCGGAGCTGCAAGCTTTCCGAGCGAGTCCATGATGGCGTCTTGCATGAGAGATCAGCGGGAGGGTATCGAAGGGGGTGGGGTGGGAGAAGGGGGAAGGGGGGAGTGTGCGGACCACTTTCCCGAAGCGCGCGCCCGTCCCACCTCCCACCCTCCCGCCCCCTCGATACCTTCCCCATCGTCATGCAGAATTTCGCGGCCACGCACATCGAGTTCCAGGTCCTGAAGGTGTGCAAGGGGCGCGTGTGGCGCGGCAGCGTGCCTACCCTCGAGCTCTACGGCGTGACGCGCACGGGCGAGAGCCTGACCCTCATCGTGCCCGGCTTCAGGCCCTACTTCTACCTCGGCCTCGTGGACTCTACGGTGCCCGACCTCGATCACTTCAAGGAGACCCTTAACGGCCTCGTCAGCCAGCATGCCGCACAGGCCGCCCTATCCAGGGGGTGGTCGTACGAGCCACGCGATCACGTGATCGACGTGACCCTGACTGAACCGCGCTACGACCTAGCCGACGCCTTCGAGCCGCGCCCCTTCTTGCGCATCTCGTTCGCCACGCCCTCGGATGCCTTCACGGCCCTCAAGTGCTTCCCGCACCCCTCCCTCGGGCCCTACTACCAGCTCTACGAGTCGCACGTGCCCTACGACCTGCGCTACATGATCGACGTCGGCCTCAGTGGCGCCTCGTGGGCCATCGTGCCAAACTCCCACCTCCGACCCGCACACGGCCTGAATGCGTACACGGAACGCACGTGGATCGTGAACACGCCCGACTCCATCACGCCCCACCCCCAGCCGCCCGCCACCAACGCCCCCATGCGCGTGCTCGCCTTCGACCTCGAGTGCCTCGGCCTGAAGGCGGAACACCACCCCATCATCCAAATCAGCGCCGTCGAGTGCACGTTCGACGGGCGCGTCCTGCACCAGCGCCTCTTTTGCGTCGGCACGTGCGACCCCATCACCGACGTGGACGTGCGCTCCTTCGTGCGCGAGAAGGACATGCTCGAGGCCTTCTCCCTCTACCTCCGCGCCTACGACCCCCAAGTCATCACGGGCTACAACATTCGCGCCTTCGACCTACCCTTCGTGATCGACCGCATGCGCCTCCTCGAGATCCCCGACGGCCTGCGCGCCCTCGGCGTGACCCCGGGCGTCGTGACGTCCTACGAGACGCGCAAGTTCGAGTCGGCCGCCCGTGGCACGCGCTACGTCAACACGATCCCCCTCCCCGGGCGCTCCATCATCGACGCCATGGAGCTGATCATGCGCGAGAACAACCTGCGCTCGTACACGCTCAATCACGTGTCGGAAGTCTTCCTGAAGGCCCATAAGGATGACGTTCACTACACGCTCATTCCCAAGCTGCAAGCGGGCTCGTCGGCGGATCGCGCACGCCTCGGGCGCTACTGCGTCAAGGACTCGCTCCTGGTGGCGCAACTGATCGCCGCCAAGAAACTCGTTATCAACGATCTTGCCCTGTCGGCGGTCACGGGCGTGCAGCTCGAGGAGGTGATGGCGAGGGGGCAGCAGTTTCGCGTCTCGGCGCTCATCGTGCGGCGAGGCGAGCTGGCGGGTCGGCGCACGCTCATGCCCTCGCGCTCGCACACGGACGACGCGCTCAAGCTTCTCGACCCCCTTGGAGAGGGTATCGAAGGGGGCGAGGGAGAAGATGAGGGCGAATCGGACGACGAGCCGGACCCCGACGCGCCCCCCTCCACCGCCTCCGTCTCCTCCACGGGCAAGGGCTACCAGGGCGCGACGGTCCTCTCACCCCTCATCGGCTTCTACACCGAGCCCGTGGCCACGCTCGATTTCGCGTCCCTGTACCCGTCGATCATGATGGCGCACAACCTCTGCTACTCGTCCATCGTCACGCCCGCTCAGTCCGCCCTACTCGGGGAGGGGGTGGCGGTTCGGGCGGGCAACGGGACGCTCTTCCGGACCGATCGGGTGGGCGTCCTTCCGAGCATCCTTCGATACCTGCTCGGCGCCCGCAAGGCCGTGCGCGCCTCCATGAAGTCCGTCACGGACCCCAGCGAACTGGCCATCAAGAACGGCATGCAGCTCGCCTTCAAGGTGGTGGCAAATTCCGTGTACGGCTTCACGGGCACGGAGAGCGGGATCCTGCCCTGCAAGGCCATCGCGTCCGCTGTCACGGATTACGGACGCGCCATGATCGAGACCACGCGCGCCACCGTCGAGTCCAAGTACGGGAACGTGCATGTGGTCTACGGAGACACGGACTCGGTGATGTGCAAGATCACGCCCCCTACCGACCTCACGACGCAGATGGAGCGCATTCAGTACGCCCTGACGCTGGGGCAGGAGATGGCCGACGTCGTGACCGCCACGTGCTTTCGCGACCCGATCAAGCTCGAGTTCGAGAAGGTGTACTGCCCCTACCTCCTGCAGCGCAAGAAGCGGTACGCGGGCCTCTACTGGACCAAGGCGAGCGCGCCCGACAAGCTCGACGTGAAGGGACTCGAGACCGTGCGACGCGACATTGTGCCCTTCGTCTCCACGACCCTCAAGGAGACGCTCGAGTACATTGTGCGTCACTCGGACGTGGAGGGCGCGATCCGGTACGTGCACACGCGCATCCTTCAGTTGCGAACGGATCAGGTGGCACCCTCGGAGCTAATCGCGTCCAAGAGGCTCGCGGAGAACTACGTCAACCCGGGCTCGCAACCTCACGTGGCCGTGGTGGCGAAGATGAGGGGGCGTGATCTCGCATCAGCGCCCAAGGTGGGCGATCGCGTGCCCTTCATCATCACCACGCCTGCTTCAAGGGACAAGGCCGCTCAGGGTGTGTCCGCGCGCGCCGAGGATCCGATGCACGTGCTGCAGATGCGCCTGCCCGTGGACACGGACTACTACATGGCGCGCTGCCTCGAGCCGCCCCTGACCCGCCTCTTCTCGCCCCTCCTCGCGCAACCCGCCATCAACGCACGCTTCGGGCGCCCGTGCGGCTTGTGCATTCGCGACCACCTCGAGCCGGAGGAGTTCTGCGCGCCCTGCAAGACGCGCTACCGTGCAATCGTGAAGGCTGTGCTGCATGACAAGGTGCGGGCTGTGCTGTTTAGGGGCGATCATATGCAGCACAAGAAGGTCCCGCCCCCCGTGCTGGGCACCGCCTCGGCCTCCGCCAACATCCTGCGCTTCGCCGTCCGCCTCGAGACGTGCGTCGGCTGTCGCGCCCCAATCCCGCCACCACCCCCACCACCACCGCCCCGACCCGACGCGCCCCCCGTCTTCTCCTTCGATACCACCCACGCCACCCCCGCTCAGGGACTCTGTAAGGCATGCTCGCCTCGGGCGGACGAGATTCGGCGGCGCGTGCACGCGGACTGGATGGACGCCCTGGACTTGGTGGCGCGCACCCGAGGCGTTTGTGTGGCCTGCGCCAAGTCCGAGGAGGCGGCGGACGGGTGCGCCAACAAGGACTGCTCCATCTTCTACACACGCGTGCACGAGCGCAACAAGGCGGGCGAGGCGGGCGACCGTGCGCGCCGCGTGGGCTGCCGTCGCGTGCGCATCGAAGTGGGTATCGAAGGGTAAAGGTGAGGTACTGTGGGTTGTCCAAAAAAAAGATGTCCCCCACGTCGCCCCGGGTCGTCTTTTTTTGCGTATCGTGAAGGAGAGTCAGAGGCATCATGGCGCGCGTGATTGATGCGCATGCCGAGTGGGGCGTCAAGCATTTACTCAAATACTCAAGAGGACTCGAGCACCAAAGCCGGCACGCGTGCAGCCTACACGCGCCAAAACACATGACTCTGAAATCGGCGCGCGTATTCTTTGGTACAGTCGTGAACTGGGTTCACGATGGGGGTCTAAAACGCTTTGTATTCCGTTACAAACCGTTCCAGATTGTCCAGCAGCGACTCGAGGTGCGCGAGCACGTGACGCACGTTGGAGACGAGCCGCACGCGCTCGAGGGTCCACGTGTCCGCGTTCAGGCCCGCCTCATCCACCCCCAGGTACCAGTTCACGTGCCCACCCTCGTGACAGCTCCACGGTGCCCTGATCTTGTGCATCAGGGAGGTCGTCACTTGCGCGTCGATCGTGCCCCCCTCGCGCTTGATGAGCTCGCACACCTTGATCCTGTGGGGTATCGAAAGGGTGCGGGAGGGGGGCGTGAAGAGGAGGCCGTGCAGGCCGCGGTTGCCCGAGTAGAACCAGTACACGCGCCCGAGGCGGAGGCGCTTGAGGGTGGTTGTTACCACGCGAGCTGAATCTTGGACCAGTCGCCAGCAACGCTCGCAGACGCTGGAACGGTCGCCTGCGCAGGCGCACACGTCGCCGCGCTCCAGGTCGCAGGCGTCCAGGTCGAAGCGGAGGAGGCGCCCGGCCAGGTCGACGCGCCCCACGCGGGCCCCTGGGGAGGAGCCTGTTGTGGGTACGAGAAAGTCGTAGTAGACGGTGTCCACGCCTGGGAGGCGCGTGATGCGTGCGACGGGGAAGCAGCGGTGGTGATAGAGGTGGACGCACAGGGCGGTGGAAGCGCGTCCGACCAAGCTGTCACGGCCCTTGGGGTCCGAAACATGCCCCGCGGCCGGCTCACCATCCGCGGCTCCGCGGGCAGGATGCATTTTGACTCTCCCCACCCTCCCCCGCCCCCACCCTCTTCGATCCCCTCCATCGGCACGGGAGGCAAACTTGGTCTCGCATCCCTCTCCACGTACACGACACACAGGCTTGCGCTCATTTCAGTTGTGTACCGCCCCCTGATCCATCACACCACCATGGCCATGCGGACGGGCGGGTGACTCACGTAGTTCTCGAGGCGCGCCATCTCGGGCCTGAACCCCAGGACGTCACAAGGTTCAAGGACGAGCGTGGGTGGCCGGTGGGGTGCGCGCATCAGCTGCTCCCTCAGGGCGCCCTCGTGCGTCTCGTAAACGTGCGCGTCCCCAAAGTGCAGCGTCAGCGTGTCCGGCACGAGCCCCGTGTCGCGCGCGATCAAGGTTAGTAGGAGCGCGTAGGATGCGATGTTGAAGGGCACGCCTAGACCAAGATCAGCGCTCCTCTGATACACGACCATGGAGGCGTGATTGTTCTTCACGATCACTTGGAAGGCGAAGTGGCACGGTGGCAGCGCCATCTTGTCCACGTCCGCGGGGTTCCACGCGCACACCACGTGCTGCCGAGACTCGGGGCTGGTACGCAGGAAGTGCAGGAGGCGCGTGATTTGGTCCACGCCCTTGGCTTCAGATGCGCGATCACACCCCTCGTAGGGAGCGCCAAAGTGCCGCCACTGGAAGGGGTAGATGGGCCCACCGTCGCCCTCACGATACGACAGGCCACGTGAGCGCAAGAAGGCCTCACTCGTGTTGCCCTCCCAGATGCGCGAGTTCAGGAGGCGAGCGTCCGGCACGCCCCTCAGGAACCACGCCAGCTCGTCCGCGATCACGTCCAGCTTCATGTGTTTCGTCGTGAGGAGCGGGAAGCCGTCGCGCAGGTCGAAGGTCAGCGAGCGCCCGAGGAGCGAACGCGTGCGCACGCCCGTCCTGTTTGGCGCCCACGGGGCCTGAAGTGCCTCCTGAACCAGCGCGAGATAGGCGCGCTCGCCCCTCGTGACGTGGTAGGACTCGGGCAGCCCCATGCGCCAGCCGTGGTGCGCGCGCACGTAGCGGACGAGGGTGAGCTCGTCCATGGGCTCGCGGTCCACCTCGACGTAGTGGCGCGTCGGGATCGTGGGGAAGAAGGTGGTGCACGCGTGCACGCCCGGGATCAGGGTGAGGAGCAGGCCCGTCGTGTCGGGGTGCACGATGGCCTCCTTGTACAGACGCTCGCCGCCCACCACGAACACGGGTCGCTCGACCGCCTCAAAGGCCTTCTCGAGGGCCTCCGTGTACGTACGCACGCACGTGACCCCCTCAATGTCCCTAGATGTGATCACGACGGGTACACGATCCGTACTCGTCCAATCCACGTGACGCATGGACTCGTACGTGCCGCGGCCCATGAGGAGCGTGCTCGCCTCCGTGGTGCGCCTGAACATGCGCAGGTCCGCCGCGTGGTTCCAGGGGATGAGGGCGCCCCGGGAGAGGCCCATCTCGTCGTCCACGGCGGCGATGAGGGTGACGGGCGGCATGATTGTGACGACTCCCTCAACTAGAACCGTGCGCCTTCATCGACCCGCTCCCACCCCTACCCCCTTCGATACTACCCGCCTACCAACCCCTATCAACCCCTACAACCACCCTCCTAGTAACCCTTAGTAACCCCTGATAACCACGATCAGGCCGAGCACGCCTCGCAATCGGGTTCACGCGAGCACGCGGGCGCCGGGGAGGGGATCGAAGGGGGTGGGGAGGTGGAGGCGGTCGAGGCGGCAGATGCGGAGGCAGAGGGCGTTTCACGAGCCACAGCCGTCTCACGGACCTGCTGCAGGTTGTGCGTGTAGTACGCCCACGTCTTGAGGTGCGGAAAGTGCGCCATGAACTGCCGCACGCCCTCCTCGACCGTCGATGTCCACACGTTCAGGCTCTGCGACTGGTCCACGTACGGCGCACGCTCAGCCGCCAGACGCCGCACCATGGATCCGCCCACCTCGTGCGCCGTCTTGTACACCTTGTACATCCAGTCGGGCAGGTCGGGTACGAGCCGGAGCGAGCCTCCACCGGCCACGATGCGCGCACGCGTCTCGGGCGTCCAGCGATCGACCGAGATGAGGTCGTTCACGAACTGCGCACGCATCACCTGGAAGGAGCCCACGCCCGTGTCGCGGCCGAACATGTTCGAGTAGTACGGCTCGAACGAGGGCGACGCGTTCAGGATCACGGACGTCGAGGAGGTGGGCATGAGCGCCACGAGGAGCGAGTTGCGCGTGCCCACGGATGCCACCAGCCTCCGGATCGCCGCCACCTCGTGCGGAGACGGCACGGAGGGGGTGAGCTGAGGCGGCACCTCGAAGTGGTCCGGATGGAACACGCCCCGCGACACGTCGCTCTCCAGGCGCCCGCGGTACGTCCCCAGGCGCGCGGCGAGGTGCGCGGACGCCTCGATGGCGCGCCAATACAGGCACGAGAAGATGTTCGCGTTCAGCCGGCGCGCCTCGTCCGACCCCCACGGCAGACGCAGTCGGTGCAGCACGTCAGCCCACCCCTGCACGCCGATCCCCATCGGCCGCATCTCGTTGTTGCGTGCGGACATGCACGGATCGAACGTGCGCGTGACCGAAATGACCCGATCTAGCGCCTCCACCACGAACGCCACGACCTGCCCAAAGGCCTCGAAATCGAACGCGCCTTCGCGGACGAAGCGGGTGAGGTTCACGGACGCGAGGTTGCACATGGCCGGCTCGTCGGACGTGCTCGGTTCCGTGATCTCGGCGCACAGGTTCGAGCACGTGACGACGCGCGGACGCTGGTTGTTGCAGCGGTTGATCAGGTCCGCGTTCAGGACGTACGGAACACCACTCTCGAGCTGTGTGCGCAGGAGGTCCTTCAGGAACTCGCGGGCAGGAACTTGGCGCACAAACTTGCGCTGCGCCTCGTAGAGCGCGTACAGCTCCTCGAACTCGTGCCCGTACACCTCACTCAGGCCCGGACACGTGCGCGGGCACATGAAGGACCACTGCCCGCCTGCCTTGACGCGCTTCCAGAAGAGCTCGTGCATCCACACGGCCGGGAAGACTTGCTCGAGCCCCATGCCTGGGGGTGCGTGCGGGTGCTTGACCCGAATGAGGGCGGGCGTGTCGGCATGCCAGTCGGGCAGGTAGGCCGCAATTGCCCCCTTGCGCCGCCTTGTCTGGTCGCAGTAGCGAGCGAGCGCGTCGAACGGCCCCAAGGCGCCCACCACGCCCGTCGCCAGGCCGCCCCCGGAGATGGGCGTTCCGGTGGCGCGCACGCACCCCCAGTCCAGCCCAATGCCGCCTGCACTCTTGCTCATCAGCGCCGTCTGCTTGTACGTGTCGCACATGCCCGCAATGCTGTCCTCACGAACGGGCAACAAAAAGCACGACGCGAGCTGCCCAATGCGCGTGCCCGCATTGAACAGCGTCGGCGTAGCGTGCGTGTAGTAGCCCCCGATCAGCATCTCGTAGCAGCGCCGAATCTGCCCGAGCGAGTCGCCCGCCCCCATGAAGATGGCCGTCGCGACGCGCGCCTGCATCGTCTCAAAGCACTCGCCGCGCTGGTAGTAGGACTTCTCGAGCGTGCGCATCGAGTCCGCGTTCAGGTGCGGGTAGATCTCGATCGACGCGTGATCCGTATCAAGCCCCGTCGCCTCCACCATGGCGTCCAGAAAGTCCTTGTTCTCACTCACGAACGTCACGTACGCCTCATCCAGCGAAGCCGCGTTCTGCGCCGTGACCGTCGAGAAGAGGCGCACGGCCACCTTGCGGCGACGGGTGAGCATCACGCGGCCTGCAATTTCTCCATAGTACGGGTGCTCGACCACGAGCGCGTCCGCCGCCTTGGCCAGCAGGTCATCCAGGTCCGCCGTCGAGATGCCGTCCTCGAGTCCGCGCCCCACCCTGGACACGAGCAGGTCCGCGTCCACGTGCGTCCCATGGTGCGGCGCCACCAGACGCTGCACACGCGCGCGCAGCTTGCGCTCGTCGAACAGGTGGTACGTGCCGTCGGACTTGCGAACGGTGGGCATGTTGGAGAAGTGCCGCCCCTCTCCCCTCACCCCCTTCGATCCCACCCGCCCCACCTCCCCCCTCCCCCACCACCCTCCCTGGAGGGTCACAGTCCTCGAAAAGGTTGCGGATACCGAATGTCACCGAGAAGACTGCGAATGTCGTTCGCAAGTGCCAGGGCGGAGACGTGGATCTCCTCAATCTCCTCGTCGTCCGTGCGGCGCCAGGCGTTCACGCAGTCCGAGTGGAACATGATGGCAATATTCTGCAGCTCCTTGATACTGGTGTCGTCCAAAATGATGCACTTGCGCATGGCGTCGTAGAGGTCATGATGAAGCTTGAGTTGACGCAGCAAGTGGGCCTGATCGTAGATGTCCATGTCAGCCTTGGCCATGCAAGTGCCGATGGCGGCAATGGCGCGACCGACGTGCATCTGGATCGCCTTTGGGAGCTCACTGAGCGTGGGTGGGGCGGTCAGAGTGTCGTACAGGATCCGGTTCAGCGGCGTGTACCATGCGGGCAACCGGTTCGTCGCGAGGGGGGTCGACATTTTGAAAAGTGGCACCCGCCCTTCGCCCTCACCCCTTTCGATCCCACCCCCGCGCCCCCATCCCCCCCTCACCACAGCCCCACCATCGCGAGCCACCCCTGAACTTCGGGCAGGCGCCACACCTTGGAGGCCACCGACATCGCCACGAGGCCCGCGAGACACACGAGCACGAGCTGGCAACCGACTCGCAAAATGGTGCTGATCGACACGATCATTTTCGCGAGGGTCGACATGAGGGCCGTGATCACGAGCACCGCCACGCACCCGACAATGAGCAGCGCCAGCTCCGGATGGATGCCCTGCGACTTGGCAAACACCGTGATCGCGAACTTGAGGGAATCGTAGGTGAGGTCGTGAAGGGCGGAGAGATCGATCGCAATCATGGGTTGTGTGAACAAGCGTGCACTATGAACACGTGCCTCCTCATCCCACCCCGCACCCACACCATCACCCTTCGATACCCAATGGCTGCACTGCTCGTGCTCATTCTGATGCTGGCAGCACCGCCTTCGGTCCTGGGTGTGAGTCGCTTTCACGAGCGCAACCACACGGGCCTTCTGTTCCTCTACGGCTTCGACGACGGGCAACTCACTACGACGGCACCAACCCACGTGCGCGACCTTTCGGGGCGCTACCTTATGGGCAACCTCACGACCTCCACAACGGGCGCCGTCACATGGAGTGCCGCACGGCAAGGCATGACGATCCCGAGCATCGCGGGCGGATCACGAGCGACGAGTCAATTGACTTCGGCGGGCGTGCTACCACTTTTGACGAATGAGTTTTCGCTTGAGTTTTTCTTCTCCAGTCCACTGAATCCTGTCTCACAGAATCTCCTTATCGCGGGTTTTGGAGACTGGCCGCCGGGTACACCCTTTCCCAGTTGTGATGCGGCAAATATGGTATCCGAAGGCGGTTGGAGGCTATTCTCGTCTCTTGGCACAAATATTCAGTTCTTTGGGGTTCTGTCTATCGATGGAACGCCAACTTGCGTCAATGCGGCCGTCTCAATCGCGGCAAATACCCTCCGTCACTTAGTTGTGCGCGTGCAACCCGATTATATATCCATGGTGTCTCACGGGAGTGTTGACATTAGCACTATCCCTGGGCTTGTGTTCGCCCCGTCCCTCTGGGCTCGTCATTCAGCACCACTGACTATTGCGACACCTCACGTGTCGAACGGGTGGACTGGCGTTATCTACATGGTTGCACTGTACAATCGCTATCTGTCAACTACAGAGATTGCGGCAAATCGCGTGCTGGGGCCGCCGAATTCGTTACCGTTCGCGAACGTCACTGCACTGGTGGCGGCACAACGACCCGGAACGGTCGTGTACCCGTAAGGATATGCCGCTATGAACACGCGCACCCTCCTGTCGTGGTCGACCAGAAGTCTTCATGGAGCCCGCCCCCACGCCCCCCGCCGTCGTGGCGCTCCTCAGCCTCTGGATGACCGCCTACGTGGTCAACTTTTTCGTACCCGTCTCCTGCATCTACGTGGACCTCGTGAAGACGGTCGAGGTGCGCTACAAGCACCAGGGGGGTATCGAAGGGGGTGGGGGAGGGGGCGGTGGGGAGGGCGAACGTGCGCCCCTCTCGGCCACCTCTGCGATCCCCTCCGACACGCCCGTCACATTCACGACCCTCCGCGTCCACCGCAAGATCTGGAACCCACACACGCTCCTAGGTGCTTCCTTGGGATTTTTCATGGCGTGGGGTGCCATCTTTGCGACCATGACGACCCTCTACGCCACCCTCTCCGACTTCCCAGCCGACGACAAGGACAAGGTGAATGCGTTCGCCGCCACGTGGGTTCCTCTGTCCGCCGTCATGGCCGTCTTGACTGTCGTGATCACGCACCACAAGTACCGCTTCACGAAAGTCATGTCCATCATCTACGTGATGACCGTGGTCGTCCTCCTGTTCGCCCACCGAACCGAACGCGGCTCCAAGACGACAACCTTTCACGATGCTGCGCTCATCTTGAACATATTCACGATGGCGGCCGCTGTGTTCGTGGTGGCAGTCTTTTTGCAATTCGTGCCCTCTTTGAACGGGCCCGTCGCCTCGGGTCTGGGGTTTGGTTCCATGATTGGGTGGGCGGCGGACGGGTGGCCCCTGAGCCTGTGGGGCACGCTCGACGATCACGTGATTGCTCTAGGGTGTGCAGCCGGCATCACGATCGTGACGTGGGTTTATGAGCAGTGTATTTTCAAGAGGGTCGCCAGGGCGATGGCGCACTGGACCACGAGCCGCCTCTGGAACACCTTCTGGGTCGACGTGGCCGCTCACAACTCGGGCTGAGTGAGTGCCGGATGCGTCCCGAGCAGGCGCGGCTTGAGATCGTGTTCCCCGACAGCGTCGAGCCAATCAGGCGCACGCATCAGGGCCGCCCCGACCTCGCGCGCCCGCACCCTCGTGACGCGCACCACGTAGCACCCCGAGACTTGCATGGTGGGGAATGTCTTCAAAAAAAGTAGTTTCGTGAGTTGGAGTTGTAGAAAGGCGCGCAGACGAGCCGTGTAACCGCAAACGAGCTCCACGGGGCGTCCGCCCTCGTGCCCCACGCACAGCCGCAACGTCTTGGTGCTCGCGTCTTGCCAATTTGCGTTCCCGTGCAGCTTCACTTCGATGAGCACCCCTTGACCTGTCATGTCCGTACAAAACAGGTCCACCGCCGTCCCCAGGCGTAGACCCAAATGTCCTACAGGCAATTCCGCCCGCTTCGGCGTCCACCCTTGGGCGAGCACGAGGCGCGCCACGGTGGCCGCCCAGATGCCCATGCCGGATTGGCGGATGGCCGCCTCGTCGCCGCCCGAGGCTATCCACTTTTGGAGGTCGGGCGCGATCGAGTTGCCGCGCCGGAAGTTGTGCTGGTCGTCGAAGGTGCCGCGGAGGCGCTCGGGGTGCCCGTAGAGGCGGTCGAGGGTGGGGTGCGCGCCCGCGAGGGGCACGGGGCCCGCACAGAAGCAGCGCCTCTGGGCGTCGAAGCGGATGGGTGCGGCGCCGAGGGGCGCGAGGCTGTGGACGCGGACCGCCTGGGGCGCGCGTGCTCGCGGCCGTGATCGCGCGCGTGAAGAAGGAGGTTGGCGGGTAGCCGACATGACATCTGACGTTCACGTTCTCTTACTCACACCCACCCACGAGGCGGCTCTCGAACTCGATCATGGCGTCCTCGATGGTATCGAAGAAGGGTGTGGTGGCGGGCGAGCGCGTGACCGTTCCAAGGTTCAGGTGCGCGTGCCGAAAGTCGCGCACGATCGCCTCCACACTGCCCTCGTCCGTCTCCACGAGGTGCGTCAGGCGCCTCCGCAACGTCACGAGCAGCGGCAACAGCTCACACACGTACGCCTCACACCTACAGCTGCTCGGGCCTAGCGTGGAGAGCACGTGCCCAATCCGCGCCACCTGGGCGCCCGCCCACAGACCCAGCGCCTCCACGAGCACGTGATCCTCGGAGGCGGGCACGACCGTGGCGCCCCCGCCCTGCCCCACCGGCACCAGCGCCCACCCCTTCGATACCAGCTCGCGCATCAACCCAAAGAGACTCGTCGAAGGGGGTGCCGACATGTGGCGCATGCGCACGCTCGCCCCCCTCACTCTTCACGCGTGCCCCATGGCAACGACTGCCTACTCGCGCGCCCCTGAGCAGCGTACGGTGCGCGTCACGTTCACGCACCCCGACCTACCCCTGCGCCTGCTCCTCGAGAACCCCGCCCAGTGCGAAATTCACGTGCCTGCCTCCCAACTCCAACGCATCTTCTTGCGCCCCTCCACTCCCACCACCCCCGGAACGAGCGTCGTGCGCTTCACGACCATCTCCGCCCAGCTCGTCACGCCCGCCACGGACCGCCGCTTCAGCCGCGCGCCCCTCATCATCACCCTCTCCTCGCCCCCCTGGAACCCGCCCTCGTTCACGCGCTCCGCTACCCCACCGTCCGCACAACCCGTCTTTTGGGCGGACGTGGGCTCGCACTGGCTCTGCAGCGGCGTCCAGGGACTCACGACGCCCGTCATGGGCGCCCTGCTCGCGCACGACCGCGACACGCTCTTTTACGACGCCCCCGACCCCACCGATGACGAGATGGCGTGGGCCAAGGCGATGGAGGAGAAGGACGTGCCCACGCGCGTGCCGCCCACCGAAACCCCCTGGACGTCGTACTGGCATAAGAGCATGCACGAGCTGTGGCCCACCCTGAACCGCCACCAGCACGTCCGCCTGTCCTCCGTCACGCCCGACGCAGACGCCATAGCGAACCTCGTGCAGGCGTGCGTGGACAAACACATGCCCGCCGCAAGGTACTTCCTGAACACGCAGGCGCCGCTCACCCTTCGATTCCAATGGCCCGACGCCGAGTGGGAGGCGATTCGCTTCCGGGCGCAGCGCGAGCCGCACATCCTCGGCCCCACCGCGCTCGTCACCGCCACCTTCACCTTCTGGACCCTCTAAGCGACCGGCACCCACCCATGTCCGTCACCCTCTCTGCCTCCAAGAATCGCGTCCAGAAGCGCATCGTGGACGGCGATCAGGCGCTCTTCATCGCCCCCCTAAACTGGGAGAGCGCCGACTTTGTTCGCAACATGAGGAGCTACTGCACCTTTGTGTCGTACGAAAACTCGGGTCTGGACAGCGAAGGCGTGCCGGTGCGCATGTGGCAGTTCACGGGCGAGTTTGCCGTGTACGCGCTCCTGAAAGTGGCGCCGGCGGGCGTGGGGAGGATCATGACGCACGAGGAGATGCTGTGGGCCATGGGACGCGCCGAACTCGGCAACCCAATCTAGGGGTTTATTAGGACGCGCCAATCTCGGGGTATCGAAGGAGGAGGGTGAGGGAGGGGAGTGGGCGGAGTAAGTGCATGAAAATTTTCACGTGGAACGTGAAGAACGTCGACGCTCGCATTCACTCGTCCATTTGCGCGCGTGCACGATCCAGACTATGAGCAGGCTTATGGTGCTCCGCCTTCAGGCGGTTGCAGTCGTCCTTCACCACGGTCATGTGGATCAGCATGTTCACAACTTGAAAGTTTAGCAGGTATTCGATTATGTATGCCCGAGCGCCGCCCGACTAACTACACACGCTTCCAACGTAGCGTGTGCGCCCGGCACCGTGCGACCGCCGCCTCGAGCGCGCGGTCCGTCAGCAGCGTGCAGCCGCGCACGTCCAACGATGTCAGTCCACGGCACCGCGTAGTCACCGCCTCGAGCGCGCGGTCCGTCAGCAGCTCGCATGAACTCACGCTCAGCGTCGTCAGCCCAGGGCACCACGCAGCCACCGCCTCGAGTGCTCGGTCCGTCAACAGCCAGCAGAAACTCACGTTCAGCGTCGTCAGCCCAGGGCACCACGCAGCCACCGCCTCGAGTGCTCGGTCCGTCAGCGTACTGCACCAACTCACGTCCAGCACCGTCAACCCAGGGCATCGCACGGCCACCGACTCGATTACGCTGTCCGTCTGCACACGTCCTCCCGCGCGCAGTGTATTCAGCAACGGGCCGCATCGGGTCGCGATTGCCTCGATGTCGACACCTGGGATGCACGCAAAGTCAATGCGCGTCACACCCGGGACGGCGTAGCGCCGCACCACTTCGTCGCCTGGAAGTTTGCGCCCCGCGCAGTCGAACGCGCGGTTGAGACGCTCGCTGACCGCGGGGAGGCTCCGGCGCGCCATCACGGCCAGACGTTTCGACACGCGACACATGCGAAGAAGGTCGCGCCCGTCGGCGAAGTTGAAGATCACGCTCAGGTGGTCGTTCGGCTGCGTGGAGAGGATGTCGCGAGTGGCGTACGCGGTACACGCCACCACGGGGTGCGCGACGACGTCGTGGTGGTGCTGTCCGCGAGCGCGGGGCATTTCATGCAGAGGGGGTGTCGGGGCGGGGGTGCTTATTCTTTGTGAGGGTGGGTGGGTGGGTGGATTGAATTGTGACAGCCTCCCAAACCATGCGCGCGCACCCACCCACCCACCTGCCCACCTCGCGTGCGAACGTTCCGCGGAACGTTCTTAGATTCGGTCACTATATTTTTCGTAGGCAGTGGTATCGAAGGTGGTAGGGGGTAGTAAGGCGCGATCAGGACTTACTCGTCGTCGTCCACGTAGCCCGGGGCGGAGCGTGAGTGCGCGCGTGATTGGGGGCGTGTACCGCGGGGGACGGTGGTGGCGGCCGCCTGAGACGTACGCGCACGCGCCGCCGCACGACCCTCGGCGCGCTTGCGGGCGTGCTGCGCGAGCAGGCCGTGGCGCTCCATGAGGGACGAGAGGGCGCGCTTGCTGCCCTCGTCGCCCATCAGGCGCAGGATGCGGAAGTAGTACGAGTACAGCTCGTACCACAGCCACGTGTGCAGCGCCTCCTGCAGCGGCCCCTCGCGCCTCCTCCCGAACTCGCACGCCGTCCACTCGAGGTCGTCAATGAACTTCTCGCGCTGTGCATTCCATTCACGATCCGGCGTCAATGGAAGCGTGCGAAGCCTCTTCACGGTCTCCACGACCTCCCTGATTAGCGCCAGCACCTGGGCGCGCGTCCTAGGTGCGGGGCGCGCAACGGGCATCGGAGGGTTGGGAGGGTGGGGCTGGTCGAGTTGTGACGCCCGACCCGGAGCCCGCGCCCCGGGTGCCACCAACCCCTACTCAACACCTGATCGTGTCGATCAAGCGCGCGCATCACGGTGATGTTGTCGGTAAGGTCGGTATGGTATGAATATGTTACACGACAACTCACTTACACGCATTCACCACCACCCACCATACCCGCCCCCTTCGATTCCTCACAAGTGGCGCGCTTTGGGTAGGGGGTATCGAAGGGTGGGGAGGGTAGAGCGGGGGCGCGCGAGTCGCTCAAGCAGGTGCCGTGCGCGCCGAGGTGCCCGGCCCCTGACCCGCGCCCTTGATGTTCGTAAGGAGTGCTGTCGTGAGCATATTGGCGTCGTGAAGGGTCTGGTAGATCACGTGCGGCGTCGCGATACGGGGGTCCATGTCGAGCACAGAGGCCACGTTCAGGGCGGCCGCCACGCCTTCCGAGCACACCATGGGCCGAAGCGGGTAGCGCGCGCGCATCTGCGCCACCTGGGAGAGGAAGGGGATCGAAGCGGAGGCGGAGGCGGAGGCCTCTGCAGAATCACGACCATCCTCAACACGGTTCAGCTCAACGTCATCAGGGTGCTCCTGATCGTCCTGATCGACCCACCCCCTCCAACGCAAATCATCCGCCACCAGGCCGTGCGCACAACACGAGCCCGCGCAACGCTTGCCGACCAGCTTCTGCATGCACGCTCGCAAAAGGAGTCCGACGCACCCCAGGTAGTTGTACCCGGGGGCGCAGCAGTGGTAGTCGTCTGTGACAGGCGGGTCGGGGCAGCGCGAGAGGAGGTACAGGAACATGCGGTCGCGCTGTTCCTCAGACATGCGGAGCTCGTGAAACACGAAGCGGTCGTCCTTGTCGAAACGCCTGTCGACGGTACACTGCATGCCGCCCTGGAACTGGCGCCGCCCGTCCTCCACGACCCCGTCGAACCAGCACGGGAAGTACTTGGAGCACGTGAAGAGGCTCGCGAGCGCGAAGAAGGGGAAGCACAGGAGGCCGAGGAGGCGGCTGAGCCAGGGCGGGAGGGCGCTCCAGAACGTGCTGCGCATCACGCGAAAGTTCACGAGGTGCGTCTTGGGGATCACGTGGATGGGGGGCTTGAGCATGATACTTGGGAGGCTCGTTACTAGGCAGCGTTCAGGTGCGCCCAGGCAGGGGACGGTGAACATTAGTTCGGTGTGGATGACCGTGCTGCCCGGGTCGACGCATCGGCTCGCGCACCAGGAGTCGCACGTGTCGGCGCCGGTGCCGTCCTCGTTCGTCGTGACGCACACGAGGAAGGCGCGCCGCGTGAGGGGTGGGGCGACGGACGGCGGGTGGCTCATGAATTGTGTGCGGGCGTGCTGGTGGTGCCCACAAATGGCCGCACCCCCGGGCACGTCGCCGTACTGCGCCTCCACGCGGGCCTCGCTGGAGCTCGTGACGCCCCCCACCCGCCCCCTACGCCTCCTCGAACCTGTCACGTGCGCACTCTCGTCCCACCCATGGGGCGCCCCCTCCTCCCACCCTCACCCCCCACCCCCTTCGATACCACCCCCGTTCCCCACCGTGGCCGCCACCATTGAGGCCTTCACGCGTACCTTCCCACCCGCCACGCCCGACCTCACGCCCTTCGCGCCCGCCGCCTGGTGCCGACCGTGTGCGGGTGCAATCTGCTCGAGTACGCCCGCCCGTGTGGTCGTGCACGATCCTGCCGTGTCCGACTGGCTCATGACCAACCTGCCCGAGGCCGCGTACCCCACCGAGCGCGTCGTACTCACGATTGGGCGTGACGAGGGGCGAGGCAGCAAGGAGTGGCGTACGTACGCGGTAGGTGTGGTGGTCCGACGAAATAGGGCGGGGTGTTGTATGGTCGTGAGGACGTTGGGGGCATGGCCCGGGTTGGTCTCGAAGGTGGTGGAGGGGTGGGCGCGACGGCCGACGGCCGTTGTGGTGCGGGTGGTGGAGGGGGGTGAGGCGGCGTTCGAGCGCGCCCGACTCGAGGCGTGGGTGGCCGTGGCCGACGACGCCGAAGTCAGCGAGCGCGACGGCGTACTTCACAGGGGTAGTGGAACTCTCGTGATCGAAAATGAACACGGTTATTAAATTTATAAATATATAATACGTTTTGTGCACGAAGAATATATTGTCATTATTACATGTATAAATATATAATACACATTCACCCGAGAAATATATATGTTGTTATTTCATGTCTAAATATATAATATCAAGAATAACATACATTTTATAATATTTTTACATATATAATTTCCATACTGGTAGGTACAAGGTGTCGCGTCTGATGGAAAATCGCGAAGACCAGCCGTCCGCGTCCGCGTCCAGGCAGGTGCCGCGACCCCTTTGCTCTTGATCTTGGGAAGCTCTTGGGAAGACCGTCCGCGCACCTCTCGTCCCGCCGCGCGCAATCTTGCAATGGACCACAAGTGCGACGACGTAGGTGATGCGCTACCGCAGAGTGCAACCGCGGCGATGCAGCGCCAGGTCTCCGATGAGGTGGCCGAGCGGGAGTTGAATGAGGTCGCCAGCATGGCTGCACGAACGCGTCTCGCCCATGTTGCACGACTGCACATTTGGCTCCCCATGCTTGTCTCGGTGACGCTTATCCTTTTCTCTGTAGGAGTCATCGTGTATCGGAGCGTGTACTTCGACTCAAATCAGTGGCATGTTGTACTCACCGCTGTTGCCGGAGTGCTTGCGGCTGGGTTGGTATTGGTGCACACGTGCTGCCGGATGCGCGACTTCAACAGCGACTCGGTGTCCACTAAGCTCACGGCACGCGTGGTGGAAGACGTGAAGGAGCATATCAAACGACGAGCAATGATTGTCCAACTCGACTCGCGCCGTGCTCAAGATGCGCAGACCGGGGATGGAGCCGGTGCGTCACCCCCGAACGGCCTAACCGTGACCGAGCTGCCGATGGCGCCAATAAGTCAATGGCTCAGTGAGAACAGCGCGTTTGTGAGCGAAATGGTGCGCCGGATGGTGCCGCTCACGTCAACGGACGTGTTTACTGGCAGCGCCGAGCTCGACGAGTACTGGAAGCGGCGTCGTGCGGTTGGCGCCGAGTGTGATCCGCGGCGCACGTGAAAAAAAAACAACTCAATCAACTCGTCACCCTCACGGCGTTATTCACCCTCTTCAAACTCACACCCACCAACTACAATGTCAGTCACCGTCACGCTGTCAAGTGTAGGTGACGCGAGCACTCCCTCCCCACCATCCTTCGATACCTTCTTGGCTGCTACGACCGTCGCCGCGGCAAGGGCACGTGCGGCCAAGTCGGGGTGCAGCGCGCGCCCTTCGGTCTGCCACTGCGCCACAAGCGTCGCGATCGGCGCAGGCACTTGGCGCGCCAACAGGTACGCGCCCATGTCGGCCGCGTCAAAGGCGAGCACCTCATAAGGCGTGATACCGTCGTGAGCCGAGATACAAAGGCCGCGCATCGCCAGGATGGTACCGATTGCATACGCGTCACCGTAGGACTCGAGGGCGCCCGCACGTCGCAGCAGGTCGCCCCACTCGCCGGCCGTTGTCGTCAGCGCCATCGCAACGCGCTCGCGCTGACACCGTTCGACGAGCTCGCGTGCCGAGGCGCCCGCAACCCTCGAGGACGCGCGCTTGTCGTAGCGCGCCTGTGCCGCAACGAGCTGCTCGTCGCGCGTCGCCGGAGTGGACATGCACTCGCCCATGCACCGCGCTTGGACGGCGGAGGAACCCGAGGGAGGGGGGGTAGGAGAGGGGGAGGGGGGAGGGGAGGGGCGGGTGGGAGGGGCGCACGAGATCTGCAACTTTCGGCGGCGCCGCGCACGTGCCCTCTCACCCCTCCCTCCCAAGGCCCAAAAATCCCCAATTTTCGCCCTCAGCCGTCCCGGTTTGGGACGCCCCAATTCATATGATATGATGTCGCATATGCACACCCCCACTGTCGCGACCCCTTTTATGAGAAAATCGGTTGCCGAGATTGGCGTCAAACGTTGCATAGACGGTTTCGGCGGCGACGGTGCAGGTGGCGTTCGGCGGCGGCGACCACACCCTCTCAAACGCCCCGCGCTCATGCAGCTTCCTCTTCCTCCCACCCGCCGATCCGAGATTTTTGCTGCCGCCGAGTCCCTGTTGCTCGCGCACAGCACTACGGAGGCGATGTTGACGCGCAACGGCAAGACGCTCAGTGCTCGCCACAAGAAGCGGCTCGCCAGCATGCACAAGCTCATTGTGGAGGCCATCGCCTGGACGAACGACCCCAAAACTGCGCTCTTTGCGCGCGCCGCTGCGATCCGGCACCGAAACAACGACGCGATGATCATAATTCAGAGCTTGTCCGAGCAAAAGCTGGTCCGTGGCAACATCTCTGAGTTCCTCAGCAAGCTGGAGACGCTGAGCGATGGGGCTGTGGAGACGGCTGCGCGCGATGTTCGTGCTCGTCGCGCGCCTTCGTCGGACAGCGACGAAGCAAGTGATGCGGAGAACGACGATGACGTCTACGTGGACGAAGATGCGGACGATTTGGACTGATTCACATTTCATGGCGCACGCTGCACGCCTTCCGCTCGTGGCACGTGTGGATGGACGAGGAAACGCGCGACCCCTACGCGTACAAGCTGGCCCCTTGGAATCACGCCGGGCAGCACGCGCGCTTCGCGAGTGGGGCGACTTCACGCACGTCGACTTGTCCGACCGAGGCGGTGACGTGTCTAACCTCTTGAAAGTGGTGGCGAAAACGTGTCCGAACCTGGAGGAGCTGTGCGTGGCGCGCTGCGATGTGAACGGGAACGCAATGGCGCGCGTGTTTCGTGCGTGCCCACGGCTTCGCGTACTTGACCTGAGGTACGTGAACGCTCGTACGCATCGCAAGCCCTACGCACAGACTCATGTGAGTGAAGTCGTCGAGAGGCTTCGGTGGGAGTGCCCCGATCTGCAAGAGCTGTACGTCGGCGGCACGGGCCCTCTGGACCGGTGGGCAGCGCGCTGGATCATGTGGAAGGGGCTCTTTTCACAACACCGCTTCAGGCCGATCCACCGCGTCCTCGTCGATGCGGTGCAACTGGAAGAGTTGGCGCGCACCGACTGGGGCCGGTACGGGCGGCCTGACATGTTCGCACGAGACGACGCGGGTGTGGAAGAGTAAACGAAGACGCACGGTCGAGGTTCTGATATAAGCCGGCCCAACGCCCTTCCCAAACTTCACGTCACTGCACATCTTCCACGTTTAATTCACCACAACCACACTCTCTCACATACTTCGACCTCCTCGCGACCCGACGCACAATCACGCGGGACTGTACAGCTCGCGGTTACCGTCTTCTCTGTCGCGGGTGGCGTGCGCAAGACTACTTTGGGTGTTGCGAGGCGGGCGGCATCAAGGGCGGCCGACAAGGCGGCGCGCTTAGCATCCTCCGGGTACAGCGCACGCGCTTCGGCTTGCCACCTCTCGACGCACTGCACGTACGCACGCTTGACGTGGCGCGCACGCAAGTACCCCGCAACATCGTCAACTACGGACGCGAGCACCTTCTGAGGCGTCGTGCCGATAGGCAGCAGGTACAACTGGCGCTCCACTAAGAGCCTGCCCACCGCGAACGCTTCTCCGTACGTGGCCCGCACGCCTGCACTCAAGAAGTGATCGCCCCATTCGCCCGCCGCGGTGACCGAGAACATCGTGTTGCGCTCGCGGAAGCGTCGCTGCATCGTCTCATTCGTCGTTGTCCCAGGTTGCACGAAGCGGTCGAAGTACGCCTGTGACGCAACGAGTTGCTCATCACACGTCGCCGGAGTGGACACGCACTCGCCCATGCACCGCTCGGATGGGGGGAGAGGGGAGGGGCGGGTGGGAGGGGCGCACGAGATCTGCAACTTTCGACGGCGTCACGCACGTGCTCTCTCGCCCCCTCCCGTCCCGTGTTGGGCGCTCAAATTCATATGATATTATGTCGCGTGTGCACCCCCACCGTCGCGACCCCTTTTTATGAGAAAATCGATTACGACCCTACTTGCACAGCGAGCGGTCGTCCACGATGCGCACGACGGACCCGACGGACTGGTAGTGCGGGTTGTCCGGCGTGTCGTCCTCGCTGTCGACCACGAGCGTGCTCCCACCCGCGAAGTACTTGAAGACGCGCAACGTGGGGCGCCCGTTCTGCACGAAGCGCTGCAGGATCACGAAGTCGCCGCGCACGCGCTCGGACGGCAGCGGCTCGGGGAAGGGCGGGTAGGAACTGATCTCCTCGGGGGCGGGCGCGGAGGCTGCGGAAGAGGCGGGCCCCGTCGCGGCGGCGGGTATCGAAGAGGGGGAGGTAGAGGGGGCTGGAACGGGAACAGGGGCAGGAGCTGGTTCAGGAGAGCGTCTTTCGTTCGGGTGGCGCACGCTCTCCATGACCGCCACCAACGCCTCCGCGTAGTACTCGTCGTTCTCGAGCCGCCTGAGCTCCGCCGCGCCCCTATTCATGTTCTCCTCGAGCGCGTCCATCTCGGCCTGCGCCTTCTCGACGGACTCGCGCACGAGCTCGCGCACCGCCCCGGTCGCGCCCGCCTCCAGCGTCGCCTCGCAGGCCTTCGCCGAACTCAGCCGGTGGCGCGCCAGCTGCGTCCGCATACGCGCCAGGTCGCACGTCGGCCTCCTCTCTGCCACATCCTGCCTCAGACGCGTCACTTCGGCGCGCGCCAGCTCAAGAATCGAGGGCCGCCCCGGCGCCCCCAGGGCCTGCCTCTTGGGTGCGGGCGCCCCCTCCCCCTCCGTCAAATCCACCACCGAGTTCACGGGCCCCTGTTTCGCCTCCTGCGACGAGGCGGCGGACGACGAAGAAGAAGAGGTAGGCACGAAGGACGACGACGAGGATGGTATCGAAGGGGGAGAGTGGGAGGGCGGGTCGGTGGGGGGCGCGGCGGACGAGAAGAGGCGCTTGGGCTGGGCGGCGGTGGGCGTCACGAGGTTCGGCGGCGGCGGCTCCCACTCCTCCACCGAAGAATCGCTCGAGTCCGCGTCCCCTTCGATACCACCCGAGTCGTTGTGGGAGCCACCTGCACCCGGGGGCGCGCGCCGGAGCGTGTCGTGGTGCAGCTCGACGCACTTCTTGCGGAAGTTCGGCCGGTGCGTGAGCGACTCGTAGATGTGGCGGCGCTTCTCGGGCGGCACCGGGACGCGCTCGCGATCGAAGAGGACCGCCACTTCCTCGAACGAGGGCGGCTCGACGCGCGCGCCCACAAGACGCTCGCGCACGAGGTCCTCCCACTGCGTATAGAACCGCTTCGACGCCCTCATGCGTTCAAACTTGGGCGGCGCCCACGGAGCGGAGGAGGAGGACGGCGGATGCGACATGGGGTGGGGTGGGTGAGGGTGGGCGCGGAGGCGGCGGGTCGGGGCGGTCGTGACGAGGTGGCGGTGTTAGTAGGGGTTAGTAGGGGTTAGTAGGGGTTGATAGGGGTCAGTACGTACTGTCAGGGTGGGTAGGCAGTATATAGACGCGACACGTCCACGCAACGTTAGACACCCTACGGGCCTAAGTGTCAAATGTTGCGTGGACGAAACAATATGAATCGTCTTCATGTGTTATGCCGCTCTCACACTCCCACCGCGACGCAAACGAATACCACCCCCCTCAACTCCTGACGCGTCAGCAGAGATGTTCGCCGAAAGGTGGCAGGCAACCGTGTTTGAACGCTTGAGTCGAGAGGCTTCGGCTGCGGCGCGACGGGCATCGTCAGCGTACATACGTCGACCAGAAGCTTGCCAATCGGCAGCGGCGAGCGCGCACCGTTCATCGACGCCCGCGTGGCGTAGAACCGTCGCCACGTCGTCGGGGTCGCGCGCGAGCAAGAGCAAGGACGAAACCTGTCCGTCCATTGGGTGTAGGCCACGACACGCAAGGACATCACCCGCCTTGCGTGCCGCGTCTGACGGAATCGTGCGATCGTGCGTCATGAAGTACCGCCGCCAATCATCCGCCGAGCGCGAGCAGAGAAGGTAGGCACTGTCCTCTTGGCGCCTCATTGCGATGCTGTCAAGCACGGCGTGCTGATCCTCCACGATCTCGGCGTGCACTACATCGTACTTGGAGCACTTCGAGCTACGCGCGCCCATGTGCGGCTGCACAAGAAGGCGAGACGTCGGGGCGAGCGCGGGCGAGGGGCGGCGTGAGATCTGCCGCTTTCGGCGGTACGCGCCTTCGGATGAGGTGCCCGAACCCGCGCCGCCCCTCTCGCCTCCCCCTTTTGAGGTCGCCAAAAATCCCCAAATTTTCGCCCTCGGTCATCCCCTTTTGGGACGAGCCAAATTGATCAGTTAAATTATTCGTTATTTCAAACCAATTTTCGGTGGAAAAGTGGTCACCCATTTATAAGACATATTGCGACGCTTCATGCGCGTCCATCCAACGTTAGACGCATGACTGTGGACGCAATGACGCCATGCCCTTAGTGTCAAACGTTGCGTGGACGAAACAATATGACTCTGAACGGCAGTTTTGCCGCACGACGCCGTCACATTCCGACGGCCTTCCGAGCATGCCGCCGAAGCCCGTGATGGCTCCCGATTCGGCCGCCGCTTCGGCAGCAGCTCCGCCCCCCGCCCCTGCACCGGAGCCAGAGGCAGCGCAGATCGCACCAGGCGTGTTCGATATGGGCGGACGGACGTCTGACGGCTCTATGATATTGATTTCACATCTGAACGCTACATTGCCTTTGCCAGGACGCCGATTTGCTGCGCCCGGGGCTGAGGTTGACGTGATTCAGCGAGGCGAGTTGAAATTGGTGTACGAAGTGCCGCCATTTCTCAACTCTGCCAACGCCAGCATGACCCCGGCCGCCCTTGCAGCGCAAGCCAAGGCAGATTACGAGGAGCGTGTGATTGAGGTGCACCACCTGAAAGAACAGTTACAATTTTCCCGTCGACTTGACCGCGTTGATGAAAACCTGGGGGCTTACAAGGCGGCGATCGAAGCTCTTGCAGGAGATAATGTGAATCTCACTAAGCAGATTAAGGTGCTGCGCGAAACCAATCAGGCCCTGGTTGCAACGATTGCACAACTGAAGTTGGATCACGCGCAACAGATGAATGACATGGAAAGGCGCATGGAGGAGCGCCTTCGCGCCGAAGTTCAAGCGGCCGAAGAACGGACAGTTGCGCGTGTTCACGAAGAGTGGCGAGGTGTGTTCGCCGCACGTGCACTTGTGACGACGGTTGAGGCCAACATTTGCTTCGCTGCTGGTACGAATTCTGCAAACTTTGAACGTGCCTATCTTTCGGCCGTCGCAAACGCAAGTCGTCCAGGCGCGACGGAGGGTCACCGCAATGCATTGGTGCGCCTTGAAGAGACGTTGTTGCGTGTGATGAGCGAATGTGCATCGCTTGACGAAGCCGTAGCGCTCCTGGGGGACGCGCGCGATATTATTGTGAACGAGGGCGACCGCCGTGCGCATCCGCACCCGACTACGGAGGCGGAACTCATTGCAGCGCTTGGTGATCAGGCGCAAGACGAGCGCGCGCGACACATTGTACGGGCCCTTCTACGATCGCGTTTGGAACTACAACGCATCATTGATCACGGCCCTGAAGACGCCATTGGGCTTGCGCGCAAGGATCTTGCTCGCACGGCACTTCAGCGTAGTCTCCTGGAGACTACTTTCAACGTTCGGCGCGGCGCACAACGGACGCCGTAGTTGAGGGGAAGAGCGTAGAATGGAGCGTGTGATGCTTTTATTGGGATGTGCAAAAGAACCCGCTTCACATTTTCGCCACATCCTCCCAACCCTTCGATACCCACCGCCCACCTTCACCGGCCGAACGAGCAGTCGTCGACGACGCGCGTCTTCAACCGATTCACCCCACCTCGTCTCCGCACGCACCATCTCAAAGAACCTCTGCAACGCCTGGCGTGTGCGTGCGTTTCTGCGTGAGGGCGTCGACGGTTCGATCATGGGAAAATGGTCACGAGGTCGTCCTCGGCCGCCGCGAGGGCCATCATGTTGCCGAAGGGGTAGGAGTTCGGCGGCCCAAAGACGCGATTGGCGGCTATCTCGATGCTGGACAGGTAACGATCGTACATAGCGATCATGTACATCGTACCAATCCAACCGTTCGTTGCGTGCGGGCTTGCAATTGTAAGAGGAGCGGCATGGCGAGCCCACAAAGATGGAGAGAACGTTGGGTTGGAACCAGAAATGGTTGTAAAGCTGCCATGGGACACAAGAGACAGCACTCCGTTCCGGGCGCGAGCAACGAAGTGCCTCAACGTGTTTGGCGTGATTACAATAGTACTCGTTACACAAGTTGGTTCGCCACTTACCATTAGCACAACGGAAAAATCAATGATGTCACCGATAAACGATGACAATCGCCAGCCACCCTCCGACATAGTGTTTGCAGCGTCACATGGAGCAAATGGCGTGCCTGGAGGCCAATCGCCAAATCCAGCGACGAGAAGGTTTTGAGAGACTGGATTGCTAGGGCTGGAGAAGAAGAACTCAAGCGTGAATTCATTCGAAAGCAACGGTAGCACGCTTGCCGACGTTTGCTGACTAGTCGCTCGCACTCCACCACTGATACTCGAGATCGTCATGCCCTGCCGCGTGGCACTCCAGGTAATGGCGCCCGACGTGGACGTTGTCAGGTTGCCCATTAGGTAGCGGCTCGAGAAGTCACGCGCCTGCGCGGGTAGCGCCGCCGACACCTGCCCGTCGTCGAAGCCGTACAGGAATAGAAGGCCCGTATGATTTCGCTCGTGAAAGCGGCTCACCCCAAGCACCTGAGGAGGCGCAAGAAGGCATGCGGCGAGCAACAGCAGGCCCGCCAAGTGGGATCGAAGCATGGAGGAATGGGGACTTCAGTGGAAACACGGCCTTCTTCATAATCCGCACCCCACCCACTCACCCTTCGATACCCTCCACTCGCTCGGACAATGAAGGCGATCGAATCAAAGAGGCGAGCGCAGTACACCTCCAACGCTCACTTACGTCCCCGAAGGCCTTCTGCCACCGTGATCGCGTCCTGGCGGAGCACCTCGACGTTGCCCGTGCGCACGTGCTCCAGGAGGGGCGCTGTGTCGATTCCCGCCTTCTCCGTCTCCGCGCGCGCCCTCTCGAAAAACATCTGCGACGCCTGCCTCTGCAGCGCCCCCATATCACCCGTCGCAATCGCGTCCTCCAACTCCTGCGTCTCCTCCTTCGACAAATGCCCCGCCTTCGCGAACTCCGCGGACGCAAAATGGGCCGCCTTCCTTTGCGCATTCTTGGCGCGCCTATAGAAGCACCCATAAACGATCAAGAAGCAACACAAGATGGGCCCGCCAATAAAACCAATCAATATCGCGTACGCCGTCAACTTGCTCGTCGATCCCTGCGCGCTCGCATCCGGACTTGGTGCAATCGTGAAATCAAAAACTGTCGTAGTTGCTTGACTGCTCGAGAACCTTGAAGGCTGCGAGGCGCCGGGGCGGAAGAAGTAGTTGTCCGCGACGGTAACGAAGACGGAGCCGGGCGCGCCATCTGTCGTCGGCGTCGATGCATACAGTTGCATCGGTCCCGCAAGAACTTGTTGCGCCACCGAGAAGGGCGCTATGAACTGCAACAAACTATCCAGCCTCCCATCCCCGCTCAGGTGAAAGACGTTCGGTTGTGCCAAGACCGCCGAATCCGCAATCGACACCGAGTACGGCTCCGTAGGCTGAATGGTCACGTGAAAGTACTGATCCAGCGGAAAACTCGAATCAATATCGCTCAGGGTCGCCGCAAAGGGCACGAACGCCTCCGTACTTGTGGAGGCTACGCCTGACAAGCTACAAGCCCCCTGGCAGCCTGACACGGGCACGTCGTTCACTGGGAGCACGCGGATTGAAATGTTGCGCGGCTGGGAGCGTAATCCGGAGGACATGCCGCGCAAGTTGAAGCGAAATATCTCGAGCACGTAATCATTAGGAGTGGACATGCCGTGTGCATTGGGAGGGGGGGCGTACGTCACAGAGGCACCAACTTCTATAGGTATCGAACCGGTGACAAGGGCGCCAGAGGGATGGTGGTGGAGCGTGCCAAGCGTCGGCAGCGAGTCGACCTCAAACATGACACCCTCGCCCGCCGCGTCCGATCCCACAAGCGTGAAAGTCACGTTCTTATCTTCGTCCGTGGTCACAGTTGCTGTGGTTGCCTGAAGGTTGTTGCGGATTGTCACAGAAATGGTCGCGGGCGCGGCGCTTTCGAGCTCGTAGTCGCTCACGTAAAAGGTGAAAGAGTCGCTCGCCACCACGTCCAGGCGCGTTTCGGAGAGCGAGGCGGGGGCGGCAGAGTAGTATATTTGCACGAGACCGTTCGGAAGAGCCGGAACAATTTCGTTGAGCACGATTACAGGACCCACGGAGTTGTCGACGTTCACGCGCCTTAGTTGGGTGCCAGGTATCGAAGGGAGGGAGAGGATGCGGGCGGAAATGATCGGGTTATTCTCGACGTCTGTACCAGTGAGCGTGATCGGGTTCGCGACGAAGTTCGCAAAGGCTGTGGCGGTGGCAGAGGTGGCCAAAGGAGCGTCGTTTACGGGCATAATTGTGATCGTGACGGTGGCCTCGCGCCCGAATCCAAAGCTGTCCGTGCAAACATAACGCAATGTAGCGGAGGCGGTATTGTCTTGGGCCGTTTGGTATTCGAGCGAGCCGGGCAAGAAGAAGAGCGGGATATCGCCCTCTACCGCGGTTACATTGTTGTGCCACAGAGTGCCATGCGAGGGCAGGGACCGAAGCTGCGCCTGGGTCGGATCGCGATCGAAATCCGAACACACGCTTGTAGGAAAGATAATTGTACGGTTATCCTCGTACACTGAAAAACTTGTGGCGTTGCAAAAGGGTAACGAATTTGGTGGACCAAGTACACGGTTCATGGCGATTTCAGCATCTGACAGATAGCGATTGTACATCGCGAGTAAGAAAACTGTACCCGTCCACGCGCTTGTTGCGTGCGGACTGGCGATCGTTAGATAAGTTGCAACACGTCCCCATAGCGATGGGTTAAACGAAGTACCGGAAACGAAATTTTCATCAATTGCACCATGAGACACCATGGACACTGAGCCTGGTCGCGCACGGACCACCATGTGACGCATCGTGTTCGCGTCGATCGGAATCGCAAGATTGACACAGGACGGGACGCCGTTGATCGATACCACACCAGAGAAGCGAATAGTGGTACCAATAGTCGAATACAACCGCCACCCCCCCTCAGAAACTTCATTTGCAGCATCACAAACAGGAAAAGGTGTACCCGGTAGCCAGTCGCCGAAGCCAGCAATCAGGAGGCTCTGAGAAATGGGATTGAATGGACTGGAGAAGAAAAATTCAAGGGAGAATTCGTCTGCGAGTAACGAGACCACGCCCATCGATGACGACTGACTTGTCGCCCTCGCTCCACCGTTGATGCTCGGAATCGTCATACCTTGCCGCGTGACGCTCCACGTAACAGCGCCCGTCGTGGACGACGTGAGATTGCCCATCAAGAAGCGCCCTGAAAAGTCCCGCACTTGAGCCGGTGGTACAGCCGGAACCTGCCCGTCATCGAACCCATATAGGAAAAGGAGACCGGTATGATTACGCTCGAGGAATCGACTCGCTCCGTTCACATTGGCTGGCACCAAGAGACCGCAGAAGAGCGCGAAGAACGCGAACACAGCGACGCACATGATGGGTGGGTGGTCAAAGGGCGGCGGCCGAGCTCGCGTGCCGCCAGTCACATATTGAGCGCCCAAATGTTGGCAAATCGTATGGAAAACCGCCTTGCTGTTAGGCGCCATCATGCGCGCGGATGCTGGACATCAATCACACCCCTATGCTGCTTCGTGTCGTCGCCGTGCTCACCGTAGTTGTCTCTGTGCTGGACAGAGCGCACGCCGGAAACCAGTGGCACCTGCGTCACGAGGCACTCCCGAACTACGAGGAAAATCTGCTCGCATTGTACACGTTTCAGGATGGACAAGCCACGGACGCTCCACCACAATTTGCGTCAAACGGCGCCACACGTACCCCTTCGCTCGGAGACCTACGTGTGTCTCGTGCGCTAATTCACTGGCCTGAGACCGAAGAGGGTATAGAATTGCTTTCAAAGAGGCAGGGTATTCGAGCTCAGAGTACAATGGATTCTAATGTGTTGTTCAAACAGCTTGGCAGTGAATTCTCGGTGGAGCTGTGGTTCACTCCAGGTGTTGCGATTGACGATGACCCGGACCCATACTTCATGATTGGCTTCAACTCTCATCCTAGCGGTGCACCAATATTAGAAGATTGGACCATCTGCAAGCCGGAGCTTGGTGCAGGTATGACAATTTTCATGTCGGGAACGCGACTTATTGTTCAACTCGACACGTGCGAGTATTCTAGCGTCAACGTCGATCCTGATGTCTTAACTCATTGCGTCGTCAGCTTTCTCGGAAATTCTCAAGTGGACTCGAGCACCGTTTTCAGTACACAGGGGTCCGGCTCGTTGAAGCAAACGCCTTTTAACGGTGCGAGTACCTTGGTGCTAGAAACGTGGGTCACCCGCCCTGGGTACCCGCTTGCTATTGGCACTCCCATTCCGCTTGCGTGGCGAGGGACTCTGCATGCTGTTGTGTTCCATTCGCACACAATATCGAGGAATGAATTCTTGGCGCTCAACTCAATGGGCAAGCCGAACTCAGCACCCATCATAAACGAGTTGTCCATGCGCGTGTTCGAGGACACTCTAACCCCACTCAACCTACGCTGCAACGACGAGGATGACAACGTCGCAACTGGTCCAGACCTTGGCAACCTTTACGTCATCCAACTCGCCTCTGCCGATACCATATCGTCGTGTACGCGCGGTTACATCTTTCTAGCGCCGAACAAAAACTGCTCGATATCTTGGCTCCCACCACCCATTGTTGGAATGTGTCGTCTTCCAGATTTCTCGTTGTGTCTTGGTGGTCGCCTCTTGCTCAACGCAGATCTTCCGTTCACGCTCGATCGTAACGGTACTGACGATTCTGTCACGTCCACCACTCGCGGTTCCTCGCTGCACTTCCTATCCGCTCCCGACAACCCGCTCTCCACCTCACTCCGCGTCCAATGCTGCGACCACCACGACGGCACAACAATGTGCGGCCGCGTTGTGACGTTCCTAGTGATCGTGGATCCAGTCTACGACCCGCCCACGCCCATCAACGAGCGAATCGAGCTCTTTGCTGGAACAACATCATCCCTCCGGTTAAGGGGGAAGATAGATGCGCTCGTGAAGGACGTCACGCACGCCACCATCCAGCGCCTCCCTCGATCCCCCTCCGCCACCGGCCCCGTACCCGAAGCCTGCTCCGGCCTCACCCTCTGGGGCACTCCCGTGAACGGAAGTGAGACCATCATGCTCTTTGCAGGCGCCGTCGTGCTCCCGAACATCTTCGTAACCATCCAAAACACGAGCGTCGCGGGCCTCGACGTTCTTTGTTCTATTAACTTCACCTTCAGCGTGTTCGATGGCAGGAACGAGAGCACGAACGGCACCGCGACCCTGATCGTGCGCCACCCGCTCCAGGCAGCTGTAATTAATGTAACCGTGAACGAGGACGTGCCGAAGCTGATCACGCTGAGTGGGATGGACTACTCGGGGAGCGGACACCCTTTAAGGTATCGAATAGTGCGACACCCGCGCCTCGGGGACGTCTTCTTCCCCAACGGCGCGCCCCTCCCGATGCTACCCGCCGTCCTTGGAAGTGACAATACCATGCTGTACACGCCTCCACGGGACGTGTACGGACGCAGCTCGAACAACTTTGTGGAGGACGACTTCTCGTTTTCTTTTGACGTCTGGGACTCGAGCGTGATTACCCTTTACTCCGCCCCCCGGAACGTGACGGTGCAAATTATGCCGACCAACGACGCGCCTGTACTAAGTCTTTTGTCGGGCAGGATCGAGGCAATCGCGAGTGCGAGCGAGAAGAATGCGAGGGACAACGTCGTGTCGGTTGCGCTGGACGACGAAAAGGACACGTTCGCGGTGGCCTATCAGCGCTACAAGGTGCAGATCGAGTGCGAGTATCCTGCCACGGTGACGCTGCCTGACATGGCGATCCTCTATCAAGATGGCGTAGAAGTGCTCGCCGGCGGAGGCTACACAGACGAGAAGCTGGTCTTCGAAGCCAATCGGGCGATTACTCAAGAAATTTTGAGGACGCTCTACTTTAGGTCGCCTCTCACTATTTCGAAACGCGTGCTCGTGGCGGTGGCGGTGCAGGATCTTGCGATTCGGGGAGTTGCCAGTTACACGACCGTGGGCGCGCACCTGTTCGTGGAGGGCGAGGTGGTGGCGGATCCCGCGAAGGCGCTTGAGGTGGACTCGCAGAAAAAGTTGGGCGCCTACGCCATCCTGACGATCGTGCTATTTGCGCCGCTTCTGGCCGTGATCGCGTCGATGTGCGTGGAGTGGCGGCACGAGGTGTGGAAGGCTAACATGGCCGAGGCGGCGCGCGAGAGGGAAATGGCGACGGGCGGGGTGCGCGCTTGATAAAACTTTTGCATTTCCAAAATACATTTCGCACCCGAACCCATGGAGCGCGCACCAATTGCATTTGCTGCCCAGTCATGGCAAATTGCATTTGCTGCCCAGTCATGGCAATCGCATTTGCCGCCCAGTCATGGCAATTGCATTTCGTGCCCATTTCGCAACCATTGTGTGCTGACTCCTATGACTGGCGAAATTGCGTTTGTTACCGCCATTTGTTGCCCATTGTTGCCACAGTCGCGCCACCCTCACGCGTTCGATTTTCCAATCGGGCAACCCGCAACCCAACCACCAACCAACTCCCCCACCTCGCCCGCCGCCTCGCGCCCCACCCTTCGATACCCGCCGCCAAGGCCTGAAAATGGAGGGTCTCGAAGAGGATGGGTGAGGGGCGAAGGGGCGCGCGTACCACCCTGCCCGAACGACGACCGTCCCTGGGGTGCTCACTCGTGGGGCGGGGGCGCGTAGGGCTTGTACCACATCGTGCCCAGCGACATGCGCACCGAGCCGATGTAGCGCTGGACGTGCCGCAGGACCGCCTCCTCGGTGCGCATGTGTGCGAGCTCCGAGTCGATCGCCCTGATCGCGTACACGAGCGTCGCGCCGTCCTTGAGCGCGCTCCCTACAAGCGACGCGCGCTCCTGCTCCTTGCGACTCCTCATGATCCCGAGGCGGTACTCGTTGGCGTGCATGGCGGCCTCCTGGCGCGTCACCAAGTCGAGCAGCTCTGGGATCAGCTTGATGGGTGCGGGCGCGTAGGCTGTCGTGATCGTCTCGATCGCGCACACGGCAGGAGGCGCCGCCGCGAAGATCTGGTTGCGAAGGTTCTCGCGACTGGGGTAGGCGGGTGCCGATGCGCTCCCACGAAGGGCCGGCGGCGAGTCCGAACGGGCACGCTTCGGCGGCGGCACGTCCTCAGCCTCACGGTTCTCCGGGTCCGGGTCCGGGGCCAGGGCCTGGGTGGGGGACTGGTCGGGGCTTGGGTCAGACATTTTTCGTGAGGAAATCGTAGTGGTTGGTAAACCGTTCGGGAGGCTGTGTGTGGCTGGGGTGGTATCGAAGTGTGAGGGATGGGTGCGGGCGCAAAAGTGGCACGTCTCGGGTGCAGATGGCGGTTCAGGCATTTCAGAAAGAACGTTCGCCGGAACGGCCCACCCCCCACCAAACCCACCGACCCGACATTTCGCGACACAAGACCACGTCGCATCCAGGTACTCTCCTGATAACCACTGATAACCCCTGATAACACCTGATCACCCCTGATAGCCCCTGATAGCCCCTGATAGCCCCTGATAGACGCTATCAGGGGTTACTACAGGACCACGTGGAACGAGTCCGTGGGGCAGAGGTCGTACGACGCCACGGTGCGCCAGTCGCACAGGGTGGCGCTGTTCGCCACGAGCACGATGCTGCAGGGGCTGCGCGGGAGGCGGAAGTGGTCAATGTAGCGCTGCTTGACGTGCCACACGAGCTCATTGTCGCGCACCGCCATCGACCATGGCTTCTCGCCGCCCTTGATGCTCAGCTTGATCCAGATCTTGGTGCGCGCGGGCAGCAGGGCGTACGCGGCTGCCACGAGCTCCATGCGACGCGCGTACTCGCCCCTCAGGCCGCCGCGCGGGAGGTCGAAGACGTTCGTCGGGAACGTGGTTGCGTGCAGCATGCGCGCCAGCTCGCCCTCCTCCTCCACCTGGCGGCGCACCAGCTCAGTGTGCACGCGCACGCGGTCCGCCTCCTTGAGCGGCACGATCATGACGGGCGCCCCTTGCGGCATCTTCACGGCGTCCCTAAGGTGCTGGTCCTCGGGCAGCATCACGCCCCCGAGCTCGAGGCGGAAGAGGTGCGCCCGCACAATCACGCGCTCCGTGAGCCGGATCTTGACGTCCTCAATGGGCGTGCGCGGGTCCAGGTCGAGCGCGAAGGCCGTGCCGCCGAGGGCGAAGACCACGCGCTGCGAGCGGGTCAGCGTCAGCGTCTTGGGGCCGTCGCCAGGGAGGTCCCGCAGAAGGATCTCGGGGTGGTACGGGAGCGTGAACGCGCCCTCGTCCCCCTCGTCCCCCTCCGAGAGCGGCGTCGCCCTCAAGATGTCCAGCACGTTCTGCACGCTCATGTTGCGCGTCATGGGGAGCTCCCAGTGCGCCTGCACCTTGGGGGTGTTGAGCTCCAGCCGCACCGCCTGGACCTTGGTGGGCGTTTCACGTGAGGAGGCCGCAGCCGCGGAGGACGAGGGGGCCGGGTCGGGCGACGAGCGCTTCTTGCCCGCCTCCTCCACCTCCGCCACCTCGTCGTCCTCCACCTCTTCGGCCGATTCACGGTCAGTCTCACGCTCCTCGTCGTCCGTTTCAGGCGCCCCATCATCCTCGATCACGGGCTCGAGGGTGGGGGCGGTGGGCTTGACGACGGGGCGCCCCATGACGCGCACCTCGGTGTTGTAGAGGCGCACGCGCCACAGCGACTTGCGGTTGGGCTGGCGCACGAAGTGGTACGGGTACCGGTAGCGCACCACGACCCCCTCCATGCAGCCGGCGTCGTGGACGCGCACGTGAAGGCCCAGGAGCGCGTACGGATTGGTCTCGAGGTCGACCCTCGACACCTGCTGCACGGCCGCGTCCGAGGCGTAGGAGATGAGCGCCAGGCTGGCCAGGTAGGTGTCCTTGGTGCCGTTCGGCCGGCGCACCTTGACGTAGTGCGACACGCCGCGCATCTCGGTGCCCTCGACGATGCCGAACTCGGGCCACTCCATCGTGGCGCCCACGAGGCAGCTGGGGTTCACGAGCGCCGGCGCCTCAACCTGGATCATGGTCGGGAACTGCATGGGTTAGTAGGGGTTAGTAGGGGTTGGTAGGGGTTGGTAGGAGGTTTGTAGGGGTGGTCGGGTTGGGGTGTGACAGCCTCCCCGGGGCGCGCGCCCCCCGCCCCCCCCCCCCCCCCCCCCCCCCCCCCCCCGAACGTTCCGCAGAACTTTCCCCAGAATTTTCCGCGGAATATTCCGAGCTCGAGATCCCTGATCACGTGAAGCCACCTCTATTCGCACCCCCTTCGATACCCTAATGGTGGAAACGTCGTGAAGGTATCGAAGGGTGAGGGTGGGCGGGTGACGTGAATGGAGATTACGCGTTCTGCCGAAACATCACGCCTCTCACCCACCCACCCCGCCCCCTGTAGAACGTTCCGTGGAATATTCCGAGATATTTCATCAACAAAAGAATCTGAAATGTTCCCTGATAGCGTCTATCAAGGCCCCTGATAGTGTTATCAGGGACCGATCGACCAAATTCGCGTCGATCAAGGGGACCAAGAATTTACCGAGAATGTCCATCATGAAACCAAATATGTTGACATTTGTACCGATCGTCCCACCCCCTTCGATACCCCAAGAGAAGAACGGTGTGAAGGTATCGAAGGGTGAGGGTGGGGGGGGGGGGGGGGGGGGGTGGG